>Ga0209088_10002869_pt1 | contig 10352 bp, 8 predicted proteins | sample S_140625_EF_Meta_FD_187324 | JGI IMG/M metagenome (GOLD analysis project Ga0209088, IMG submission 187324) | Freshwater microbial communities from Lake Simoncouche, Canada to study carbon cycling - S_140625_EF_MetaG (SPAdes) (version 2) | ecosystem: Environmental > Aquatic > Freshwater > Lake ...
TTCCTATTGGCCTGGCAATTGCTCCGTCATTAACGGTTGCTGTTGTCCAATCTGTAACCATCATCAATGCCAAAAAATCACTCCATCCCTCCCCTCCTTGTTCTGCATTTTGCAAACAAGACGAGTTTGCTGGCCCACCTGTCAAACGATTGCTTAATCCATGTCCAAATTCATGTACAATAACACCATTGTCAATGTCTCCATCACGGTTAGGCGTAGTGTACGTTGAAAGATACATTTGCATTCTTGGCTTGGTTCCATCTACGGGTGTAGAAAAATTAGCATTGTTGGTTCCACTACCATCTTGTGCATCTGCTACCACATAATCACTTGCCAATCCTCCTCTTCCCTGATTGTTATTTTGAAAATTTCCCGACACCTCATCAAATCCGTATAAATAAGTAAGGTCATGAATGATGTTATTCCAATAAAATAAATTCGTCACTGCAAAACTCTGAAAGCTTGCCGTTGTAGGCACTACCGTATAATTGGGAACGGTGTTAAAAGTCAATCCCGGTTGAGCAGTTGTGGAAACGGCGCCTTTCCCGTTGATGTTGTTGTTGTCTCTGTCTTCCTGAGCCCACACGTTATTGCCGCGGGTGCTATCGTGATAAGCAGAGCCGTCGTAATGCCATTTCAATGAGGTTGCATTGCCGGGTGCCAATAACCAAGGGTCTGTAACCAAAGCTGCTGTTCCATTTGTATGCAAAGGACTTTCTGCAGGAAAAGGAATAACTCTGTAGGATGCAGTGTTTACAACAGAAGGACTCAATGCTGGCAACTCATCGGAATTCGTTATTGATGGCATTGAAGTTGCATGCTCATGCTTAGATTGAGGCAAATTCAAATTTTCAAAAACGGTGTAATTATTCTTGTCAATTACTTTATTCGTTTCAGCATCCACTCTAAATAAGAAATGATCTGATGATTTCAAAGGAGCAATTTCTATTTGCCAGGTCAATCTCACTTCTTTTGCATTAATGGGTAACCAAACCAAAGAAGCGCTTATATCAACGGATGAAATGCCCAAATCTCCAAAATTATATTTTCCATCAGCTTGATTTTGTAATCGAAGCGTTTTAGAAATTGTTAGCCCAAGTTCATTGGCAACAGTAATAATAGCTTGCTCTGCAACAATTTTTGGCAACCCATCTTTAGCATTGACTTTATGTTCTATGGAATGAACCAATTCTCCCGTATTAGAGACCAATGCCTCATTTTTAAATGCCAATACCAACATTTTATTAAATACCGGAATGTCTTTGTAAGCTTGATTGAGATAAACCATTCTTATGCCGGTTTGACTATTGATGTAAGTGCTAGACACAAACCACTGTTGCATTTCTTCGTTGCTTAACCCCAAACCAGCTTGATGTTTTTGAAACAACGACATTGCTACTTTTTTTTCTGTTTGATTGTCTTGGGCCTGTGTTGTACCAACCCAAATGGTGAGCATCAAAAAAAGCAATAGGTTTTTCATAATCGTTATTTTTAAAAAATTGGTTTGAATGATAAATCCAAAGATTATTTTCTGAATTTGATTTTTTGAATTGTTGATGATTAAAGCTAAAATTGATACAACTTCGATTGGATGTATTACAAATTTCAGATTTCAGTAAAGAATATAGATTTCGAATTAATGGATAGTGGGGCGAAAATAATATAATAATTTTTAGAAAGGAAGTAATATGATGAGAATTATATAACTGACCTGATTTTTTATTCTGTTGGGCTGAGATTTAGTACCAATTTCATGAAATCTGTGGTATAATCTTGAACAGATTCCACCGCTTTCGACTTTATTGGACTACAAATGACATGATCACCCGCCTCAGCAATTGCGTGCTCCACTTTTTGGTTTTGTGGTGTACCCAACTGTTGAAACATTTCTTTCATGGCTTCCACCTTCACAATCTGGTCTTGATTTTTTTCATCCTTGTAGTAGTACAACATCAAGGTTGGCTGTTTGATGGATTGGAAAGTCGTTTCATTCATATTCGTTTCCAGCATTTCTTGCAGCTGAACCAATGCTTCTATTCGATACGGCTTATTCCAATAAGCACGATAAATTGGCCTTTCATCTGGTGGGTCAAAATATTTAGCTCCGGTAACCATTCTTGCAATTTGCAAACCCCATGGATTGTTGAGCAACCATGCATTGTCGTCTTTAATGCGAATATTTGGAGAATATAAAATCAATGCCGCCACATCCTCCGAAAATGCTGAAGCCAATTGCAATGCCAATGTGGCGCCCGTACTGGTACCCATGAGTATCACTTTCTTTCCGAGCTTTTTCCCAATTGCCAGAGCCTCTTTTGCAGATTCCCAATATGCTTCCGGATTCAAACGAATCAACTGATCAACCGTGTCTATTCCATGTTCCGACAATCTTGATAAATACAAATTGCATCCAAATTTTTTTGCCGTTTGAACATGTATCGGATTGCCTTCTTCATGCGATGCTGAAAATCCATGTAAATAAACAATTGCATAATCGGTAATTGCTTTGACACTGTCTTTATACCAAACAATTTTAGCTTCATTTCCGGGCTTTACTTTGTGTGATGATTCTCCTTTTTGAATGTAATTTTCTAAGTCTTGAATAGCCGGCACCTGGTGTTTTGCTTTACTGTAAAAGGGCTTTTCTGGCTGTGGGCCAACAAAATATACACCCGATAAAAAAATGAGTACCACCAAGTATTTAAACCATTTTTTCATACCTATTTATTTGATTGATGAACCGGAAGTACCAAGCTGCGCTTTGAGTCTTGCGATGGTATTGTTTGCCTCTATCAACTTCAGTTTCATGTTATACAATTCGGGCTGATTGGCCAACAAAAGTGCTTCTGTTTCTTCATTGCTTTTTTGAAGTAGGATAATATCTTGATCCATTGAATTGATAACAACTTGCGCTTCCTGCAGTTTCTTACCAAACTCCGCCTCCACTCTTTCTTTTTGCAAAAATGCTGTTGCGCTTTCTTTTCTCAAAGTTTCTTTTACCAAACGCTCACTTTCCAACAAACCATTGGTTCGATTTTGTTCTTTCTGGAATGCATGTTTTGCTTTCAGGTGTATAAACCATGCCAACCCAAATCCAATAACAAACGCAATTAATCCTATGCAAATAATTTGAATCATGTAAAACCTTTTAAAACCATTTTTTGCAAAGTAACTTAGATTTTTCAAAAGACTTTCGAATACATATCAAGAGTTTGCACACATTATGAAAGGATAAGTGAATAACTTGTATTCGAAATCGGTAATTTGCTGTAAATTTTACATGAAAGACATTGAATCTATAAAAGCATATTATTCATCACTTACGAATGGGCAACTCCTTCTACTCGCAAAGAATGAACGCAAACACCTTACGCTTGCGGCAATTGAAGCCATAGATACAGAATTGAAAAACAGAGCACTTACAGAAAAAACAACTCCAGAAGCGCCATTAGATCATCTCGAACAAAAAGTTATTGACCATATCGTTGATACCATGCCCAAAGACTCCTACCAATTCGTAGTAACATCCGTTTTGAACAAATCAGACAATCATTTTATTTTGGGTGGTTTATTGGAAAGAGGCATGGATGAGCTGCTGGCAATGACACTTATCAATAATCTGGGCATTCATTTCAAAGAAAAAATATCGAAATATGAAACCGGCATTTCAACAGGGTTACTGGCTTTTGTTTCAGGAATAGCCATCAAAAGTTTACCATCATCTAACGGATCAAATTTGGTGATGACCACATTGGGGAATATATTTTTCATTGGAGGGATTGCACGAATGGCTCATTGCTTCTCTGGAAAAAGAAAGTACAAGAAGTTGCTCGAAAACAGGGACCTCACTATCCTTTCAAAACATGTAGATAAGGAGCATCCCAACCCGGAAATAAACTAGCTGAATTTTTTAATTTCAAATGCTTGTTGGCAACTTCACTAAAAACGGTTCTGTAATCTGTGGTTACCGGCAGGTCTCTTCCATCTTCGAGATTTTCAATCGCCAAAGGTTTTACCTCTCCAAATACTTTTCCGCCATCGAGATTATTGCCAATGATAAAATTACACGAGCCTCTTCCGTGGTCGGTTCCGTTGGTACCATTTTGCTTAACTGTTCTGCCAAATTCCGTCATGGTCATCACCGTTACATCATCTTGCAAATCAGCTCCGATATCTTTCCAGAATGCTGTAATGCTGTTGCTTAAATCAGCTGCAGACCTTGCAAAATTCCCTTTTTCTGTACCTTGATTGTAATGGGTGTCCCAGCCAGTTGATTCTGTGAAACCGATCTCCAAACCTACATCGGCCTTTATCAATTGAGCAATTTGCTTCATTGCATTACCCAGTGTTGTTTTAGGGTATTCAGCACCGTTAGCGGGTGTATAGTTCTTCAAGTCCAACTTCGACAACATGGCCACCGCATCAAAGGTTTCTTTACCTGTTTCCTGCAATAAGCTGTTGGTGGTTTCATCATATAAGTCTTCAAAACTCTTTGCTGCGAGATTGCCACCTGCAACATTTTTATTGCTTCGGATTGAAAAATCCTGAAGATTGGTTAATGCGATTGCAGGATTCAATCCATAAAAAGACCTGGGCATCGAGGCGGTTAGACTTACCGATCTAAAAGGACTTGCAGGTTGTCCTAGCATAGCCGAGGCTCTGTTGAGCCAGCCACTGTCTGTTCCTTTATTGAAAGGCGTGCCAGATTCCATATAATCTTGTGCATCAAAATGCGACCTTGTATTGTTGGGTGAACCAATTCCATGAACGATTGACAACTGTTTATTCTTAAACAAAGGCTCAAACGCAGACATTGCAGGATGCAAACCAAACCGGCCATCCAGATCCAACAACATGCCATTGCTACTGGCCTTTGCTGACGACATAAAAAGTGACGGGCGAGCTGCTTTCAAATACATATCGGTAAATGGCGTCACTGCCATCAATCCATCCATCGCTCCGCGTTGAAAAATACAAATCAGCACTTTATTTTTTTTATACAGTGGATTTGATTTAGCAGCTGCTGCAGCCTTTAACACAAAAGATGGAATACCACACACGCTCACACCAAAAGCAGCAATTGCACCCGATTTAATAAAACTTCTTCTTGTTGTCATTTTATGCTTTTTTTATCTTCTTTGAAATTCTGGCGAGCCCAATATGATGCCCACTACTTGTGCCAGCATATTTTGATTTGCTTTTTCTTCCTTCATTTTCATTGCCTTTTGCTTTTCTGTCATGTCATCATCAATCAAATCCATTTCATCCATTGAATTTGTTGCAGCATTTACTGTAACCGACGACCTAACAGCAATTTGATTGGATTGATTAAGGATTTTATTTCCAAAGTCAGGATTGGTTAACAATGGCGTTAAGCGTTTAATCGTAGCTGTTAGCGAACGCTCTGGCAATAAAATAGAAGAATATATTTTCAATGCTTCGAAAGCATCACCTGGCTCGTGATACTGATTTAACTTCAGCAAATCTGTTTGAGTGCCCCTGATTTTGTTTGATGCAATATCCAACCCAAAATTCATTCTGTTGATTAATGCGCCCGTATTGATCCAATGTGCTGCTTTGTCGGGAAAGCCTGTTGGAGCTTGATAATAATATATTTTTTGTCCCATTCTATCCATTTTTAAAAACAGTTGAAACGGCGCTTTCACTTCACATTCTAAAGCTCTTGTGGCAGAAACAATCAATTCGAAAGGCGATTTTGTTTTTTGTCTGATGGCGGCCTTGTCCCAAAATTCAGGTGCCGTTACCATAGTTGTCATAACCGCTTTTATATTCCCTTTAGTCGATAAAAATGTTTTAGTCATTTTGGCTACGAGGCTTGAAGGTGGATTATCCGAAACAAAATATCGGGCAATTTTTGTAGAGATAAACTTTGCAGTGGAAGGATGTATGGCAAGCATTTGAATGAGCGATTCCCCCTCCGAATAACCCACGCCAGCTGGGAATTGTTTTCCCAAAACCTGCTTTGCTTTTACATCGTGTTTGTTCATTGCAAACATAAAATCGCCATCTCTCACAAATCCTTTCTCTATCAATTTATCTTCACCACTAGCTTTTATCATCCGACTCAAAAATGGCGCATAGGATTCGTCAATTGGATAAATCCCCCAGCCAGTTAAAATTCTTGCTGCTTGTGTAACGTCCGATTGTGTGTATCCGCCATCAACGCCAAGTGTATGCAATTCCATCAACTCCCTTGCGTAGTTTTCATTTAGCCCTTTGGTTTTTTTTGCCTCATTGATTTTCTTTAAAGCCTTTGCTTTTGCTGTATCGCCTCTGCTTTCCAATCTTTCAATGGCACGTTCATATTTAGGCATTTCCGGACTTTCCAGACTATCATTCTCTCCACTGCTGATGAAATTATCCAAATACATTTGCATGGCAGGCGATTTGGCCGTAGCCAGTAATAAGGTTGAGAAGTTACCCAAAATATTGGGACGAATGACATCCCGTTCATATGCCGGAGCCAATAAAATTACCTGTGGTTTGGTTAAGGAAACATTGAAATGATTAAACCAAAAGCCGGTGAGCACTTCATTTAATTGATTGTTGGCATACCTGGCCCTTATGATTCTTTGATTGATAAAAGCCCTTACCAATTCGCCTTGCTGATGAATATTTTTTTCTTTTACATAATCCTTTAATCTTTCTTTTGCTTCATCTCTGTCAATAAATTTGATTGAATCTTTCGAAATAACTCCGTCGGCGGCAGCCATTCGCAGCAGCTGTAATGGTCGTGGAAAAGTTGCTACTGCTTCTGTATTGGTAAGTTGTAAAAAATCGATGTTTGATAATTTTTCCTGTAGCGTATCTTCCGAAAAACCGCCTTCCAATTGTTTTTCAAACCATTTCTCCAAACCTAGCTTTTCAACTGCATCTACATCACCCGGTCTGGCGCCATAAGTAAATCTGCTGATTAAATGTGCTGCGGCTTGTCGCTTGGTTAACCCCGCGGCATTATATGGAAATACAAGATTATTTTTTTGTGCGTAAATCGAAAAAGTAGAACTAATTGAACAGCTGATCAAAAGAAAAACCTTCAGGAAAAATCTTGCATTTTTGGGGTGCATAATCTACATTTTTTTAAAAAATTCAAGTTAAGACGAAATATGTTACTCGATGTTTAAATTTTCAAAACCACAAGAAAGATTTTTTTTCTTAAACATGTGTATTTTATTTAGGGCATAACATGTGATTAAAGTCTGATTATTATGTTAGGCAGTTGACATAGATTTGCCAAAAATTATAAAACATGTCAACCACAAAAATTACCATCAATAACAACGGCTCAATAAAAGTAGAAGGCGATTTTCAAATTTTCGATAAAGCCGGGAATGCTTATGATTTGGGCGGCAGAGAAGTTATTGCACTTTGCAGATGTGGTTTATCTCAGAATATGCCGTTTTGTGATGGCGCCCATAAGGGAAAGTTTGAGCATGAAGCAGTAGCTTTCAGTTTGCCTCCGAAAAAAGATGCATAATCTAAGGCAGCAATAAAGTTGTTCCGGTAGCTTTTTGAATTTTCCCGTCAATGTCAATGGCCTCCACAATCCATACGATGGTTTGCGGTTCTTGTATAAGGTCGTTTACTTTACCATCCCATCCAGGCAATTCATTTGTGGTGTGATACAATCTTCGGCCCCACCTGTTGTAAACTGAAAATGAAATCAATTTTTCAAATCCCAATAACAATGGCCTGAGGTAATCATTTTGACCATCGTTGTTTGGTGTAAATGCGGTAGGTACGTATATTTTTATCTTTTTAAACACGCGTACATACTGCGTATCGACTGTTACACAACCGGTGGGCGTTTTAATTTCAATCGTGTATTCTTGTGACAAATTCCCTTTAAAGTATGGATTCATACTGCCAGCATTCAACAATTGGGTTGAAGGAAACCATTGGTAATATTGTCCGAAATCCCTCGCTTCGATGCGCTGTGCAAATTGAATGGGAATAGAAACTTCCGGATACCGGATGCCAACCCTTGCGGTGTCCGCTACGATGCGAACCACATTTGTTTGTACAGGATCTGTACAAATCGCACTATACATAACAGCATAATAATCTCCTGTGCTTCTTGGCGCGTATGCCGAACCGTTACTAGCCGTCAACGTTCCATTCCAATACCATTGTATGCTATCTGTAATTGCAGCTTGTAAAATTGGCGCATCCACATTTCCCAAGCAAAATGGATTGCTTCCCAAAACTTGAAGGTTTTGATTAATGATTTGCGGATTTACAATTACCGAATCTTTGGTAACACAAGATCCTTGTGTGCTGCTTACCACCAACTCATACGCTACCAGTTGATCGGGATTGGCAAATGGATTGGGAGAATTATCATCACTTAACCCAATATTTGGCGACCACTGATAAATCAAACCTGGAACAGAATTGCTGCCCAATTGAACTGGCGACATATTGCAAGGAAATCTATCTGGACCCGCATCAGCATTAGACTGAATCGTATCCATTACCTGGTATAATGTATCAATACATCCATAGCCAGGATACGGTGTGATTTCAATCGCAATGGTAGAGCCGGGAGTAGGCAATGGCGAGATGTGTAACGTTTGATCAGTGCTGATGATCTGAGATAAATCATTGCTGAGCCAATGATATGTTTGATATCCATCGGGTGCAACAAGGTCAACCGAAGTGTCGCTGTTACAAAATATGGCCCCTTGCAAATTGCTGTTACATTCTGCTACAACATCAACATAAGCATAACCAAAATGCGCTTCATAAGTACAATCTGCCACCTTAATAAAAAAGCGAATTGTCTTGCCTTGCAAACCATCCAAATTGATTGTATAATTTGACCAGTCTTTGTATCTTACAGGGCTGATCCCACCAGGGTTGGGCGACAATAAGAAACCGGGTAAGCTATTGTTTGCAACGAAAGAAAAAGATGAACAGTTTAGTACTTCATTGTCAGTCACATTAAATACTTCAATTTGCATTCTCGGTTGTTCGAAGGATTGATGTCCAGGATCTTGAATAACGACGGCATAATTGTATTTGATGCTGAATTTATTTGATGTTGCGGGGATAGTGAATTCGTATGAAACACCCAAGGCTTCTGCAGTACCATCATTATCACCCAACATTATGGAATGACCACTACCGTTTGGACAGTTTTTTGGAAATCCACCATATTGATCCAATCCATCTCCAGGTGTGGTAGAGAACATCACATGTTTACCCGGAATAGGCGCTGGCACTTCTGTGAGATAAATAAAATTTTGTCCGCCGTCTGCTTCTGTAGATCCTTGATAACATTTCCATCCTTCAAAAGTCCCCTTTTCAAAATCAATGTTTTCAGGACATTGAGCCAATGATACATTTGAAACGAAAAGCAACATCAACATCAACCCATATCGATAACTGTTATTGAATGTATATAGAATGAAACAAAAATATTGAATGGATTTTCTCATTGATATGGTAAAGATACAAATTGGATTGCTTAGGTTTGTTTAATTAAACATTTTAAAAAAATTGGAATTCAATCTGGATGTTGTCAACCCATCCATCAAAACAAAATGAAAAAACTAAAATTATTTATGTTGTTGTTGGGATGCAAACCCAAAGGACGGCACACAGAGCAGCACGATATTTTCTTCACCATTGGCAGCAGTTTATTAGACATCAAACCACAGATTCAAGCTTTTTGGCCAGATGGAGGAAAAATTCATATTGACGCATGGAGAACTGTTGAATTTGTAGAAGGAAATCAAATTTCAATTGAGCGCAAAGCAGACGAATCCACAACAAATACACAGAAATTATTCTTTTTAAATTTAGGCGGATACAAGCCCGATGCATTTGAGGAGTTTCATTACAAAATGTTGGTGGTTGCTAAAAATAAAACTGCTGCAATTAAGCAAGCAAAATCATCTGCATTTTATTTGCATACCGGTTTCAAAGGAGCTGCATCGCACATCGACGATCAATATGGTATTGACGTGGATGATTCTTACGAAGTAACAGAAATGCTTCCAATCGATATCAAAGCCGCATATCGTATAATTGTTACGGATAGTTCGTTGCCAATCGAAGATGAGTGGCACCTCGGCTATACGCCTATGAGCAAAATAAAATAAATCGTCCATGAAATTTCAGTTTTTTTCTATTGGGAAACCCAATGAAAGCTATGTTGAGGAAGGCATTAAAATGTTTACGAAGCGCATTGGAAACTATTACAGCGCCGATTGGCAGATTATACCACCTCCAAAAAACGCGGGTGTTTTATCTGAAAGCGAGCTCAAGCAAAAAGAAGGTGAACTCATCATTAATCTTTTGAAAAAAGAAGACTACTTGGTTCTGTT
>Ga0209088_10002870_pt1 | contig 10350 bp, 9 predicted proteins | sample S_140625_EF_Meta_FD_187324 | JGI IMG/M metagenome (GOLD analysis project Ga0209088, IMG submission 187324) | Freshwater microbial communities from Lake Simoncouche, Canada to study carbon cycling - S_140625_EF_MetaG (SPAdes) (version 2) | ecosystem: Environmental > Aquatic > Freshwater > Lake ...
AGTGGGAGGATAAGGGACTTGGCAAAACTGGTGAGTCTTTTCTGGTGGGCCAGGATTTCAAGTTACGCTCCTCCTTCAGGGCGTTTCTGGAAAACCCAGATCAATATTTCCAAACTCTTCGTGCTAACGGAGTTTCGCAAGAGAAGATTGACTGGATCAAGAGGACCAATAGTCCAGTACTTATTCAAGAGGTGAAAACCGAGGGGGCAAAGCGCTCTCTCGCCGGCCAGACCGGTGAGGCTGAAGAGCTCGATTACCGCGGCAAGCGGGTGTTGAAGTCTTATCAGCCGATCCGGATTGGCAAATTTGAGTGGGGGTTGGTGTCCAAGATTGATAAGGCCGAAGCGCTGCAGGGGGTGCGCCGTCTGCGCGATGCCCTGCTGCTGCTGGGTGCCATCCTGATCCCCCTGCTCACCCTGATGTCCCTGGCGCTGGCGCGCACTTTCATCCGGCCGATTCAGCGCTTGATAGGTGCCACCAAGCAGATCATTGCCGGCGATAGCGCTGTGCAGGTGAAGGTGGATTCTGCCGATGAATTTGGCGAGCTTTCCAGCTCCTTCAACAGCATGGCCGCCACCCTGCAGCAGCGGGAGGAGTCGATCCGCTCCCAGTTGCAGGAGAACGACCGGCTGCTGCTCAACATCCTGCCGGCCCGCACGGCAGAACGGCTCAAGCAGGGCGAACAGTCGATCACCGAGCAATATCCGAGCGTCAGCGTGCTCTACGCCGATCTCGAAGGCTTCCAGGACCTTTCCGCCGAACTGGAGCCCGACCAGGCGATCGTGGTGCTCAACGAATTGATCGGCGCCTTCGATGATGCCGCTGAACGCTGCGGCGTCGAGAAGTTGCGCAGCACCGGCTCCAACTATCTGGCGGTCTGCGGCCTTTCGGTGCCGCGGATCGACGACGAGAAGCGCACGGTGGAGCTGGCCCTGGCCATGCTGCAGGTGGTGGAGCGGCTCAGCGCCAAGCATGGCGTGCGGCTCAGCCTCGATATCGGCATCCACGCCGGCGCCCTGGCGGCCGGGGTGGTGGGGAGTGGCAAGTTCTACTACGACGTTTGGGGCGAAACCGTGACCATCGCCCGGGCCATCCACATCTCCCCCAAGCAGAACGTGATTCAGGTGACCGAGCCGGTGCGGCAGGCCCTCGATGGGCTGTATAGCTTCGAGCCCCTGGCGCCCGTTGAAGTCAAGGGCGAGGGCGTCATATCCATCTGGGAGCTGACCCGTTTGGATCCCGCCCTGGTTCCTGCAGCTGTGGGTGGCGCAACATGAACAGTTCGCTCCTGTTCGCTGCCGGGGCCCTCGGAAACGTCAATCCGTTCTGGGTGTTCGTGCTGGTGCTGGGCTTCCCGCTACTGATGCTGCTGCTGGGCGAGGCACTGCGTTGGCTGCAGCGCCATCAACCGGTCTTCGTGGCGCCGCTGGCCATCCTGCGCAACTGGACCCTGCCGTCCCTGGCCTTCTATCTGCTGCTGGTGACTCTGTTGGCGCGGCCCCGATCGGCCGTGGGGGTGCGGATCAGCGAGACCCTGGTGTGGCTCACCCTGATTCTGGCGGCCCTCTCGCTGCTCAATGTGATCCTGTTTGAGGGGGCACAGCAGGGCAGCTGGCAGGCCAAGGTGCCCAAGCTGTTCCGGGATCTGGGCAGCTTCCTGCTGGTGCTGATCGGCTCGGCGATCGTGCTCTCCAGCGTCTGGGGGGCCGATCTGGGCGGCTTCCTCACCGCCCTGGGGGTGGGTTCGCTGGTGCTCGGTCTGGCCCTGCAGGACAGCCTCGGCAACATCTTTTCCGGCGTGGCCCTGCTATTCGAGCAGCCGATCACCATGGGCGACTGGGTGCAGATCGGCGACAGCCTTGGCCAGGTGGTGGAGGTGAACTGGCGTTCGGTGCACCTCAAGACCTTCAATGACGATCTCAGGGTGATCCCGAACTCGGAACTGGCCAAGGGCCAATTCATCAACTTCAGCCGTCCCACATCCCTGCATCGAGTGGAGGTTCCGATCTCCTTCTCCTACGACGATCCCCCCAATCGGGTGCGCCAGCTGCTGATTGGCGCCGTGCTGGAAATTCCCGGTGCTCTCAGCACGCCGCCGCCGAATGTGGTGGTGGTGAGTTACGGCGATTTTGCAATCAACTACAAGGTGCAGGTCTTTGCGCCCGATTTCTTAACCGGTGACGGCATCCAGGATGAGATCAACCGGCGCATCTGGTATCTGGCCAAGCGCCATGGCCTGACGATGCCCTACCCGATGCAGCAGGAGGTTCCCTACGAGTCCACCGCCCCCACGCCCGTTGAGCAGGGTGTGGCCTCGCTGCAGTTCTTAAAGAGCACACCCGGCTTCGCCTCCCTCTCCAGCGAACGGCTGGAGCAGCTGCTAGCTGAGTGCGAGGTCCGCTCCTACGCCACCCATGAGGTGGTGCTGCACCGCCTGATGCCCCTCGATGGCCTTTATTTGATCTTGAGCGGCGAGGCCGAGCTGGTGCTGCCCGATGCCACGGGTCGGCCCTGCAGCTTGGGGGTGCTGCTGCGGGGGGAATGCTTCGGCGAGAAGAGTTCGCTGCTGCATGGCCGCATCGCCGAAACCACCGTGCTCGCCTGCGATGACCTCGAGGTGCTGGTGATCCCCTGCGAGCGTCTGCAGGAGGTGATGGTGGAATCGCCGCGCCTGGCCGTCGATCTGAACGAGGTGATACAGATCCGCCAGAGGGCCGTGGCCAAGGTGCTGGAGGGGGGGCTGCAGGGTCGGGAATCTGCGGGAACTCCTTTGCCAGAACCTCTCGAAGGCCCGGTGGTCGGTGGGCGAGCCTCTGGGGGTGTGTAGGAGTTTTGTAACTACTGAGGCAAGTGGATGACGGACCTGCTGCATTCGTTCCGGCGCAGGCCCTACCCAGGCCAGCGCCCTGCCACGAGAAATTGCTCCCTTGTGAACTGGGCCGTCAGGCCTTCAGCAAAACAGATGGCGATCACACCTGCGGCGCTGATCTCCAGGGACCAGTCCTGGAAATCGAATGGCGTGCTGCTGAAGGCATAGGGAGTCAGCACACCTACAACTGGTGGCGTCTCAGGTGAACGGGCCGAAGGCACCTCGAAGGCCTGAATCCGGCGCTCACGCATGGCATCGCCGCAGCGCTGGCTGGCCTCATAACTGCAGGGGTCGGTGATGCCGGCCAGCGCCTCAGCGGTGAGGTGCTGCTGGAGGACCAGACCTCGCTCGGCGGAGATCTGCACCGCGAAGGCCATTTGCTGGCGTTGAATGCGGGCCCCTACAGGCAGCGGTGAGCCTTGCAACAGCCGCAGGGCATGGAAAGCCCGCTCCGCCATGGCCGTTTCCAACGACCGTGCTGCATAGAACAGATGACGCTGATGGGCCCGACCGAAGCGCGAACCACTTTCCAGCGGCGGGTAGCGAAACGGCGTGAGCAACAGCCGATGGCAAGGCAGGGGCCTCCCCTCCCCCGCCTCCGGCCAATCGCTGGGCATGGGCGGTTTGACGCCTTCGATCAACTGCTCCAGGCGCGCCTGCTCCCTCAGGCCGTCTACCAAGTCGGCGGTGCCGCTCTCGCCTTGGTGGTCGGTGATCCGCTGGACGGTCCCAGCCAGGGGGGTAAGGGGAGCCGCGCCGCAATCAGCCGCGTAGGGCATCGAGGTAGTTGGCAACGCGGTTGAGACCTTCGATGCGAAAGAGCAACAGCCGCGGCGGTTGCTCGCCGAGATGGTGGTTGGGCTGCTCCAGCCAGTGGCGCATCAGGGTGTGATCGCCCCCAAAGAGTGAGTGGAGGCTGCGGTACGCACGCAGCAACAGCAGAGCCAGCTCACCTGCCTTGGTTTTGGGATCCAGGCCGGTGCGGTCGATGCTGGTGCGGTGCTTCCCCACCACGGCGCTCAGCTCGTCACGGCTGAGGCCCAGCACCTGGATGGCCCGACCGCAGGCCTCGGCCACCAACTGGGCGTCGGTACTGGTGAGCGGCTCCTGGGAGAGCGGGGCGAGCGAGGGAGCCATGGGAGGGCAACGCCAAGTGCGTATGCACGGATTATCCGCCAAATCGAGCGAATACGCAATCACCGGGGTCGACCGGGCGGTCGATGCCGCCCTGCGGCCAAAGGCGAGCGGATGCCGCGCCAGGCGAGCCCCCGTCAGGCAGCCGCTGCGGCTGCGCGACCCGTAGAACATCCCCCTGTAATGACGACTGCCGAAACGGGATCCATGGCGTAGGGGCGGCTTGCTACTTGCCACCATGGCTTCGAGGCGGGCCAGCTGCTCAAGGTTGTCCACCAGCGGCTCCAGGCTGTTGATGCCCTGCTGCTGCACAAGGCGCAGCACCGTCCCCCGCAAGGCCACTGCGGGAGCAGCCGCAACGATGGGGCGCAGGTCCATCGCTCAGATTGGAGCGCCCATGGCGTCGAGGTACTGCACGATTTCAACCAGCCCCTCGGTGCGCAATACCTGCTCGGCTGGCAAGCCGCCGGTATGGCGGTTGGCGGTGTGAAACCAGTGGCGCAGCTGGCGGCGATCGTTGCCGACGAGAACCGAGAGGCTGCGGTAGAGGCGGATGAGCAGCAGCGCCAGCTCGCCGGTTTTGGATGCTGGCTCAATGCCCTTGGCGCGGTTCAGCGTCGAGCGGTCTTTCCCCAGCACCCTCGCCAGGGCGGTGCGGCTCAGCTCCAGTTCAGCGGCGGCGCGCAGCACGGCTTGCAGCAGCAGCTGGCCATCGCTGAGCGGTGCCGCTGCTTGAGGCACCGCAGGAGCACGATCGACAACCGCCATAGATTTGCTGTATTTGCAACGTTGCTAGCCTCAAGGATGCGTATGCGCCAGTCGAAGGCCCGCTGCCGATCGCGCTAGCGCAGGATGCGGGCAAGGCCATGGGGCCGCAGTGGATCGATGCCGCCCAGCTGTGGGGGCGCGGGCCCTGCGCGAGGGGAAGGAGCTGCATTTGGGCAGCCTCAGGTGAAGCCTGGATCCGCAGCCATTCGCTGCAACGTTTGCTGCAGGGGCCTGGCCCGCTATGACGCCGAGCCCACTCCCCTGCCGGTTGAACGCCGGCTGCTGCTAGTGCAGCTTGAGGCTTTTCCCGCGGTGGTGCGGCAGCGTCTGAGCTGAAACCGGTTTGGATATTGCTTCCCTGCGGAAAGCTTGAGATTGGTTAACAGAAGGTAAATGCTTTTGATCTCTGATTCTCAGAATCAGCCAGTATAAAGTTTGAAGGAATAAATTAATCAGATTAGTCAGACTGCGTGCCTTTACCTTGTATCGTTACAATGGCTGCTCTAGTCAGCCGATCTAGGGTGTGTATCGTAACGAACATGTGGTTATCGGACCCGCAAATCACAGCTATGCTTGGATGGCACTCGTCAAGGAGCACCGCACAGCAATGGTTTTGCGGGAATCCATCCCTATGCCGTAGGGTGGTTATCGGAAAGGTGGGGACTTGTGAGGCGTGGTTCTCGGAACCGGCTAAGAAAGAGTTAGCAGCTCAGAAAAACTATGACACCCATACAATAAGTCTATTCACACGTTATACAAATCCCTAAACCATTTTATAAACGATGCCCCCGAATTGTGAGATGGGTCGAGAATCCTTTCCATCACAGCTTGATGTAGTTGCCGGCCTGGCGGATCTTGCCAGGCAAGCCAAGTATAAATCTCTGCTTTTATCTTGTGTGCATCCGAGAATGCAGCTCCTGACTCTTGCGCCGCGGAAGCTGATGTCTTGGCAAGATTCCAAATATCAAGGCAGTCATCTTTAATGAGATAAGACAGGAAAGTCTCTAGCATTCCCGAAGTATTGTTATCAGGCATTATCCAAACACCAAATGCTACTCCTTTGGCCGAGTTATGGATCAATCCATCTTCAGGAAGGCTGATGGGCAAGTCTGGGATCAATCGAGACGCGGCATTTCTTAGACTAGTCCAACGTTGTGATGCATTCTCATCGGCATCAATAACAATACCTAGAGAAGACAGGCCTGAAGCCTGAAATTCTGCTTGGAGAACATCGGAGTTGACTAAGTTGGGATATCCATCATAATCTCTAATAAATACAATAGGATTCTTCTTGGTACCCCAGGGAACACCATTTGCTTCTATCAGTTCCGGAATAACGCGAAGATCCTGCTTGCCCTCAACTAAAAGTACTTTGCTGTGACTTCCAATCATATCAGCGCACCTCAATGCCCTTTTCAGCGGCGATAACTAACTGTTTTTTTGTGAATACAACACTCTCTTTGGCGCTACGCTCAATCCGGTGGATGGAAACGCTATTATCTGCTTGCAGAGATTGGTCAGATATAGTCTCGAGACTCTTCCAACAGTCACTGCTATGTGTGGTTGCAAAAACCTGGACATTTAAGCGATTTGAAGCGTTCCAGAGAAGCTTCCAGAGATTTGCCATGGCAGAAAAGTGAAGACCCGTATCAATCTCATCGACAAGTAAATATCCATTTCGGGCATTAACAATAGCAAGTGTTAATCCCAGCATTCGCCAAATCCCGTCCCCCATGCTTCCAATGGGAATACGCTGGTCATCTCCTTTGAGTCTGACTACAAACCCTCCTCTGGTTGCACGAGCTGGAAATGTATCTACGCCAAAAGAGGCGATACGTTCAATATTTGGCTCAATTGCTTGGAGTGCTTCGATAACAAAAGCCTCTTCCGGTTGCAGGACAACTTCATCAAAAAGTTCCACCATATTCTCCCGGCTCAGGGATGATGAGGGAACGAATCGCGTACGATGTCCGAGGGACTTTGGATCTCTTCGAAGCCGGTCAACATAAGTAGTAGGGAGGCCAAACTCTGATGTCAGAGGTATTTTGAGAACTTCGTCCTGAATACTCCCACTCTTGATTGAGAGGACAAAGCCTGGAAGGTCTTCAAAATCACGATTGGCATTGGAATAAAAAGGATGAGCCTGCTTGGCTGGCCAATCGGTTTCTTCAATCTCCATCGCAATCTGCTCGGTACCTTGTTCTGTCTCTGCAGAAAGCGTGAAACTACTGCCTTGGCATAGTGTATGGCCGGCAAACAAATGTTTTATGTCTAGGTCTCTACGCCTGCTACGCTCTTCGGAAAACATATACTCTCCCCTGCTAAGCAATGAATCTCGCAGGGCTTCAAGACGTGCATCTGATGCCATAAGCTGAATAGCTTCAAGAACTGAGGTTTTGCCGCTATTATTCTTCCCTACCAGGAGATTAATCCTGCTCAGATTGCTCAAGCTAAATGACTCAAAGCAGCGAAAGCCCTGAATAGAAATAGAATTGAACATTGCGCTCACGATCTTTTAGATCATCATATCTTAGCGGCAAGTCGCATGTTGGGAGCCTAGATGCATCCGATGCTGTGGAGGCTGCTAACAAGCCCTTCGAGTGGACAGGCCGCCATCACCTCTCCGCTGCGCCACCCCAAGCTCCACGCCTGCCACTCAAGGGCGGCGTTAGGCTTACAACATGGGGCTCCTTCAGGATCCGGTTCAGGCGCTCGACCAAGTCGAGTGGTATCTGGACCATCCAGAACTCGAGAAGTTCCCCGGCGCGTTTGAACTCGCCGGCGGTGCGTTGTGCCGGCAGACGCTTGAGCAGGCGCTCTTCCTACTTTGCTTCTTCAGCGGCATGCCGCGCACAAAGTACCTGCGGGCTGACCGCACTCTCCAGGTCGCCGGCCGACTGGTCAGAGCCCTCGGAGAGCGCGATTTGGTCTCTGGGCGCGTCTACTTCGAGCTTGCGAGGCGCAGGGGACCGAGGATTGGCAAGCTGGCGCGGTGGCCTAGGAGCCTGGCGCGGTGGCAACGTCTGCTCAACGAGCCCGCGCATTTCTCCACACGGAACCGCGACATGGATGAGGCCACCTTGCGTGGCTTCGTGCGATTCGCGCGCACACTGTTCGATGGTGATGACAAATACGCGCTTGTCGCCGCTATCAACGAGATTTACTCGGGAGGAATCTACACCGCGGTGTTGAGCTCAGACGACCGCAACATGCCGGGACTTTACCGAAGGATCGTCGTGGGTCCGAGCGCGATACAGCTCGATGCAAACGGTCAGCTGAGCTTCAAGACGCCGGCGTTTCCGCTCAGAATCATCTCGGCAACCGACGTTCCGCGTGGACCGTGGCCGCGAGGAGCGGCGGTAATCGTGCAGCATACGGTCGGTATGAGCATCGGCGGGCAACTCGTGACTCGTCGCGGCGACCCAATCGACCTGACCTCCTTAGCCACCACAATCGCTAGTTTTGCCCGGAACCCTGGTCAACGTCGCTATATCAGTGCACATTTCCGCAAGCTGGGTCTCAGAATCGAGTTCAACGAAGTCCCGCGGCCGGATGACGCCTAAAAAAGGCATCGAGCGGACAGCGTCAAGTAGTATCTACCTGTGCGGTCTTGACCACCGCTCAGGTGTAACACGTTCCCGAAGCGATTACGTTTCATTTGGAAGATTTAAGGCAGGATGGTATCGAAATGCCCGAGCCCTCTTGTGCCGTTGGGTATGTCGAACTTGCTGCGTAACCTGAATGAGTTGAGCCATGAGATCCTCAAATCAAACCCCCGTCGCCGAGCCAAGCCACTGGGACCAGCGCTACCAAGAGGGCAGTGACGGCTGGGAGCTGGGGCAGCCCGCTCCACCGCTGGCCCAGTGCCTGCGCAGCCATCCGCTTGCGCCCCGATCACCGGGCAGGGTGCTCGTGCCTGGTTGTGGACGCGGCCATGAGGTTGCCCTGCTCGCAGAGCTCGGCTTCGTGGCCATCGGCCTGGATTTCAGTGGCGAAGCCTTGCGTGAGGCCCGCAGGCTCCATGGCGAGGACCGGGAGACGTTGCAGTGGCTGCAGGCCGACCTGTTCGACCGGCAGGCCCTGGAGGCGGCGGGCCTGACCCCTGGCAGCCTCAGCGGCATCGTGGAGCACACCTGCTTTTGCGCCATCGATCCCGGCCAGAGGCAGGAATACATCGCCACTGTTTGCAGGCTGCTGGCACCGGGCGGCTGGCTGCTGGGGCTGTTCTGGTGCCACCACCAGCCCGGCGGGCCGCCCTGGGGCAGTGACCCAGAGCTGGTTGCAGACCAGTTGCGCCAGGCCGGCCTGGTGCCGGAGATCTGGCAGCCGGCCAGCGGTTCGGTGGACAAGCGCCAAGACGAATGGTTGGGTCTGTGGAGACAGCCAGGCACAGGCGCGGATACGGGCCGACCCTGATCGCGTGTCTTTATCGGGCCAGGCCACTATGTGCACAACGACCCTGGGGGCTACGGCCATGGATCCGGCCACGGCCCTCGCCTGGGCGCTGCTGTCGCTGGCCGCCGCCGCTGCCTTTGGTCTGGTGATCTTGATCGCCGGGCTGGCGCTGGTGTTTGCCCGGGCGCCGAGGCTGGCGCAGCTTCCGGCACCTGACGCGGCCGCGTCCCTGGCTCAGGCCCTGGCCGGCACCTCGCTGACGGTGGTGGTGCCCGCCTACAACGAAGCGGCCAACATCGCCGCCTGTCTCACCAGCATCCTGGGCAGCGAGGATCCCTGCGGTGACTGGCGGCTGCTGCTGGTGGACGATCGCTCCACCGATGCCACGGTGGCGATTGCCCGCCAGGCGGCAGGGGCCTGCGGCGCTAGAGTTCCCCGTCTCGCCCTGCTGGATGCCGGGCCCCGGCCGGCCGGTGAACGCTGGGTGGGCAAGAACTGGGCCTGCAGCGTTGCCATGGAGCAGGTGCAGAGCGAATGGGTGCTGTTTGTCGATGCCGATGTGCGCCTGCAACCGGCCACCCTGCGGCGCGCCCTGGCTCAGGCGAGCGCCGAGGGGGCGGACCTGTTCAGTTTGGCGCCGCGGCTGAGCTGCGGCTGCTTGGCGGAATGGCTGGTGCAGCCGATCATGGCCAGCCTGCTGGGGCTGGGCTTTCCGATCGAGGCCGCCAATGATCCCGCCAGCCCGGTGGCGTTTGCCGCCGGGCCATTCATGCTGTTTCGCCGCAGCGCCTACGCGGCGATTGGCGGCCACCGGGCCCTGGCGGCGGAGGTGGTGGAAGACCTGGCATTGGCGCGGCGGCTCAAGCAGGGCGGTTTTCGCCTGCGCTACCTGCTGGGGCTGGATGCGCTTGAGCTGCGCATGTACAGCGATTTCGCCTCCCTCTGGGAGGGCTGGACCAAGAACTGGCTGCTGGGCCTCGACGGCGATGTGGCCAGGGCGCTGGCGGCCTCGTCGGTGGTGCTGCTGATGTTCAGCGGCCCCTGGTTGCTGGCACCGGCTGCGGGGCTGGCCCTTGTGGGGATTGCCCTTGCGGGGCTTGCCGCTGGGGGGGTTGCCCTTGTGGGGCTGCCGGACCAGCGGCTGGTGCTGCTGGCTGCCCTGGCCTTCGCCCTGGCGGGTATCG
>Ga0209088_10002871_pt1 | contig 10345 bp, 12 predicted proteins | sample S_140625_EF_Meta_FD_187324 | JGI IMG/M metagenome (GOLD analysis project Ga0209088, IMG submission 187324) | Freshwater microbial communities from Lake Simoncouche, Canada to study carbon cycling - S_140625_EF_MetaG (SPAdes) (version 2) | ecosystem: Environmental > Aquatic > Freshwater > Lake ...
CGATGTAGGTCTTCTTACCTTCGAGAAATTTCATGTTTAGTCTCCTGTTTCGTTTAGCCAATCCCAGACCGAAAATGAAGGGCAAGCCTTATTGACACCGGGCCAATCGCGGTGGCCGCGAATGAGCAGACCCGGATAGCGGTCCTTATACGTCCGAATGAGCGTTAGGAGCGACTTCTTTTGCATGGGCGTCCGCGTATCCTTGGGGTTGCCCTTCTTATCGACGCCGCCGATGTAGCAGATGCCGATATTGCCTGTGTTATGGCCCCCGACGTGCGCGCCCTTCTGGTCATCTCGCAGCGTCCGGTGCGTGGACCCATCCAGTTCAATGACCCAATGGTAGCTGGTCTGACCAAACTTAGCCTTGTCCCAATCGGTGATCTGTTGGTAGCTGACGTGACGCCCTTCGGGCGTGGCAGCGCAATGCACCGTCAGCGCGGTGATGGGGCCAAGCGTAGCCATTAGTTCATCTTCACCAGAATACTAAGCAGCATCATAATGATCGCGCCAGCTACGGCTAGCCCGACGTTTTCTAAACGCTTTAGACGAGCGCAGATGCCGTCATATCGCAACGCACAAACCTCTTCATGAGTGTTCAAACGGGCTTCGGTCTGGTCGATAGTTGTCACGTCATTACGTCCTTAAAATGGTTCCCAAACGGCGGATTGCGTGCTGGGGTCCCAGCCCCAACTTCCGTTGTATTGCTTGTTCATAGCGTTTTGATTTTCCGCTTGCGTCATAATGTTCTGCGTCTGCGCGCCGATCTTAGCTGGCGTAGATTTCAGCACTTTACCCGCGCCTCCTGCGGCTTTACCCGCAATCCGGCCTGTGGTCTTAGCCATAAAATCACGGACCATAGCTTGCTCTAGCGCAGACGCGGCGGCTTTCGGGTCCAACATTTCAGTAGCAATTTCAATAGCCAACTTGCGGTCGATAGCGCCAGACAAACGCTTACGAATTTCGTTTGCCACTGTTACGACACGGCTAAGAAGGTTGGGCGACGGCAGCGCAACATTAGACGCAAGCTGCTTAATGCGCGGCTCAGATGTACCGGCTTTATTGGCTTGCAACTTAGTCTCTGCTTCGCGGGCCAAATCCTTACGAATGTCTTCAATAATTTTGACCTGATGCGGTTTCATCAAATCAGTAAGTTGCTGAAAACGGTTAGCGCCGGATGTCGCACTTTTGATCGTCGCTGGTGCTTCTTTGACTGCTGCGCCAAACACGTTTGCGCGCTGCGGGCCAGTTTCGGTGTCTAACGCCGAGGTCAACTTGCCTTCAAGAAATTGACCAACTTCTGCCTGATTGATCCGGCCACTCTGTTTTGCAAATGTTTCGCGCGCGGACTTATAGCCCGGCACTTTGTTTTCAATCCAATTAATTAACTGGCTGCGAGTACTGCCCATCAGACGTGCTTCGTTTGCGCCTACGCCAAACGTCGCAGGGTCTTTCATGATGTCGTCTAGCGCCGTCTTTAAATTATGCAGGCTCTGCACGGTAAATTGCGCGGGCTTTCCAGCAACTTCCATACCCGCCATAGAACTAGGAAGAATGTCTCTGCCAATTTGAAATGGTACACCCTGTTCAGCCGAAATTTCAGCCGCGCGCGCCATCGCCGCCCCCATTGACGGACGCTGCGTCAACGCGCGGAAAGCATCGTCTACGGCGACTACCTGACCTTCAACCGCGCCGTAATTCTGTCTGCCGGTTAGTTCGCGGCCCTTCTTTAAAGCAGCGATGTTTTCAGGTGTTCCGCCAACTGTCCGAAGGCTGGCAAGACGTGCGGCTTCGTTTTCGCCTGCGCGGGCCAAATATTCGGTTGGCAAAATCTTTTCGGCTTGCGCCCCCATAGACGCGAACTTCGTCGCGCCAACAGGCGATGCAGCTTGCGCGGCGGTCGGCTTGCTACCCGGCACGATCACCGCGTCTGGGTTACGCATCGCGTTAATAATATCGTTGCCGCGTCCTTCTGCCGCAGCCATATACGCCGCTGACTTAGGTGACATATAGTCTGCGATTATAGATGGCGCTTTAGTCACAACCTTACGAGCGGCACGGCCTGCTGGTGCCAGCGCGTTGACGGGGTTAGTAAGTTCCGCAGCGCGAGATAGTTTAGCAGCCGCGCCTGTCTTACCTGCGCGTCCGGCTATGCCCGCGCCGCCAGACAGCAACGACGAAAAGTCTACCGCAAAACCAACAGGGTCCGTGGCAATTGTGTTCTTGAGGCGGTCATATGATCCGTACCGCGCCGCCATCTGACCGCCAAATTGATTAGCGGTATCGACGGCGCGTTTAGCCGCAGCCGGATTAGCCTCCATACTATTGATGAAGTCCATGACCGGCTTAGGAAGCACCGCGCCTGCGGCGTTCTCAAGCCCGCCTGCGGCGATGTCTAGCAGACTGCCAGCCGTCTTAACCGGATGCGCTACAGCCTCGTACAGTCCTTTGCCAAACTGAATGGCGCTGGCCGGTATGTTACCTACCGCTTCTGCACCCGTGTCTAACAGCGACCGCGTCGGCGGTTCGTCAGGCGCAATTGCGCGGCCAAGACCCATATACGGATCGCGGCTTGGTTTTTTAGATACGGGCGTACCTAGCCCTGCGTAAGGATCAGTAGGCATTATCGCTCCATTATCCGACCATCTGTGGTACGATACCGCGTCCCTTTAGGTGCCTTACGAGCCTGTTCTGGCGTAAAAGTTGGATACTTTTGCCCAGATTTAGCTGGAGCAGCGGCAGGCGCTGCGCTTAAATTACCTAATTGAAAACGACCGGGATAGCGCGCAAATTCTTCTATGTACTGGTTTTCATACGCGTCTTTAATACGCTGCGCCGCGCCAATAGCCGTAGCCCTAATAAGTTCAAGTTGGTTGTCGAGCGTGTCGGGGTCCATTTTTACAGGGTCCGTTTCCGCGACCATTTGGCGAACGATACCCCATTCTTGAACAGCCATAGGGCCAATAGCCCCACCTTGCGAGGCAATCGTTTTACCCATTTCGGTAATTTTTCCGACTAAATTAGCGTATGCTACGTCGGCAGCTTTTGCTCCACTAGTAAATGAAGGAAGATAATTAGAATATCCAGTTAAAGATATTTTTTGCGGGCGAGACAAGTTACGGACTGCGTCAACAGCCGCTGTAAGACCTGTTTTTGGGTTAGTCATTTGGTCAATAGTGGCTTTTGCCGCCTTATAGTCGGTCGTTATATTGTCCCTCAGTTTTGCTTCTTGCAGTGGTGTCATTGGTTTTGGCGGCTGCGGCATCAATGCGAATTTGCGTTGCGCTGCCAGACGTGCTTCTTCTTTTGCACCTACTTCCGCAGCCGTTTCACGCGGCGGCGGGCCTTGCGGTGGCGCTGGGACGCGGGCGCGGAATGGCGTTGTCTCAACTAGCCCTTGAGGCCCAAGGTTAGATACCGTGCCGTCTTGTGTGCTGGACGCACGTACCGGCATCTGGTCAACTGCTTCGTATGGCCCACCCATGCCGCCACGTCCGCCAGCAGACGGCTGCGGAACAGTATTAAACTCAGCCAGTGCCGCCGCGCGTATATCATCTATCATCGCGGGGTTAAATACCGGCATAAGCTGTTTAAGTTGCGCGGCAGCTTGTGGGTCGGCGCGCTTAATCAACATAAGCGCGTTTTGATAATCGGCATCGTTCTTAACGTTTAGCAAAGGACTTGCCAAATCCGCCGAAAGGCGTGACGATCTATCGCCATTCGTATTGTTTGCAATCGGCGCAGCTTGACCCTGTGGTGCGGCAGCAGCCGGTGCGGGCGTGTCGCTATAATTGTATGTTTTGGGGCGGACAATGTACGAAGGCTCACTACCGCCGCTGTACACAACAGCCGGATTGCCTTGTTCGTCTAGCTGAACGTCAGTACGCGCAGCCGCGACGTTTTTATTATAGTGGGCTTCTGAACCAGCCATTAAAGCACGGACAATGTTACGATTAAATTTACCGCCGGTTATCCGCATAAGTTCGTCTGCGTCTGCTTTATGTTCCGCTGACGTGTTGCTCCAATTGGCCAGCCAATTAGTCCAAGTCTGATCGTCAGCCGCCGCGTCAACGGTGGACAAACGGTTAAAAAGTTCTTTTTCAATATTAGTTTTTTGACCCGCCGCTTCTTTAGCAAACTCAAACCCTTGATTGGCTAAATCGCGCACTTCTTTGGGGTTTGCGCCTGCCTTAATCGCGGCAGCCATCGCTTCCGGCGTGTCCAACTTTCCACCGCTCTTAACGTAATCCCGCAGCGCATTCAGCGAATTAGCTTCATTCTGCGTCTTATCAACTGCCATTGAATTGGCAACAATCTGCTGCGCGCGCGCGTAGGTGTCCAACGGGCTGCGGGGTCGCGTTTGTTTAAAGCTGAGTGCGATGTTTGGATTGGAAGGCATTACAATCTCCGCTTAAATACCGCTGTTTGTCTGACCGGGAAGACGCGATTTCAGAATTGAATTAAGTGTGTCTTTATCCGAAAAATAATCTCCGACGCCAGTTAATGCGTTATTAAGCGCGTTAGCCGACCCCATATACCCAGACGCGCGGATGTCGCCAATGTTGGATAATGTGTTAGCGCCTGATGCCCCATACTGGCCCGCAGCACCCGTCAACGTATTCGCCGCCGACTGACCAGAACCCATCATTGACTGAAGCGGGTTAAGGCGCGCGGAGCGTTCAATCTGATAACGGTTAAAAGCGTTCTGATATTCTTGGCTTGCCAAGTCCTGACCAAACCGCTGAATACCCTTTAAAGCGCTACCAGATAATAGACTACCGCGCGCTGCTGCCGACCGCTCCAGTGCCTTCATGCCCTCCGACTGACGAAAGGCGTAGCCGGGGTCTTGCTGGAACTGATCATTGCCGAACGCCTTAGCTGCGCTGCCGTATTCTGCCGAGTTGGCATCCCCACCAATACCCAGCAGTTCCAAAATCTTATTTTGGGCGGTCATGCCTCCTTGACGAAATGGCTCTTGCAAGTCAATCTGACGATTGAACATACGCTCTTGAAGCGCCAAACCTTCGCGGGTTAACTGCTCTTGAGAATTGCTGGCCTTTTTAGAAGAAGACGCACCAAGAAGACCGCCGACAAGCGATCCACCAACTTTTAATACGTCGCTAAGAAGACCCATAAAAAATCCTTTTTCGCGGGATGTATACACCCAAAACTGTGCGGGCGCTACCCCGTTTGCGTTAGCTAACCAGACGGCCCGACGCGCGGATGTTGATGGACGTAGCCGTACCTGCGATAGTGGAGATGAAGCCACTGGCTGGCAGCACATGGCCGACCAGTTCAGGGAACGTATACGTCTCCGCAGGCTGGAGCGTCTTGGTCTTGACGATCAAGTTGTCGTTGCCCGCGCTGCCCGCAGGCGAGACGAGGTTGACGCTGATCGTTGCTGCTGCACCGCTGTAGTTCGTGGCCGTGAACTTGTCGATGATCGTCTGGACGCCAGCCGACGTGTACTGCGTCGTCTGCGCGGCTTCAGCAATCTTAGCCGGAATGATGTTGTTAATATAAACAGCCATTGGTCAATCCTTAAACAATTTTGGTAATGATGCCGTCCACCACAGTGACAGTAACTGCGCCTGCGGTAAAAGACCCAGACGCGCCTGTATTTTTAGTAGCAATTGTACCTAATTCTACGCGGGGTGCAAGCGCCAAGTCTTGTATCGAAGTCTGCATGACGCCCAAGTAGCTTTGATCGGACGGCGGTACTGACACTGCCACGTCTTGCGTTTGCGTCTGCACGACAGTTACATCATTAACAGACGCGCCTTGCGGCTGGGTCTCTGTTGCTTGGGCTAGTTTAATAGCCATAGCATCATAAGACGTTAATATCGCGTTTGTTTCCGGGCTTAAATCAGCCGTTTCCTGCGACGATTGTGTTGCAGTCAAAAGTGATAGAAAAAACCGATACCATTCACGACTAATCGCTCCGCTGCGCTCGTCGATAAGCGCAACGCGAGGCGGCGTAAGCTGCGTCGGATTAGAAGGAACCGTTGCCATTAGGCGTTCGTTCCAGACAACAGAAGTTCTGCGCCCATGATGTAGACGCGTACTGGGTCTGTCCCCGACACTTCGTAAACGCGGTCACGAATTTTTACCGTCGTACCCAAGCGCCGCCAGATTGTGCGTTTGCCAAACCTACCGATAGGACCCATCGACTTCCAATGTTCGTTCGACCATGTGTGACCGCCGTCATCAGAAAAGCGTAGCATTGCGCGCGGATTATCGCCTTGTCCTGTGGCAAGACCGACGCCCGTCTCGCAGTCAAGTTGAAGATTGTGCTGCATTGTACGGCGTAAGTTGTTCTGGCCGGTCGGCAGCGCCCGCCACGACCGCAGCCACTTCTGGGGCTGACCGTTGTCGGCGTACACGGTCAGGTCAAACGTGTAGATGTTGCCGTTCTGATAGTCACCGACAACGATATTGCCTTCAAAGTTGCACATATTGTCGGCGCGGTGTCGGTCAAATACGCCATTTGAAAACGCCGCGCGCTCGTGCCAAGCGCCGGTCGCCACGTCATACACCCACGTTGTGTTGGCGCTAGGGAAGTTCAGCACGTAGAAGCTATGGCCGTCCTGCTGGTAAGTATAGCCCGTCGCGTCAGAGATGTTCGAGTATTCCTGAAGCTGCCATTCGATGGCGTGGGTCGAGATGCGCTGGCCGACGTAGCCTGCTGCACGGTAAACCATACCCTGACCACGAGCGTCCTTGCCGAGCCAGTAAATCTGGTTGTCCATCTTGGCGACGGAATATGGCGCTGCACAGCCAAGTTCGTTGAACGCGCCTTGGATGCGGACTAGCGGGAAGTCGATCTGTCCTGCGTTGTACCAGACCTCTGTCGTGTCTGTGCCAAACACCCACAGTTCGCGGTGATCGGTCAGGACAGCGACGACGCCGTCTGGTGAACCTTCAGCGCTGGCGAAGTCCAGTGGGTCAATGCTGGTGCCGTCAAGCAACTGCGTAACCCAGATTTTCTGGCTATTAGGCTCGTTGAACACAAAGTAGCCGTCAAGATATGATACCGTAACCGCCCCGGCAAAGTCTGGGTCCGTGATCGGGCCAAACATATTCGTAACTTCGTTGTAGATATAGCCGTAAGGATTGGCCGCGATAAATATCTGCGTCCCGTTGTCCGCGATGGACACAGGGCCTGTGCCAGCCACGGTGCCGATGAGCGTAGGCGTGGCTGTGAGGCCGGTCAGTTTAAAGAATTGGTTGCCCGACACGACATAGAAATCGCTGCCGTTGGTCTGGTGCGCCCATAGCCCACGGATGGGGCCTGTGCCAACGGTCTGCAAGAATTTAAGGCCCGGCGCGCGCTGAAGGAACGCAGGCTCTTTACCAGCCTCCGGCACAACTTCAGGAAACAGATTGACCATACGGTTGTCGGCGGCGTTGACGCTACGAGCGACATAGGCGCTGCCCAATATTGGCGTTTTCATGGTGCTTTCACCATTGACGTAAATTGATTAACGAAATATGAAAGCATCATAGGAGAATGCATATGCTTACCCGTGACCGCCTTAACGAATTGCTTATCTGCGATTTGGCAACCGGCGTTTTGCGCTGGCGCATCAAAACTAATCGTCGAATAGTGGTTGGCAGCGTTGCAGGGACCATAAACGATTGTGGCTACCGCGTCATTCGGATCGACGGTCAGCGTTATCGCGCGCACCGCCTTATTTGGCTTTACGCAAAAGGCGAGTGGCCGAAAAATGACATGGACCATATAAACGGGAACCGCGATGATAACCGACTGGAAAATTTGCGTGATGTTACGACGGCTGAAAACATTCAAAACCAAGTTGCCGCGCACGGTAGAAACCGCACGGGTCGTCTTGGCGTAACCCAACGAAAAAACGGATTTGAGGCGCGCATATGTACGCGGGGCGTAGCGAAAAATTTGGGTTTGTTCGATACTGCGGAAGCCGCTGAAGCTGCATATGTAGAAGCCAAACGTATCTGGCACAGTGCGCCGCGTCATTAGTAGTTACCCGCGAAGATGTTGTACCGCTGACGGGTCGCAACAATGCTATACGGCATAGCCATAATATCACCGGGATTATTGATGCGCTTCAGGTTGCGCTTAGATGTCATAGCAATGCGCGACACTTGCGGGCTTGGCTCAACACCAAACTCCGGCGCAAATTCACACGCCAGATTATAGCGGAACGCACGAAGATAGCCCGGCGGAAATGATAGCGTGGTCGCCAGTGTTGCAGGCTGCGTCAGTTCTTCAACAGAGATGAAATGCCATTCCAGCGCGCGCAATGGGACCGGATAGACATACATATCAATGTCGGGATACGACATATTGATCCAGATGACCTGCGGGTACGTGGACGTGACGGTCTTGACCGCGATGCCATCATACTGCTGCTGGTTAATAATCTTGATGCCGTAGCTAACGTTTGTGCTAGGGTCGCGGAAATAGGTGCTGTCGTCCAGCAAGATCGGACGGTTGCCAACGAAGTCGCCGCTGGGTCCAAGGGTGCGGTTGATCTGGCCTGCGGGCCAAATGAACACCTGATCCTGCGTGGAGAATATGGACAGCCGTTCAGTGTTCCAGCTGTCAATCATCTGGTTCATGGCGCTCAACGCGTCTTGCGACGTTTCTGCGGAAGGAACTTCGCCTTCAGCCAATACACCCAGAAGCCTCAATGATCCGTTGATGATGTCGCCAGCAGATGTCATTGAGTTAGCCTTTCTGCATTCGGTATACACATAAAATGGACGGCCCGAAAGCCGCCCAGATTAATTACTGACAGTGGATCAACGCAAAGTTGATAATCACATCTTCGGCCAATGGGCTTGCGGTAAGATTGCGAAGCGTAATGGCTGCCGAACCCGTGGTCATGCTCGACACGTAAGTTGTGTACGCCCCTGCGGTAGGCGAACCTGTAACCGCCCCAGAAATATTGGTGATTACGATGTCGTTGGCGCTGATAAGGTTGTTGTTCAGTGTGAACGTCACGGCGGTGTTTGCCGCCAGCGAGGCGTTGTTCATCGAAATCCGGCCAGCCGACTTGTTCAACGTGACCGAAGTGGACTTGCTGGTCGCCTGCGTGACTACGCCTTGAGCAGCGGTCGTGTAGCCAAACTGTTCATCGGACAGAATGTACTGCGAACCGATGATGTCTTGGTCGAGGAACGCTACGCCAATGGACTTGGTGTTACCCATGATATTACTCCTGAAAAGGTTGCCCCAGCCGAAGCCGGGGCAGACCCATTAGCCAGCGATGCGGTACAGGTTGTACGTTGCGTCGCCGGTCTTGACAGCGCGGAACGAAACGCTCTGCGATGCCGTACCAGCGCCGGAACCAACCAGCGTCCAACCCGTGCCGACCACAATCGTCGGAACGCCCGTGCTGGTTGCAACCAGCGCGATGTCAAATGCCGAACCAACGCGGGCGCTGCTAAATGCGGCGTCCGTAATGGCAGCGGTCGGAAGCGTAAGGTTAGCTGTGCTGCTCGACGTGTAAACGACGAGGCCACCGGCCAGATCGTTTGTGGTCAGCGTTGCGGCTGCTGTGTACGCGGTCGGGATAGCCGAAATCGTAAAGACGACTTCGTTGACGTTGCCATCAGAAAACTGGTAGCCACCAGCACCATTAGGAAGAGCCATGATAATTCTCCTGTAGAATAACGGCCCCCAGTCATCTGGGGGCCGAGTTTAGGTTAACCCCAGAGACGGCAAGCCATCTGCGGACGGATCGTGCTGTAGCCATACAGAACGTCGATACGGCAAGGCAGGCGGTCGTTGTTGATGTCGTACTGACGAACAACGCGGAGCGAGATGCCGTTATGCACCTGACGCGAGGCCATATCCACGCCGTTTGGCATGAGAAGGTCGGCGGTTGCGAAGGTGATGGCGTCCTTGTGGTAAACGAGGTTCTGGGCATACTGCGTGGAAGCAGCACCAACGAACACGATTGCCTTGCTGTTCTGCGGCAGAGTGTTAACCGTAGCCAGAGCCTGAGTAGCCGAGTAGATCGCAGCAACAGTGACGTTGCCTGCACCAGAACCGTTGAGCGAGACATCAGCCAGCGCAACGAACTGGAACAGCGAACCAGTGCTTTCACGGGTCTGCGGGTTGACTGCGAAGCAGTCAGCAACCGTGAACACATCGCCAGCCTTGATGGTGGCCGATGCGCCAGCGCCAGTAATGGCGATGGTGGTAGCACCTTCAGTCGTGATTGCAGCCGAGGTCGTGCCGCCCGTGGCGGTACGCGAACCCGTGGTGAACTGCTTGATGGACTGCGACATATTGATTTCTTCGAAACCAAGGACGCCTGTACCCATCATACCGTTGCGGAACTGCTTGCTGACGGTATCT
>Ga0209088_10002872_pt1 | contig 10344 bp, 8 predicted proteins | sample S_140625_EF_Meta_FD_187324 | JGI IMG/M metagenome (GOLD analysis project Ga0209088, IMG submission 187324) | Freshwater microbial communities from Lake Simoncouche, Canada to study carbon cycling - S_140625_EF_MetaG (SPAdes) (version 2) | ecosystem: Environmental > Aquatic > Freshwater > Lake ...
GGTCGATGATGGTTGGGACGACATTACTTCAACCTCACCGCGACCGTTTGAATCCAGTCGGGTGATGGACCAGTTGTTTTGTCCGCGTAGGATGCCGAGCCAAATTCCATAGGCTTCGAGAGCGGGGCGATCGAAACCATATTGTCGTTTAAGATTATCGAGTTCTTCGGGCGAGGCTGGACCGTTGGCGGATAAGCCGACTCTTCCGGCCATTTTTTGTTCAGCTTGAACTTTCTCGGCCATCGCTCGTTCGATGGGTCCACCCGGCACCAGTCGGGTCATGAGAAAAGCGACCAAAGTAATCCCGAAGAAAGTTAAGGGAATCAAGAGTAGCCGCCTGAGGACGTAGTCGCGCATGCGAGAGAATTAAAGCCAACGTTTAATGGGGAGGGGTCAATCTCGAAAGGACTCGGCTTGCACCATTAGACAACTTCTCTTAATACGTTGGAGTGCTTGTATTATTGTTTATCAGTATATTCTTGGTCGGTTTGCTCACGTTAGCGTTCGGCCTCGTTGTTTTATTTATTATTTATTCTCTTTGGCGTGGGAAAAATAAGCACCCGTCCATGTGGTGGTTTTATTTTTTTCTACAAACGGCGTTCTTAATTTTAGTACGCATGGTGTATCGAGTGCGTGCTATGGGAGTGGAAAATATGCCGAAGGAGGGCGGGGTGCTTTTAGTATCTAACCATGTTTCTTACGTGGATGTGATTATTCTATGCGTCTTATCTCCGCGTCCCATAAAATTTTTATCTCACGAGAGTTTTGAGCGTACGTGGATTACGCGACTCATTATGCGTACGATGCGCACCATTCCCGTAGCAGAAGCAAAAGCGAAAGATGCGATTCATAAAGCTTCAGATGCACTCAAGGCGGGCGAGGTCGTTTGTATTTTCCCGGAGGGACATGTGACGCGTAATGGGGGTATCTTGCCGTTAAGCAGAGGATTCGAACTCATTGCCCGTCGAGCCAATGTACCGATTATGCCGGTCGCGATTGATGGATTATGGGGATCCATTTTTAGTTTTCGCGGTGGGAAGTTTTTTTGGAAAATGCCTAAACATTTTCGCCGTTCGGTTTCGGCAGTTTGGGGTCAGCCCTATGCGGCGAGTGAGTACGCAACGACGCGATTTAAATTACTCGAATTAGCGTCGACCGCTTTTGCTTTAAGGCCTTCGTTACAGGGTCATTTAGCGCAGGATGTGGTTCGGGGCCTGATGACCAAAGGGACCAGTGCGGCGTTGGTTGATCGAACGGAAAAGCGCAAAAGTTTTTCGGGCTATTTGTTACTTTTACTTTCCTGGTTTTTTGCGCAAACGTTAAAAAAATCTACGCGCAAAGAGCGTGTGGCGATTGTCCTTCCTCCGGGTGTTGGTGCGACGATTGCGAATCTGGCCTGTGTGTTGGCTAATAAAGTACCCGTGAATATTAATTTTACGTTGGGCCGAAAGCAGGTGCTCCATTGTTTGAAACAAGCGGATGTCGACTGTATGATTTCTGCCTTGGTTTTTAAGGAAAAATTAAGCGAAAAATTTCCGGAGTTTCCTTGGTCAGAGAATTTCATCGATATCGGTACTCACTTACAAAAAATTAAGAAGTGGAAATTGCTGAGTCTGCTTGGACTCTTGCCGTTTTTAACGACAAGTTTTGCGAGTACGTTGTTGGGAATTCCCCGTCGAGGGGGCGATGCGGAAGCGGCCGTACTATTTACCAGCGGAAGTTCGGGTGATCCGAAGGGAGTAGTTTTAAGTCATCGAAACCTTCTGGCGAACTTAACCCAGATTGAGGATTCGGACATTCTTCCAGATCGCTCTAAACTTTTATCCAGTTTACCCGTGTTTCATAGCTTTGGTTTTACAGTAGGCATTTGGTATGCGCTCTCGCGCGAAACCATGCTGATAACGACGCCATCGCCTTTGGATACCGTGGCGTGTATTAATGCGATTAAAGAGGAGGGCGTGACCATTACGGTGGGCACGCCGACTTTTCTTCGTCCCTATTTACGTCGTGCGACGAAAGAGGATTTAAAATCTTTGGAGTGGGTGGTGGCTGGAGCCGAAAAACTACCTGATGATTTAGTTAAAGGTTTTAGCGATGAGCTCGATACGCCTATGCTGGAAGGATATGGTATCACGGAGGCCAGCCCGGTGATTTCGGTTAATGTGCCCAATCGAGTGGATGCCGAAGCTCCGGGTGGGGTTTGGCAAGGACATCAAGTCGGTTCGGTGGGTCGTCCGCTGATCGGGATTGCTCTTCGCTTTCGTGATGTAGACACGAACGAAATTTTAGCGCCGGGGCAGACGGGCTTACTCGAAGTTCGAGGAGAGAATATTTTTAATCACTATTTGAGTGATCCGCACCGTACGCGCGAAGCCTTGGTCGACGGTTGGTATCGTACCGGTGATCTTGCGCGCATGGATGAAAACGGATTTTTATATTTAGCTGGTCGGCTTTCTCGATTTTCGAAAATGGGCGGTGAGATGGTTCCGCATGGCACGATTGAGCAGGCCATTTTGAAAGTCTTAAATCTAGAAGGTGCCGCTGAGATTGTTTTAGCGGTGAGTTCGCAGGTCGACCCACAAAAGGGTGAGCAACTGGTCGTTTTACATACGGTGGACTTAGATACGGAAATCGTGAGGAAGGGGCTGGTTGCGGCGGGACTACCGAACCTGTGGGTACCCAAATTGTATAAAAAAGTACCCAAGATGCCGATTTTGGGCACGGGCAAGCTGGATTTAAATACCTTGAAGCAGTTGGCAGGGGGTTGAGTCGGTTTTGGCTCGCTTGTGGCTATTGCCTCTATGTTTTAAATACAACTATGCCTTCGAAAAAGAAATCCTCTTTTAAGTCGCCCAAAGCAAAGTCGCGACCCGCGAAAAAAATCGCCGCTCAGAAGTCGTCCGTCGCAGCACATCAGTCCACGACCCCGAATGAAAAGGACGTAGTCATCTTTCGTGATGCCATTTTACGTCACCTAAAAAGCACTTTCGCACGTGACCCCATCACGGCGACGCGGAATGATTGGTGGCTGGCTACCTCTATGGCGGCCCGTGATCTCATGCTTGAGCGTTACATCGCCACACAAGCTGAGCATGCCAATAATAATATCCGCCGCGTTTATTATTTATCTTTAGAATATTTAATGGGCCGAGTGCTCACGAACAATTTAGTGAATTTGCGGATGCGTCAGGTGGCGAGTATGGCCTTGAAAAACTTGGGTCAGGACTTGGAAGTCATTGCGGATGATGAAGCGGACATGGGCTTGGGTAATGGTGGCCTGGGTCGCTTGGCGGCGTGTTTTCTCGATTCCTTAGCCACGATGGATATCCCGGCCGTCGGTTATGGCATCCATTATGAATTTGGATTATTCCGTCAGACGTTTGTCCAGGGCCGCCAGGTCGAAGTAGCCGATGCGTGGCTCTCGAATAATAATCCTTGGTTGATTCGCCGTCCCAATTTGAATGTGCGCGTGCCGCTTTATGGACGGGTAGTTAACAAAATCGACGACTGTGGTAATCATCTCTCTGAATTAGTGGAGACGAAGGATTTACTCGGAGTGCCTTGGGATATTCCGATTGCCGGTTTTAATGCTTCGAGTGTGAACTTCCTCCGCCTGTGGGAATCGCGAGCGACGACGGAGTTTGATTTTCGTGCTTTTGATCGTGGAGGCTACGTGGAAGCGGTGCGCGAACGTGATATCAGTGAAACCATTTCAAAGGTCTTGTATCCAAACGACAGTACCGAAAGCGGAAAAGAACTTCGATTAGTCCAACAAATCTTTTTCGTGTCTTGTTCCTTGCAGGATATTCTCCGCCGTTATCTTCGGCTCAATAAAAGTTTTGATCATCTGCCCGACAAGATTGCGGTGCAATTAAATGACACGCACCCCTCCGTGGCGGTCGCTGAATTAATGCGCCTATTAGTGGACGAGCATCGCCTTGGGTGGGATCATGCGTGGAATCTTTGTACGAAGATTTTCAGTTATACGAATCATACTCTCTTGCCGGAAGCGTTGGAAACTTGGTCTGTACCCCTTTTCGAAAAAGTTCTCCCTCGCCACTTAGAAATTATTTATGAAATCAACCGCCGACATTTAGAAGCGGTGGATCGTCGCTGGCCGGGTGACAACGAAAAGAAAGCCGAACTTTCGATTATCCAAGAGGGCCCCGTTAAACGCGTACGCATGGCGCACCTCGCCGTGGTGGGCTCTCATCATGTCAACGGAGTGGCCCAATTACATACCCGTTTATTACGCGAACATCTCTTCGCCAGTTTCGATCAACTCTGGCCAGGAAAATTTATTAATGTGACGAACGGAGTCACTCCGCGCCGATGGATTCGCGGCTGTAATCCAGCTTTAGGTCATCTTTGTGATGAGGTTGCGGGTCACGGGTGGGAAACTGATTTATCCCGACTAAAGAAATTCGATACCTTGGCGGATCGACCCGATTTCCAAGCTGAGTTCATGGGGATTAAGCATGCTAATAAAGTGAAGTTAGCGGCCAAAATAAAAGAATTAGTGGGCGTGGAAGTTTCACCTGATGCCTTATTTGACGTCCAGATTAAGCGGCTGCATGAGTACAAGCGACAGCACCTTAACTTGCTGCACATCCTTTACTTGTACCGAAAGATTTTAAATAATCCGCACACTCAATTCCAGTCCCGAGTTTGTATTTTTGGGGCGAAGGCTGCTCCGGGCTATGCGCTCGCGAAACATATTATCCACGCCATTAACCGCGTCGCCATGGTCATTAATCACGACCCTCGCGTGCGGGGTTTATTAAAAGTGGTATACCTGCCTGACTATCGTGTTTCTTTAGCTGAACAAATTATTCCTGCTGCCGACTTATCCGAACAAATTTCGACTGCGGGGAAGGAAGCCTCTGGCACCGGTAATATGAAGTTAGCGCTCAATGGAGCGGTCACGATTGGAACACTCGACGGTGCGAATGTTGAAATTCACGAAGAAGTGGGCGACGATAATATGTTTATTTTTGGTCTGCAGGTGGAAGAAGTCGCGCAACTCCATTTAAATGGATATTCGCCACAAGAGGTTTTAAATAAAGACTCTGAATTGGCGGCGATACTTGACTGGCTGCGTTCTGATACCTTTACGCCTGAGCAACCGGGCGCCTTATCGCCCGTGGCCGACTCGTTGGTTGAAGGGGGTGACCCTTATTTGGTCTTAGCCGATTTCCGAAGTTATGTCGAAGCACAGGAGCGGGCAGAGATTGCTTTCGCGGATCGCCGTCGCTGGGCGGCCATGGCCATACGCAACGTCGCCCGCTGTGCAAAATTCTCTTCGGATCGTTCGATTAACGATTACGCCACGCTTATTTGGAAGGCGAAACCTCTGCCGATTCCTCAATCATAGTGAGGATTGAATTCACTGTGGAGAAACATTTTACAGTCTTATTGATGGCAGTGTGTGGTTTCGGCTTAGAGCTGCGGGCTCAGACTAAGCCAGAGAATCCACGTCTCGCAGGATTTACCGCCACCTCTGAGGGTGGAGTAGAGGGCACTCAATCGATTAAGTATGATGAGAATGGAAGAATCATTGAGGCTAATGTCGCTGGGCAGATTCCTTCTTCCAGGCCTGCAGTACCTGTCAATAGGCCCGTGGTTGTAAATACAGAGAGTCCTAAGCCCGTTGTGCAAAGTCCATCGGTCTCGACGGGTATGACGACGAGTGACGGCAGAAAAGTTCCTTTTGCGCTTTCTGGTAATGGCGGAAGTAAACAAGTAGACTCATCGGTCGATTTTAATTCGGCGCTCAAAAATGCTTCTAAGATGTCTAATGTAGCGGATAAGAAATTTGATACGAACAAAGCAGAGTTAAATTCCAACACCCCTTATTCGCGTGAGAATATTATTACTTTCGATTCGTGGCATGGTAAGTATGATGTGTATGGACGTAAAAAAGCTGAGGTTGAAGTGGCGGATACTTTTGAGCGCGGTGAGTTAAAAAATAAAAATCTCATTGAAGTAAAATCCGTTGAGCGCCAAACCGCGGAATTATCCGGCAGGCTGGCGGCGGTAAAAGGTATCGATACTCGACTGCCCAATGAGAAGAATAGTCGCTACGATGTAACACCATCGAGTCCATCGGACCTAGTTATTTCCAAGACGGTCGATCAGTTATCGATGCAGGATATCAACCGATACCAATTTCGCCGCAACCGTTCCGACGTCCCGGGATTGCCCGTGGTTAGGCCTGGCTCGGATGAGGTTCAAAATAAGAGTGGAAAGCCGTAACGAGGGTTTTTGATTGGCAGATACAGTCTAAAAGCCTACCAATTGGTTTGCATATTATGAGTGAAGCACCTGCACCTTCTGCTAACAATAAAGTCACCGACTTGGAGGTGAAGGATGCGCACATTATTTTTGAGTCAGTGTGGACAAGCCTCGAGCGCGAGATGGGGCGCGACAAACTATTTTTCCCTCGAGAAATCTTCTGGCTCAATGGTGCCCCGGGTGCAGGTAAGGGCACGAATACAGATTTTATTCTCCAGTATCGTGATTATGCTGCGACCCCGATTGTCATTAGCGACCTACTTTCGAGTGCGGAAGCACGGAAACGGATTGATGCTGGAATGCTTGCGGGTGATCGCGAAGTCGTGGAATTACTTTTCAGAAAGTTACTCGAGCCACAATTTACCAATGGGGCGATTGTGGATGGTTTTCCTCGTTCGATGGTGCAGGTTGAATGTCTCAAGCATCTCTTTGCTCGATTGAACGAATTGCGTCACGAATTCAGAGCTTCCCCGAACGCCATAAAATTCCCCAAGCCGCACTACCATATCTTAGTTCTTTTCATCGATGAGAATGAGTCGGTGCGTCGTCAGTTAATGCGTGGTGAGCAGACTTTAGCGTTTAATAAGAAAGCGGAAGCGGAAGGTTTACCTTTAGAAGAAGTACGTAAGACGGATTTAACTGCCGAAGCGGCCCGCAATCGCTACCGCATATTTAAAGAGCGCACCTACGAGCCACTGCAGTCGTTGCGCGATATTTTCCATTACCACTTTATCAACGCTCAAGGTTCGATCCCTGAAGTACAGGCACGGATCATCAAGGAGTTGCAGTACCAGAGCTCGCTCGAGCTTTCGCTAGAGACGTACGATATTATTTCCAGTATCCCCCTTTCGAATCAAATCAGCCAACACGCTCGTCAGGAGTTAGTCTTACGACTAGATGACTACACGGAACGTCACAAAAAACTTTTCCGCGAAGTGGTAGATTTAATTCAACAAAAGTTTTTACCGATTATTCACGCTCACGCGATTTCGGGTCAGGCTCACATTAACAGTGAGGCCTCACTGTTTGATGACCCCTTGGCCTTGGCCATGTTTATCGACATTTTCTCGGAGCGTGGCTTCCACGCGGTGGTCGATCTTCACCGCATCGAGATTCCTGAAACGTTTGACGTAAAGACCGGACAGATTCAAACCCGCGTAAAGAAAGTCTGGCGGGTCTCGATTCGCTTTGTCGGTTCAGAAATTCGACGCGGCCGATAAGCGGGCACCAAAAAGGCGACTCGAGTGAGTCGCCTTTTTGATGAGTTAATATTTAAAATTAACCGATGGCTTGAACGTAGAGTTCGTTGGCCTTTTTCCAGTCGATGACTTTCCAGAAAGCATCGATGTAATCAGGACGACGGTTTTGATATTTTAAATAGTAAGCGTGTTCCCAAACATCGAGCGCGAGGACGGGATGCCCGTTAACGTCAGCAACACCTTTCATCAGTGGGCTGTCTTGGTTAGGGGTGGAAGTGACGGCGATGGATTTATCCGCTTTAACAACGAGCCAAGCCCAGCCGGAGCCGAAGCGTCCAGTGGCCGCAGCTTTGAAATGAGCCTTGAGTCCTTTTTCGCCTTCGAGACCGCCAAAGGTTTTATGGATCGCGTCAGCGAGAGCACCGATGGGTTCGCCGCCACCGTTCGGGGAAAGTAAATTCCAGAAGAAGGTATGGTTAGCGTGGCCACCGGCATTATTGCGAACGGCGGTGCGGATGGACTCAGGAACTTTGGAAAGATCTGCGATGAGGGCATGCACATCGGCGCCAGCGGCGAAGCTTGGTTCCTTGGCGAGTGCCGCGTTCAAGTTAGTCACGTAGGCATTGTGGTGTTTGCCGTGGTGGATTTCCATCGTGGCAACATCGATGTGTGGCTCGAGTGCGTTGGTGGGATAGGCGAGGGCGGGGAGGGTGTAGCTCATGGAGGTTTGGGAAGTGGAGGCGAAAATTTTTAAAGTGCTTAAGCTGAGGGCGAGGGCGGAGGATTTAATAATGAAGTGTCGACGAAGCATTTTGAACCAGTGGTGATTTTGACGAGGGTCAAGCCGAAGGGGGTAAATCTTTGCCGCGCTTTAAATTAAAATAGGCCTGCAGGATTTCACGGCAAGGTTCTTCGAGGATACCGCTGGTAACATTTACGCGGTGATTGAGTTTGGGCAACGCATGGAGGGGGGTTGCTCCACCTAAACAACCCATTTTAGGGTCGCCCCAGGCGAAGACCACGCGCCCGAGTCGACTCATGATGGTGGCGCCAGAACACATCGGGCAGGGCTCTTTGGTGACGTAGAGGGTGCAGTCGTTGAGGCGCCAGTCGCCGATTTTTTTGGCGGCCTGGGTGATGGCTAAAATTTCCGCGTGGGCTGTCGGATCGTTGGCCCGTTCAACTTCATTATGTGCGGCCGCAATAATTTCTCCGCCGCGTTCAATGATGGCACCGATGGGGACTTCATCAATTCGCCAAGCATCCACCGCTAAATTGAATGCGAGTGACATGTAAAATTTATCATCACGAATTAATTGCGACGGATGTAGCTTATCAAAGGGACAGCTTAAAGGCGGTCTAATTGAGCTGTTTTCACTTTCCATACTGAAACAATCTAAACTCGACGGCTGCTGGCAAGCGGGGATGACTTTCTTTTATACGAGGTGTTGACTTTGACCCTTTCCCTGCATGGATAGAGCCCACAAGGCATGGCAGAAGAACCCGTTATCGAACTCGAAGGCAAAATCCTACAGGTCCTACCTGGAACTATGTTCCGCATCGAACTTCCCAATAAGCACGTGGTGCTGGGAAGAATTTCCGGCCGCCTCCGTAAAAACTTTATCAGAATTAATCCCGGCGATCGCGTGAAAGTCGAAATGAGCCCATCCGACTTAACCCAAGCCCGCATTATTTTCCGTTTGCGCGATACTGCACCTCGTCCGCCCGCTGCCCCCAAACGCCGTTACTAAGGGTTTTTCTGGCTTAGAGTTCGTTTATTTATGGTTGCCCGTAAATAGGTGATTTGCTATATATATTAGTCATTAACTAAACATTACGCTATGCCCATCTACAAAAACGTTTTAGAAACCATCGGTCGCACACCTCTGGTTCGTTTGAATAAAGTGACTGAAGGTTTGAACACTGAAATCTTGGTTAAGCTCGAATACTTTAATCCACTCTCGAGTGTTAAAGATCGTATTGGTCGCGCGATGGTCGAAGCCGGTGAGCGTGATGGCCGTCTGAAACCAGGGGGCACGATTGTTGAGCCTACTTCGGGTAACACCGGTATTGCGTTGGCGTTTGTGGCCGCCGCTCGTGGTTATAAATGTATTTTAACGATGCCCGAAACGATGTCGGTTGAGCGCCGCGTTTTATTACGTATGCTCGGTGCGGAAATCGTTTTAACTCCAGGGGCCAAGGGAATGCGTGGTGCAATTGAGCGTGCGACAGCGATTCGTCAAGAAATTGGCGACACCGCTTACATGCCGATGCAGTTCGATAATCCTGCAAATCCTGAGGTGCATCGTCGCACCACGGCCGAAGAAATTTGGGCGGATACCGATGGTAAAGTCGACGCCTTTGTCTCGGGTGTGGGCACTGGTGGAACTCTCACGGGTGTGGCATCAGTCATCAAAGGTCGTAACGCTAAACTCCTCGCCATCGCGGTAGAGCCTTCCGCAAGTCCTGTCATTACCCAGACTCGCAACTCACAGCCAGTGCAGCCTGCTCCTCACAAGATCCAAGGTATCGGTGCCGGTTTCGTTCCTAAAAATTGTGACTTATCTTTAATCGACGAAGTGATCCAAGTTTCTAACGAAGATGCGTTTGCGACTGCGCTCGATGTTTCCGCACGCGAAGGTCTCGCCGTCGGTATTTCCTCTGGTGCCAATATCTGGGCCTGTCTCCAATTAGCGAAACGTCCTGAGTTTGCTGGTAAGCGCATCGTCACGATCGCTTGTAGCCCAAGTGAGCGTTACCTCTCGACCGCTCTGGCCGAGAAGATTCGCGCTGAGGTCACCGCCTTAACCGCATCGTAATCGGGGTTAGATGACTCGAAAGGGCGGGCCGC
>Ga0209088_10002874_pt1 | contig 10342 bp, 7 predicted proteins | sample S_140625_EF_Meta_FD_187324 | JGI IMG/M metagenome (GOLD analysis project Ga0209088, IMG submission 187324) | Freshwater microbial communities from Lake Simoncouche, Canada to study carbon cycling - S_140625_EF_MetaG (SPAdes) (version 2) | ecosystem: Environmental > Aquatic > Freshwater > Lake ...
TCTGGCAACAACCGTGCCCGCCATGGTCGAAACGATCCGGTCGCTGGCACCGCAGGAAAACGAAACGCGCGTTCAGGTTTTTGACAAGCTGATGTCGGGCCTGGAAGGCCAGCTTGACGGCATGGGTACGGCTTTCTCTTCGTCGCTGCTGGGGCTGGCGGGATCGCTGGTGGTGGGGCTGCTGGAGCTTTTCGTCAGCCATGGCACCAACCGGTTTTATCGTGAGTTGGAAGAATGGCTGTCCACCATCACGCGGCTTGGCTTCACAGCGGAAGGTGAAGTTGGCGCCTCTGGCGATGGGGCGATGATCACCTCCGCGCTGGATGGCATGGTCGAGCAGATGGAAGCGCTGCAGTCGCTGTATACGCAATCCGATATCGCCAGGGCCGTGGTTGATGACCGGCTGGTGGAGCTTGCGGTTTCGGTTGACCGGCTGGTTGACCGGCTGGAGCGGGAGGACGGGCAGACGGCGCTGTTGGCCCGCATTGCCGACGGGCAGGACCGGCTGGCCACGGCGCTCGCCTTGCCCGAAAGCGGTGCCCATGTGGATGCGGAAAGCCGGATGCGCCTGCGGTCGATTGATGTGCAGCTTCTGCGTATTCTGGAAGAGATTTCGGCAGGCCGGCAGGAAAGCATCACCGACCTGCGCGGTGATCTGGCGGCGCTGACCACGGCAATCCGCCAGCTGTCGCGCGGTACGGCGGGGCGCGGATAGACGCCATGGCCCTGTCCCGGCGCAGTTCCCGCAGCGAAAGCCCGATCTGGCCGGGCTTTGTCGATGCGATGACCTCGCTTCTGATGGTGCTGATGTTCGTGCTGACCGTTTTCGTGCTGGTCCAGTCGGTGCTGCGCGAGACGATCACCACCCAGGGTGATGAGCTGGAGTCGCTGACGGCGCAGATTGCCGGGCTGGCCGATGCACTGGGCCTGGAGCGCAATCGCGCGGATGCCTTGCAGGCCGAAGTGGGCCGGCTTGGCAGCGACCTTTCGGCAGCCCAGGCCGAGGGCGAGGAACAATCAGCCCTGATCGCTACGCTTTCAGGGCAGCTGACCGCCCGGCAGGGCGAACTTGCCGCCGCCCAGGCGCGGATCACCAGCTTTGAACAGCAGGTCGCCACCCTGCTGTCAGAACGCGACACGGCGCGCGGGCAGGCCAGCGCGCTGACGGCGCAGGTCACTGATCTGGAAGCTGCACGAACCCGGCTGATCAGCCAGGAAGAGGCGCTGCAGCTGGCGCTGGCCAAGGCCCGCGACGAGATTGACGCGGGCACTGAAGCCGCGCGGCTGGCCGCAGCCCGCAGCGATGCGCTGGCCCTGCTGATCGAGGAGATGAAGGCGAAGGCCGCCGACCGTGACGCCCAGGTGGCGACGCTGCAGGCAGACCTTTCGGGCGCGCAGGCAGAACTGACCGAGGCCGAGAAAACCCGGCTTGCCGATCTTGCCGCCGCTGATGCCCTGCGCGCACGGCTGAAAGGGGCGGATGCAGAACTGACGGCAATGACGCTGGCGCTGGAAGAACAGCGCAAGCGGGCAGAGGAAACCCTGACCCTGCTGGCGGCGGCGAATGTGGCCAGGATCGAGACAGATCAGGACCTGACCGAGGCGCAGAAGCGGGCGGGGCTGCTGGCGGCGGCGCAGACGGCGCTGTCGCAGGAAAAGACCGTCTCGGCAGAAAGCGCGCGGCGGGTGGCACTGCTGAACGAACAGATCGCGCAGCTGACTGCACAACTTGGGGCGCTGCAGGGGCTGCTGGATGCGGCGGCGGAAAAGGATACAGCGGCAAAGGTGCAGATCGAGACTCTGGGCGGGCAGCTGAATTCGGCGCTGGCCCAGGTGGCGGGCGAGCAGCGCCGGCGGGCGGAACTGGAAGAGGCCGAGCGCAAGCGGCTGGAAGTGGAGGCGGCGCGTCTGGCCGCAGAGGCGACCGAGGCCAAGGATGAGGCCCGGCAGCTGGAGCGGTTCCGGTCGGAATTCTTCGGCCAGCTGCGCGACCTGCTGGCGGGCCGTGAGGGCGTGCGGATTGTGGGGGACCGCTTCGTATTTTCCTCGGAGGTGCTGTTCCAGCCTGGTGCGGCCGACCTTGCGCCAGAGGGGCAGGCCCAGATTGCGGGCGTGGCGGCAACCCTGTCAGAGATTGCAGACAAGATCCCGCCGGGGATCGACTGGATCATCCGGGTCGACGGGCATACCGACAACGTGCCGCTGTCTGGCGAAGGGGCCTTCCGCGACAACTGGGAACTGAGCCAGGCGCGCGCCCTTGCCGTGGTCCGCTACATGCAGGATGCGCTGGGCTTTCCGCCAGAGCGGATGGCGGCCACGGGGTTCGGCGAATACCGCCCCGTCGCCGCAGGCGACAGCCCCGAGGCGCGGGCGCAGAACCGGCGGATCGAGCTGAAGCTGACGGAACGGTGACGGCTGCCCACTGTGGGACAAAGTCGATATCATTGAAAACAATAGAAATAAGTCTTAACTTTAAGGAATTCTTCATCTTTGGGCCACACTTTTCCAAGGCTGACGGGCTTTGCCGTGCGGCACCCTTGACCGGAAAACAGGCCTTCGAGCCGGCCTGATATCCTTGCATTGGCCTTGGCTTGGGGCGGGTCAGAGCCGCCTGTGCCTGCCGTGCGCAACCGGCCCGGGCAGCGGTTCGACAGCGTTCCCTTTTGTTGCATTCCTGCGAAAGAAAATCCCTGCCGGGCGATGCCCGGCAGGGATTGCACTGTTGCGCTGGATGCCCGGCCCAAACCGGGCCGTGCTTCACCCCGCCGTCAGCAGCGGCGGTTTGGCACCGGCCAGGCGGGGTTTCTGCGGCTCTTCGATCTCAAGCTCGATGCCGTCGCCTTTGGCCACAACCTTGACGACGCCACCCTTCATCAGCTTGCCGAACAACAGTTCTTCGGCCAGCGGTTTTTTGATGTGTTCCTGAATCACGCGGCCAAGGGGACGCGCGCCCATCTTGTCGTCATAGCCTTTCTCGCCCAGCCATGCGGCGGCCTCTGGCGTAAGTTCGATATGAACATTGCGGTCCATCAGCTGCGCCTCAAGCTGCAGCACGAACTTTTCGACCACCTGCAGGATGATTTCCCTGCCCAGCGGGGCAAAGGAAATCACGGCATCCAGACGGTTGCGGAATTCGGGCGTGAAGGTGCGCTCGATCGCCGCCGTGTCTTCGCCCGTGCGCCGGTCGCGGCCAAAGCCGATGGCCGATTTCGACATTTCCGATGCGCCTGCGTTCGAGGTCATGATCAGGATCACGTTGCGGAAATCCACCTGCCGGCCGTTGTGATCGGTCAGCTTGCCGTGATCCATCACCTGCAGCAGGATGTTGTAGACATCCGGATGCGCCTTTTCCATTTCGTCCAGCAGCAGCACGCAATGCGGATGCTGGTCCACGCCGTCGGTCAGCATGCCGCCCTGATCGAAGCCGACATAGCCCGGAGGTGCGCCGATCAGGCGGCTGACCGCATGCTTTTCCATGTATTCCGACATGTCAAAGCGCAGCAGTTCCACGCCAAGGCTGGAGGCAAGCTGCTTGGCGACTTCCGTTTTGCCCACGCCGGTCGGCCCTGCGAACAGGTAGTTGCCGATGGGTTTTTCCGGCTCGCGCAGGCCCGCGCGGGCCAGCTTGATGGCGCTGCACAGCGCCTCCACCGCCTTGTCCTGACCGAAGACCACGCGCTTGAGCGTCTTTTCCAGATCTCGCAGCGTTTCGGCATCGTCCTTGGACACGGTCTTTGGCGGAATGCGGGCAATCTTGGCCACGACTGCCTCGATCTCCTTGATGCCAAGCGTCTTGCGCCGCTTGCCCTCGGGGATCAGGTGCTGCGCCGCCCCGGCCTCGTCGATCACATCGATGGCCGAGTCGGGCAGCTTGCGGTCATGGATATACCGCGCGGCCAGTTCCACTGCCGACTTGATCGCGTCAGAGGTATAGCGCAGGTCGTGATGCTCTTCAAAATGGGGCTTCAGACCCATCAGAATCTTGATCGCATCCGGCACCGAAGGTTCATTCACGTCAATCTTCTGGAACCGGCGCGACAGCGCACGGTCCTTTTCGAAGTGCTGGCGGAATTCCTTGTACGTCGTCGATCCCATGCAGCGCAGCTTGCCGCCCTGCAGCGCGGGCTTCAGCAGGTTGGATGCGTCCATCGCCCCGCCCGATGTGGCCCCGGCCCCGATGACGGTGTGGATTTCATCGATGAACAGGATCGCGTCCGGGTGATCCTCCATCTCTTTCACGACGGATTTCAGGCGTTCCTCGAAATCACCGCGATAGCGGGTGCCGGCCAGAAGCGCGCCCATGTCGAGCGAGAAGATGGTGGCATGGGCCAGAATCTCGGGCGTCTCTCCCTTGACGATCTTCCAGGCCAGGCCTTCGGCGATGGCGGTCTTGCCAACGCCCGGGTCGCCCACCAGCAGCGGGTTGTTCTTGCGGCGGCGGCACAGCACCTGGATGCAGCGTTCCACCTCGGCATCGCGGCCGATCAGCGGGTCGACATCGCCCTTGCGCGCCTTGACGTTCAGGTCGACGCAGTATTTCGACAGCGCGGATTCCTTTGCCTCGCCCGCTTCGGCTTTGGGGGTTTCCTGATGTTCCTCGGCCCCGGTCACGGGGCGCGGTTCGCCATAGGACGGGTCCTTGGCAACGCCATGGGCGATGAAATTGACGGCGTCATAGCGCGTCATGTCCTGTTCCTGCAGGAAATAGGCCGCGTTCGATTCCCGTTCCGCGAAGATGGCGACAAGGACGTTCGCACCCGTCACCTCGGTCCGGCCCGAAGACTGCACATGGATCGCCGCGCGCTGGATCACCCGCTGAAAGGCGGCGGTCGGAACCGCTTCCGACCCTTCGACATCGGTGACAAGAGTCGAGAGGTCATCGTCGATGAACTCGACAAGCGTCTTGCGCAGCTCATCCAGATCAACCGAACAGGCCTTCATCACCCGTGAGGCATCGGGTTCGTCGATCAGCGCCAGAAGCAGATGCTCCAGCGTTGCAAGTTCGTGGCGGCGTGCGTTGGCCAGCGCGAGGGCGCCGTGGATGGCCTGCTCGAGTGTGTTCGAAAACGATGGCACGTGAAGGTGCTCCTGTTTCTCAGGGTCGGCCGGGGTTTCCTGTGCCCCCGTCCTGACCGTGGCCTGGTAGGTTTAAAGTTCGGTTTTCTTTGCCGACCTTCAAGTTCTTTTTCTGCCCGGCTGCCGTTTCCTTCGGCTTATGTGCAAAATGTGATCACTTCCGGGCGAAGTCTGGTCACACTCGGGAATGGCCGCTTGGAAGCCGCTTAGAAACGGTCCTTCCGTGCGCGGATTTCGGTGAAAGCCGCCGCGTCAGTGGCTTCGTCAAGGCCGAGCCGCGCCTTCATCTGCGGAAGGCTGGCCCGCAGAAACGGGTTCGTCGCGAGTTCTTCGGACAGGCGCGATGGTACCGTGGGGTGCCCCTTGTCCCGTGCGTCCGCTATCGCCGCAACCCGAGAGATAAGCGCCTGATTGTCGGGTTCAAGGGACAGTGCAAAGCGCGCGTTGGATGCCGTGTATTCATGACCCGAACAGACAAGCGTTTCCGGGGGCAGCCGTGCCAGTTTGGACAGGCTGGCCCACATCTGCGGGCCGCTGCCTTCAAACAGCCGTCCGCAGCCGCAGGCCATCAGGCTGTCCGCCGTGAACAGAAGGGCCGATGCGGGAAAATGGAAGGCGATATGGCCAAGGGTGTGGCCGGAGACGTCAATCACCGCTCCGCTTTCGGCACCTACCTGCACGGTCTGGCCTTCGGTCAAGGCGGTGTCCAGCGGCGGCAGGCGGTGCGCATCGGCACCGTTGCCCGCCACTTTTGCCCCGGTCGCCGCGCGCAGCTCTGCCACCCCCTGGATATGATCGGCGTGATGATGCGTCAGCAGGATCTGCGACAGGGCCCAGCCGCGCTGGCGCAGGACGGTCAGAATGGGGGCGGCATCGGGCACGTCGATGACGGCCGTCGCACCGCTGGCGGAATCGTGGATCAGAAACGCGTAATTGTCGGACAGGCAGGGGATGGTCACAAGGTCAAGCGGCATGGCGTTTCGCCTTTGGTTGCTTATATGGTCCGGGTGACAATTGCCGCATAGGGTTTCCACCGCAATGCATCTTGACGTGGTCGACCTGCGCAACTTCTACTACCGCACCCAGCTTGGCCGGGTGGCGCAGCGGGCAATCCGGGATACCGTCGTGAAGACCTGGCCCGGGGCCCAGGGCCAGACGGTGGTGGGGTTCGGCTTTGCCGTTCCGGTGCTGCGCCCCTATCTGGCCGGGGCACGGCGCGTTGTGGGTCTGATGCCCGGCCAGCAGGGCGTCATGCCCTGGCCCGCCGGGATGGAGAATGTGTCTGTCCTGTGCGAAGAAACGCACTGGCCCATCCCGACCGGCCTTGTCGACAAGCTGGTGGTGATGCACGGGCTGGAAACGTCGGAACATCCGGCTGCGCTGCTGGATGAATGCAGCCGGGTGTTGGGGCCGGGCGGGCGGGCGCTGTTCGTTGTGCCGAACCGGTCCGGCCTGTGGGCGCGGGCGGATGGCACGCCTTTCGGCTTTGGCCGCCCCTATTCGATGTCACAACTGGAGGCGCAGCTGAAACACCACGGCTTCACGCCGGAACGCAGCCAGTCAACGCTGTTCGCCCCGCCGTCCAACCGGCGGTTCTGGTTGCGGACGGCCGATTTCTGGGACGGTGCGGGACGCCGGGTGGTGCCTTGGGCTGCGGGCGGTGTTCTGGTGGTCGAAGCCTCGAAGCAGACCTATGCCCCGACGCGGCCCGGCTTGCGCGACGTGGTCCGCCGGCCGCTGCGCGTGCTGGAAGGCCTGCCGTCACCGGTGCCAAGTCCGCGTTCGCCGGACGCGGCGCCAGAGGGGCGGGCAGGGTGATTCACGGCGTATCGCGGAGGCCGGGGCGGCCTTTGCCGCACCGCAGCGGTGCCAAAGCGTCGCATTTGCCCGAAAGCACCGGGAACCCCCTGTTTTTCAAGGCTGCGACGCCTCTCATTAACGTGACCTTGACGGTTGCAGGGTTTCGGCACCTCTGCTACACCCCGCCGAAATTAAGACGCATGCAGCAGCGTGCTGCCATGGGCGGCTCTTGTCTTGAACAAATGTTCGGACGCAACCGGGGCCAGAACAGCGGAAGGGTTGACGTGTCGGAACCAGCTTCGATTTCCACGGGGATTGCCGGTCGCTATGCTTCGGCCGTTTTCGACCTTGCAATGGACGGAAGTGGGCTGGCAGCCCTTGGGGCGGATGTCGACGCGCTTGATGCGGCAATGGCCGAAAGCGCCGATCTGCGCGAGATGATCGCCTCTCCCATGGTCTCGCGCGAGGATCAGGGCAATGCGATTGCCGCGATTGCCGCCAGAATGAAGCTTTCCGCGCCGATGTCCAACACGCTGCGCCTTATGGCCACCAAGCGCCGTCTGTTTGTCTTGCCGCAGCTGATCAGCGAATTGCGCGCCCGCATCGCCGCCGAAAAGGGCGAAGTGACGGCCGAAGTCGTGTCAGCGACCCCGCTGAACGCCGAGCAGACCGCGCAGCTTGAGGCCACGCTGAAGAAGCGCGCCGGCAAGGACGTGACGTTGAAGACAACCGTCGATGCAAGCCTGATTGGCGGACTCGTCGTGAAACTGGGCTCGACGATGATCGACACGTCGATCCGCGCGAAGCTCGCGGCACTCAAGAATGCAATGAAAGAGGTCGGATAATGGGTATCCAAGCTGCTGAGATCTCTGCGATCCTCAAAGAGCAGATCAAGAACTTTGGCCAGGATGCCGAAGTGGCCGAAGTTGGCCGCGTGCTGTCGGTCGGCGACGGGATTGCCCGTGTTCACGGGCTGGACAACGTCCAGGCCGGCGAGATGGTGGAATTCCCCGGCGGAATCCGCGGCATGGCCCTGAACCTGGAAGTCGATAACGTCGGCATCGTGATCTTCGGTTCTGACCAGGACATCAAGGAAGGCGATACCGTCAAGCGCACCAAGTCCATCGTGGACGTGCCCGCTGGCAACGCCCTGCTGGGCCGCGTTGTGGATGGTCTTGGCAACCCGATTGACGGCAAGGGGCCGATTGCGGCAACCGAGCGCCGCGTGGCCGACGTGAAGGCACCGGGCATCATCCCGCGCAAATCGGTGCATGAGCCGATGGCAACGGGCCTGAAGGCGATCGACGCCATGATCCCGGTCGGCCGTGGCCAGCGCGAGCTGATCATCGGTGACCGTCAGACCGGCAAGACCGCCGTGGCGCTGGACACGATCCTGAACCAGAAGGCCTATAACCAGGCCGCCGGTTCGGACGAATCCAAGAAGCTGTACTGCATCTATGTCGCCATCGGGCAGAAGCGCTCGACCGTGGCGCAGCTGGTGAAGAAGCTGGAAGAGACGGGCGCAATCGACTATACGATCGTTGTCGCTGCGACCGCGTCCGACCCGGCCCCGATGCAGTTCCTGGCCCCCTATGCCGCCACTGCGATGGCGGAATTCTTCCGCGACAATGGCCGCCATGCGCTGATCATCTATGATGACCTGTCCAAGCAAGCCGTCGCCTATCGTCAGATGTCGCTGCTGCTGCGCCGTCCGCCGGGACGCGAAGCCTATCCGGGTGACGTGTTCTATCTGCATTCGCGTCTGCTGGAGCGGTCGGCGAAGCTGAACGAAGATTTCGGTTCGGGGTCGCTGACGGCGCTGCCGATCATCGAAACGCAGGGCGGCGACGTGTCGGCCTTCATCCCGACCAACGTGATCTCGATCACCGACGGGCAGATCTTTCTGGAAACGGAACTGTTCTACCAGGGCATCCGTCCGGCTGTGAACACCGGTCTGTCGGTGTCGCGCGTCGGGTCCTCTGCCCAGACCAGCGCGATGAAGTCGGTGGCCGGCAAGGTGAAGCTGGAACTGGCGCAGTACCGCGAAATGGCGGCCTTTGCCCAGTTCGGGTCGGACCTTGATGCCTCGACCCAGCAGTTGCTGAACCGTGGCGCGCGCCTGACCGAGCTGATGAAGCAGCCGCAATATGCGCCGCTGACCAACGCGGAAATCGTCTGCGTGATCTATGCGGGCACCTCGGGCTACCTCGACAAGGTTGCCGTAAAGGACGTGACCCGCTTTGAGGCCGGTCTGCTCAAGCACCTGCGCACCAAGGGCAAGGCCCTGCTGGACGATATCACCGCGAATGACCGCAAGGTTTCGGGCGATCTTGAAAAGGCAATCCGGGCCGAGATTGACGCGTTCGCCAAAGACTTCGCCTGAGGGCGTGGCAAGGAGCCGGTAGATGCCCAGCCTTAAGGACCTCAAGAACCGGATCGGAAGCGTCAAGAACACGCGGAAGATCACGAAGGCGATGCAGATGGTCGCGGCCGCGAAGCTTCGTCGTGCCCAGGAGGCAGCCGTCGCGGCGCGTCCCTATGCAGAGCGGATGAATGCCGTGATGACCGGCCTTGCCGCGTCGGTCGGCGGCAGCGACCAGGCCCCCCGGCTGCTGGCCGGAACGGGGGAAGACCGCGTGCATCTGCTGGTTGTCATGACGGCAGAGCGCGGGTTGTGCGGTGGCTTCAACTCGTCCATCGCGCGGCTTGCCCGCCAGCATGCGCAGGCGCTGCTGGCCAAAGGCAAGACGGTGAAAATCCTGACCGTGGGCCGCAAGGGCCGCGAGCAGCTGCGCCGCGACCTGTCGCAGTATTTCGTCGGCCATGTCGATCTGTCTGCGGTCAAGCGCATCGGCTATGTCGACGCGCAGGGCATCGCCCGTGACGTGCTGGCCCGGTTCGATGCCGGCGAGTTCGACGTGGCAACGCTGTTCTTCAACCGCTTCCAGTCGGTGATCAGCCAGATCCCGACGGCGCAGCAGGTGATCCCGGCCGTGTTCGAAGGTGCCACGACCTCGGCGCTTTACGATTATGAGCCCAGCGAGGAAGGCATCCTTGCCGACCTTCTGCCGCGCAATGTGGCGACGCAGGTCTTCACCGCGCTGCTGGAAAACGGCGCATCTGAACAGGGCGCGCGTCAAAGCGCCATGGACAACGCGACCCGCAACGCGGGCGACATGATCAACCGGCTGACCATCCAGTACAACCGGTCGCGTCAGGCTGCGATCACCAAAGAGCTTATCGAGATCATTTCGGGCGCTGAGGCGCTCTGAGGAACCGGAGAAACGACATGGCAAAAGCGGTAGCACATGGCAAGGTGACTCAGGTCATCGGCGCCGTGGTGGACGTGCACTTTGAAGGATCGCTGCCCGCGATTCTGAACGCACTGGAAACCGACAACAACGGCAAGCGTCTGGTGCTGGAAGTGGCCCAGCATCTGGGCGAGAACACCGTGCGCACCATCGCG
>Ga0209088_10002878_pt1 | contig 10324 bp, 14 predicted proteins | sample S_140625_EF_Meta_FD_187324 | JGI IMG/M metagenome (GOLD analysis project Ga0209088, IMG submission 187324) | Freshwater microbial communities from Lake Simoncouche, Canada to study carbon cycling - S_140625_EF_MetaG (SPAdes) (version 2) | ecosystem: Environmental > Aquatic > Freshwater > Lake ...
AAACCAAAAGCAATAACTATTAACACAAAGAAAAAATGAAAAAGTTTAGTCTATTAAGTGCTGACAAAAACCCACAAGGTGGTCTCAGCAGTTCTGGTAGAGCAAGATACAACAGGGCAACCGGAAGCAATCTAAGACCACCTGTTAAATCAAGACCAGATACTTTGACTGAGTATAGACGTAAAGGTTCATTCTTAGTTAGAATGGGAAGTAGTCAGGGTAGATTGTTTGATTCTAAGGGAAGAAAAACTAGACTGAAGCTTTCATTAGAAGCTTGGGGCTATAAAGGCAAAAGTAAATCTGAAGCAGTAGCTTTAGGTAGAAGATATTTAAAAACTTATCAGAATAAAAAGAAGTGAATCAAATGTGTGGAGATAGAAAAAAACCAAAGATGCTAGATAGAAAAATGCGAGGAAGCCATGATCTTGAAGTAAGACTTTATGAAGCATTAAAACAAGCTGATCTTAACCAAGAAGAAATACAAAGACTAAACCTAATTATTAAAAAGCTAGAAGAAGATTTAGAGAACGCACATAAATCAGTAAACTAATGGCATTTAGTAAACCACAGCTAGATGTCTATACTTGTCCAAATAGATTTAGAGTTTTAATTACAGGCAGAAGATTCGGTAAGACTCACTTAGCCATGTATGAACTATTAAGGTTTGCCAGTCGTAAACCCAATTCTAAGATATTCTATGTAGCACCAACTTACAGAATGAGTAAGGAGATTATGTGGAAACAAATCAAAAAACTTACAACTGAAAAGAGATGGATTAAATATGCCAATGAAACAGAACTATCATTAATACTTAGGAATGGTTCTCAGATAAGTTTAAAAGGTGCTGACAAATCACCAGACAATTTAAGAGGAGTTGGATTGGATTTCCTACTGTTAGATGAGTATGCAGATATACCAGTTGAAGCTTGGACAGAAGTTCTACGACCAACAATCTCAGATAAGCACGTAACAGGAAACGTATTATTTATAGGAACACCTAGAGGTTATGGTAACTGGTCTTATGACATATACCAGAAGGGTTTAGGTTCTGACCCTGAGTGGAAGTCATTTAAGTTTACAACATTAGATGGTGGTCAAGTAGATCAAGAAGAAATTAGACAAGCCATGAATGATTTAGATGAACGTACATTTAGACAAGAATACTTAGCATCATTTGAAACATACTCAGGAGTTGTTTATTATAACTTTGATAGACAAGAAAATGTTAAGGAATGTAAATATGATGACAAAGCAGTAATACACATTGGACTAGATTTTAATATTTCGCCAATGTCAGCTTGTTTATTTCATGTTAAAAATAACATTGTAGAAATCTTTGACGAGATAGTTATTTACAGTTCTAATACTGATGAATTTATTGATGAGTTATTTAGTAGATACCCTAAACAAAAGATGATTGTTTACCCAGACCCAGCATCAAGACAAAGAAGAACTAGTGCTGGTGGTAGAACTGATTTAACTATATTGCAAAATGCTGGATTAAATGTTAAGTGTAAATCTACTCATGCTTTAGTGAGAGATAGAATTAATTCTGTTAATAGTAAACTAAAGTCATTTGAAGGAAAAAGAAGTATTTTTATTAATCCTTCTTGCAAAACACTTATAAATTCTTTAATGAAACAAGTTTATAAGGAAAACACAACGCAACCAGAAAAAGGTAACGGATACGATCACATGACTGACGCACTAGGATACGCAATAGAATACTTATTCCCAATCACATCTAACTTACCTAAATCACAACCTAAAAGATTTTCATAATGCCATACACAAGACAAGAAATAGAAAACCAACATCAGCATTACAAAGGTATGATGCCAAGATGGGAATACTTCATCAGATCATATTTAGGTGGCAAAGAATACCAAGACGGAAAATACTTACAACCTTACCAATTAGAATTTGAAAACGAATATTACAAAAGAATCCAATACACAGCTTTAGATAATCATTGTAGAAATGTTATAGATATTTATTCTTCATTTTTATTTAGAGTAGAACCAACAAGACAACTAGGTTCATTACAAGACGATTTATCAGTAGAACAATTTTTAGATGATGCAGATTTAGAAGGTAGATCATTTGATGCTCTTATGAGAGAAGCACAAAGATTTGCTTCTGTGTATGGGCATATCTGGTTACTACTAGACAAGCCATCAACAAACGTGATGACAAGAGCAGAAGAATTAAATCAAGGTATAAGACCATACATCAACATCTATACTCCTGAGAATGTTTTAGACTGGAACTATTGCAGAAGTGGTGCAGGATATTACTATTTAGATTATTTAAAAATTAGAGAATCTTCTAATGATGATGGAGATTATTACAAGTTATGGTTTGTAGATAAAATTGATACAGTATTTATTTCAAACAAAAATAGAGATGAACCAAAACTTATTGAATCAGTTCCAAATCCAATAGGAAAAATACCAGCAGTTATTTTATACAATCAAAGAAGTCCAATGAGAGGTCTTGGTGTATCTGATTTAACTGATGTCGCTGATTTACAAAAAGCAATCTATAATGAATTTTCGGAGATTGAACAAATTATAAGACTTTCAAATCACCCATCACTAGTTAAAACAAAAGATACTGATGCTGGTGCAGGTGCAGGTTCTATAATTGAAATTCCTGAAAACCTAGATGCAAATTTAAAACCATATATCTTACAACCAAACGGAAGTAATTTAGATAGTGTACTAAAAGCAATCAACTGCAAAGTAGAAGCAATCAATCGTTTATCTCATGTAGGAACTATTAGAGCAACTTCTGAGAGAGTACAATCTGGTATAGCTTTAAGAACTGAATTTGAATTATTAAATGCAAGACTATCTGAAAAATCTAAACTAATGGAACTTGCTGAAGAACAAATTTGGAGATTATTTGCTGAATGGCAAGAGACTGTATTTGATGGTGAAGTTGAATATCCTGAATCATTTGACATTAGAGACTGGGCTACTGATCTTGAACTATTACAATCTGCAAAAGCTTCTAATATTAAATCAGCTACATTTGCTAAAGAGATTGATAAACAAATTGCTAAAACAGTTATTGATGATGATATGACATTAGAACAAATCAATTCTGAAATAGATTCCAACACAACTGCTATCGGAGAGTTTCCACAACAACCTATAACTTTACCAACAGTTTAATGTGGCACAAGATTTATTACAGGAACTTCAAGCAATAAGAGCAAAGGCAGTAAATACCTTAGAAGCACAACACCAAAGACTATTAAACGATACTCTTAAAACATTAGAGCAAAGAGTTATTCAATCAGTTTCAGAACTTCCTATTCAAGATGGTGCATTATTTAACACAAGACTTGCAATAGAAATTAGACCAAAATTACAACAAGCAATAGAAGAACTTTATTTAGCTAAGGTTCAAACATTCATAAATGACTACGATAAGATTGCAGGAACGATTGTAGCAACTTATGGAAAGCTTCCAATACCTGCTGAGTTTAAACAAATAACAGAAGCTGATTTAGTTACTATCCAACAACTAAAGAAGATTGCATTTAGTCAATTTCAAAATCTTGCAACAGAATTTACAAACACACTAGCACAAGAAGTTTATCAAAGTTCATTAGTAGGAAAACCATTTGCTGATGTAGTACAAACAATTAGAGATAAGATTAATGGAATCTACCAACAAGCTGACACAGTTAAACAACAACAACTCGTGGACTTCATACAGAAACAAAAGATAGCTGGTAAAACAAACACAGAAGATTTTAAAACAGCAGTAGATGAACTTAAACAAACTTATGGTTCAACAGTTACAGGTGCAAATCTTGCAGTCTATTCATCTCAAATAGTACAAGATGCTTTAATGGGATTTGATGGACAGTTTGCAAAGTATAGAGCAGATGAATTAGGATTAACTTCATTTGTTTATTATGGTTCAATCATTAGAGATAGTAGAGATTTCTGCGTAGAACACGCAAACCAAGTATTTACTGAAGAAGAAGCTAGAGCATTATGGCAACAAGACTGGCAAGGAAAATCTGGTAGCGACCCATTCTTAGATAGAGGTGGATATAATTGTCGTCATCATTGGCAACCCATAAGCACAGACTGGGGTACTATCAAAGAAGATGGTACTTTTGATTACACAGTAGAGTAGAACATTTTAGCAACAACCATGTTGCATTTTTACAATTTTCTTGATAATTGACAATAATAACAATATAGAAGGAGAACAAACAATGAACGACCAAGTAAAACAAGAGTCGGTTGAGAATACAGCATCTCAAGACAATGCTGGAGTCAATGAAGTTTCTAACAATCAAGATGTTGCAAACAAAGTGTTTTCAGCAGATCAACTTGAACAGATAGTTCAACGTAGATTAGAACGATACAAGAAAACAGTATCTAATAAACTTGATGGTATTGATATTGAAGAAGCTAAAAAACTACTTCAAGAAAAAAAAGAAAAGGAACTAGAAATCGCTAAACAACGTGGCGAGTTTGATAAAGTTCTGAAGGAGACAGTATCAAAAAAGGATTCAAAAATTCAATCGTTGGAATCTGAATTAAAAAGGATTCGTATAGACGAAACATTAGTCAATGTAGCTAGTGGACTGAAAGCTGTTAAACCAGCAGAAGTTAAACAGTTACTTAGAAATAATGTTAGACTAAACGATCAAGGTTCTGTTGAAGTTATCAACGAAGATGGAACTCCTAGATATTCAGAAAAAGGTGAACCAATGTCAGTTAATGATTTGGTAAACGAATATTTAAAAAACAATCCTCATCATGTGATGGCTACTCAAAGTGGTAGTGGTTCACAAAGCAAGATTGGTGGTGCATCTCCTAAGCAATTAAAAATAGGTGATCTTGATTTAAGTAATCCAAGTGACAGAAAAATTTATGCTGAAATGAGGAAACAACGAGATCAGGGTTTATTAAAAATGAAAATAACAACTAACAATAACTAAAATAAAACAATGGCTAATGAAACAACAAGTTCAACATTAAGTGAACTATATACAAATATAACACAAGAAGCGATTTTCACATTCCAAGAAACATCTGTGATGAGACCTCTTGTAACTCTATACCCTTTAATGGGTTCGGGAAAAGTGGCAGAAGTGCCAGTTTACCCAGCGATTAGTGCGGCGGCAGTAAACGAAGCAACTGATCTATCTAATACAGCAGTAAACCCAACTTCAGCAACTATTACAGCTTCTGAAATCGGTGTTATGACAACTCTTACAGATTTAGGTGCTAGTTCAGCTTCTAGAAATGTTGGTGCTGATATTGGAAAATTATTCGGTGAAGCGATTGCTAAAAAAGTAGACACAGATTTATGTGCTTTATTTTCTAGCTTTACAACAAACACAGGTGGTGCGGCTGGAACAGAATTAACTGCTGATTTGCTTTTTAAAGCACAAGCACAGTTAAGAACATTATCTGTACCTGCACCTTACTATGGTGTGTTTCACCCTAAAGCTCTTTTCAATTTGAAAAAGACTTTAACACAAGCTGGTTACTCAGGAACTGCAACTGCAATTTCTGAAATCGGTAACGAAGCATTAAGAAACGGATATATCGGCAGAATCGCTGGTATTGATGTATTTGAAAATGCTAACCTTGCAATAGATGGTTCTGATGATTCAATCGGTGGAGTATTTCACCCTGCGTCTATCGGACTAGCTATGAAAGAAGATTTCAAAGTTGAAACTCAAAGAGATGCGTCTCTAAGAGCAACTGAAATTGTTGCTTCTATCGTTTATGGTAAAGCAGTAGTTAAAGAATCTTTTGGTGCGGCTATCACAACAGATGCGGCATTTTAATTAATGCTATTTTGGTGGGGGAGTAAAATCCCTCACCAACTACAATGAAACAGATAGACAGTCCAAAGACAGTTTTACATTTAAAGACTAAGGATTATGTTTATCGCTATGTGTTAGTAGATAGATTTAAACATTCATCAAAAGCACATTACGGATTTGACAAAGAACTAGGAATGACTGAAGCAGAAATATTTGCTAAGGTAACTCCAAGAAAAATAAGAAGAAAATATATTATAAAGGATTAACAAATGGCAAACTTTTCAACTGACGCAGATTTACAAGTATATCAACCAGATATTTTAGGATTCGGCATAGCATCATTTACATCACCAACAGATTATCACGCATTTGCAAGAGCAGATATTGAAAGAGATTTAAGAATTAAATGGTATCCAGTTTATGTTAAACAAACTTATAGAGACATTACATTATTAAACACAATGGAAATGAACGGAACATTATTAACAGATTCTCAATTTAAAAGATTATCTGTTTATAAAGTAATTAGTTCTTATGCTTGTCCACAACTTACTAAATTTAATTCAAATGATAACCCAGATAGATTTCAAGTAATGATGAAACATTATTTACAAATGTATGCAGATGAATTTGATTCTATTTTAAAAGATGGTGTTGAGTATGATGCTGATGATTCTAATACAATCAAAGATGCTGAAAAAGCACCTTATCATAGACTTCAACTTATCAGATGAAAATAACTGTTGAAGATAATTCCTTACAAGTTGCAAAGAACTTTGAAAGACAAGTAAGAGAACAACCACAAATAGTTAAAACTGCTTTAGGAAGAACTGCTGAATTTTTAATGTTCTTAATTAAACAAAGAACTGCAAAGGGACAAAGTGCAGATGGTAACGCATTTCCTTCTTATTCTACTAAAGCATTTTTTTTTAATATAACACCAAGATCAGCACAACCTACATACAAAACATTTCAAGGTGGTTATAAAGAATATAGAACTTTTATGGGTAGACAAAATTCAAAACCAGATTTAAACTTTTTTGGTAATATGCTTTCAAACATGACTCAAAAATCTACACCAACACAAGCTATCATTTATTTTGCAAGTAAAACTGAAAATACAAAAGCATTAGGCAATCAAAAGAAACGTAAATTCTTTGCAATAGGTAAAGGAGAAGAACAACCTATTATAAATGTATTTATGAAAGAATATAACAAACTATCTAAAATATGAGCAAACGAGAAGATATAGCATCTAATATAGTTACAGCAATTTCAACTGGGTCATCTCCAATAACTATTAAAAAAGTTACTAGAGAACCATTTAATGTTGATGAACTATCTGAACAACAATATCCAGCTTGTTTCGTACAATCAGGAAATGAAATTAGATCAGATCAAACAATAAGTTTTACAAGTGCTTTAAGAGAAGCAACAGCAGATTTCGTAATTGTTGGATATGTAAAAGGAACAACATCTAATATTGACACAAAACGTAATGAGTTAATCACTACGATTGAAACAAGAATAAATTCTGATAGAACAAGAGGTGGGTACGCAAAACAAACTCAGGTGGTAGAAGTTTCTACTGATGAAGGAGTTTTGTTCCCAATAGGTGGTATCAGAATGGTGGTGCGAGTTATGTATCAATACACATCTGGCACACCTTAATATAAACAAATAGGAGAACAAAAAATGGCAACACACACAGGGTCAGAAGGACTGATAAAAATTGGTGCTAATACTTTAGGAGAACTTAGAAGTTATTCTTTAGAAACAACTGGAGATACTATTGAAGATACTTCAATGGGAGATTCTACAAGAACTTATAAAACAGGTTTAACTTCTTGGACAGGAACTGCATCTTTATACATGGACGAACTGGACACAGCACAAATATCTTTAACAGTAGGTTCTGAAATTACAGTATCTTTTTATTTTGAAGGTGCTACAGCAGGAGATAAGTATTACACAGGAACAGCTATTGTAACTGGTAAATCTGTATCTGCTTCTTTTGATGGACTAGTTGAATCTGAAATTTCTTTTCAAGGAACTGGAACATTATCATTATCAACAGCAAGTTAATTAATTAAATAGAGGAAGAAAAATGAACGTAATAGATAGAGTGAAGGCACAGTTTGAATCTTTAGGCATAAAAAAGATTGAGGTAGCTGAGTGGGGCGAGGAAGGCAAACCTTTAATAATATACTGCTCACCATTTACATTAGGAGAAAAAAGAAACCTATTTAAAGGTGCTAAGAATGATGATCTTGGAGTATTAGTAGATGCAATCGTTTTAAAAGCAAAAGACTCAGAAGGAAATAAAATATTTAAGCTAGATGACAAGCTAACATTATTGAATAATGCTGATGCAAATGTTATAGCTAGAGTATCAACAGAAATGTTGAATGGTGTTTCTTACGAGGAAGCTGAAAAAAAGTAAGATTTGATTCGGAGTTATATTCTATACTTGCTCTGGGTCATGAATTAAAAAAAAGTATGGAAGAAGTTCTCTTGATGACTCAAGATGAATTTTATTATTGGATAGCTTACTTTAAAGTGAAGGCAGATAAAGAGAAACTACATGGCAGATCAGCAACTAAATATAAGACTTGATGCAATAGATAATGCTTCTAAAGCTTTAAATAATGTAAAAAAAGAGATCAATAATTTAGGAAATGCGACTGACAATGTATCAAATTCATTCTTATCATTTAAAAATGCTATATTTGCTGTAACAGCATACATTGGTTCAGTAACATTAAAAAACATAATTAATACAACTTCAAGATTTGAAGATTTAAGAACAACATTATCAACAATAACTAAATCAACTGAATCAGGTGCAGAAGCATTTAGATTATTAAATGATCTATCAAAGAAAAGTCAATTTGACATTAGTCAATTATCAGATTCGTTTATCACATTATATAACTCAGGAATTAATCCAACTGAAAAACTATTAAAAACATTTTTAGATACTGCAAATAGAACTGCAAAACCAATAGATACTTTAAATGACTTAACTAGACTATTTGCTAAATCAACAGAAGGTGGTTTAAATTTACAATCATTAAGTCAATTAGCAAACAATGGTATTCCAGTATTTACTATATTAGAAAAGAAACTTGGTGTAACAAGAGAAACATTACAAGCTTTTGCTTCTAATTCTAAAAATGCTACTTTAATTTTAGATACATTAACGCAATCTTTTTCCGATCTATATAGTGGTACAACAGAAGCTAAAATTAATAACTTATCTATTGCACAATCAATACTAAACAAAAAATTCTTAGACTTCCAAGATATTATTGGTGCTGAATTTAAAGGTTCTTTAGTAACATTATTAAATTCATTTGGTCAATTATTAGAAACTGCAAAACCTATTGCAATTATTATTGGAGAAACTCTTAATACTGCTGTTCAAGGTTTAATAATATATTTTGATGGTGCAAACAAAACATTAAAGTTCTTAATAGATTTATTTAAAGAATTAACAGATTTATTAAAACCAGTAACAGATTTATTTAAAGGATTATCTGATGTTATAGACGTATATGTTCTAAAATCTTGGACAAAATTTACTAATTTATTAGATTCTGGTATTCAAAAATATAAACAATTCAAATCTTTAATTACTGGACAACCATTAGAAGTTCCAGTTGTAGTACCAAAAGTAGATCAACAGGGATATGAAATAACTCCACCAGAATCTAAGAAAAAAGATTTAACATTCTTAGACGAAATACTTAAAAAATTTGGTGAATTAACAATAGTTTCAAAAACTGTAACTGATAATATTGCTGAAGGAATGGTTAAGGCAATAGGAGATTTTTCAAGAGGTATAGCTGAATCAATAGTATTAGGTAAATCATTACAATCAAGTTTAAAAGGAATAGCACAAACAATCTTAGTTGATTTAATATCTGCACAAATAAAAGAAATAGGAGTTTTGTTATCTAAATTAGCAATTACAAAAGCAATAGCATTTTATAATTCAATGGGAAGTGGCGGTGGTGGAAGTATATTTTCTGCTCTAGGAAGTTTATTTGGTGGTGGAGACATAACAGGACAAATGGGTTCTTTTGCTGAAGGTGGTGCTGTTAAAGGTGGTATGCCAATCACAGTTGGTGAACGTGGTAGAGAATTATTTGTTCCTAAAACAGATGGGACTATTATTCCAAATCAAGATTTAGGAATGGGTGCTAATAATTATAATTTTACTATTGTTGCTAATGACGTAAGAGGAGTAAAAGAATTGCTATTAAATAATAGATCAACTATTGTAAATATTATGAACCAAGCTTTAAATGCGAAAGGAAAATCTAGTTTAGTATAATGAGTGGTACATTTCCTTCAACACCAACAACAAGTTCAGTTTCAATAAGTTCACAACAAAATACTATTGTTTCAACAACTGTATCTGGCAGACGACAAGCAAGACAAATTGACGGACAAAGATTTAAACTAACATTATCATTTCCAATTATGACTAGATCAGAATTTGCACCTATT
>Ga0209088_10002884_pt1 | contig 10315 bp, 8 predicted proteins | sample S_140625_EF_Meta_FD_187324 | JGI IMG/M metagenome (GOLD analysis project Ga0209088, IMG submission 187324) | Freshwater microbial communities from Lake Simoncouche, Canada to study carbon cycling - S_140625_EF_MetaG (SPAdes) (version 2) | ecosystem: Environmental > Aquatic > Freshwater > Lake ...
GGAATCCTCACGCCAAGGCTGTTTCCCCATTTCTGAACCTTAGTCTGCATGCCACTGCAGCGGCTATACGAAGACTATACCATCCTTTGCCTCGGCAGCCTGTGCCCCATCTCTCTAACGCTAAATAGGCGGATCCACATAAAAACCCTCTTCCGGCCCCCTTGGCAGCATAAAACCGAGGATACCCCAGCTGGCAACATGGTCAGAACCCTGTTTTTGCAATGGTTTTCGGAATAGCCTCGGAGGCTTTTATCGTCTTATACGGGTCCATCTATCACCGTCCACCACGATACAAAAGCCTGATCCCGAACCCGGAGACCAGCCACCGAATATGAGACAACGAAATCAAGACATCTTCCCTTCGAAATTACAAGCAATCGGCAGAATACGCAGACGGCGACATTTTCGTATCACAATCCACTGTATTTGCTGATCGCAATTGCGAAGCTGTGCACTCAGAGCGTATACAATCACAACTGCAATGATTACCAAAGCAACACTTTAGGTCTTGACCTGCCGATCCTTCGAACTAGTTCTTCGTTGGTTCGGAGAACTACTCCTCCCCACCTTCCTTTCCGAAAACCAATCCATGCAATCGATCCCAAACCTCCAAAATTCAAGATACCGCCCAAGATTCACCCCCGCCCTTCGAGGATAGCAACCCTAGTCCCCAGTTCCACAAACCACCTGAATCAGCCAAAACCCAGCGACCAAGCGACAGCCCACCCCATCCCACCCAACTCCAACCCAGTCCCCTACCCCCTTCAATCCCGCACCTGCACCAGCAGCTCGCGCTGTCGGGGGCCGTCGAGTTCCACCAGCAGGACGGCCTGGTAGCGGCCCAGGCCGAGGCGGCCGTTGTGGATCGGCAGGGTGAGGTGGTTGCCGAGTAGCAGGGCGATCAGGTGGCTGTGGGCATTGCGGGGTTCGTCCGGGGGGATGTCGGGTCGCAGGTGCAGGTCGTTGTGGCGCCAGGGATGCTGCGGCGGCACCAGCTGCAGGAAGAAGGCCTCGAGATCAGCTAGCAATCGTTCCTCGTTTTCATTCACCACCAACGCCGTGGTGGTGTGCTGCCCCGCCGCCACCAGCAGGCCATCCCTCAGGCCGCTGCGCTCCACCAGCTCCTGCAGCCTCTCGCTCAGGTCGAGGCATTGGAAGGAGGCGCTGGTGGCCACCTGGAGACGCTCGCTGAGCAGGCAGGCCATGGCGGGCGGTTCATTCCGAAGCGTTGATCCTCGCAGCGGCCTGGCTCGTCCCGCAGGCCCTGGCCCACAGCCCTGGAAAGCGACCCGCCAGCCGCCGTTCTGCAGCGATCGTCACCAAGGGGGGGGCGGCCCGTGTCGAAAATGGACGGACACGACCCTGCAGCGGCCGGACCCGCGCCCCCCAGCCCCATGCCTGACGCCACCTCCGCGCCCGCCGCCCCTCCCCTCCCCTCCGACGTGCTGACCGCCTACCGCGCCGCCGCCGCCGAGCGGGACGCCCTGGGCGTGCCGCCCCTGCCCCTCTCCGCCCCCCAGGCGCAGGCCCTCACGGAGCTGCTGCAGGCCCCGCCCGCCGGCGAGGAGGCCGCCCTGCTGGAGCTGCTCAGCGAACGCATCCCCCCCGGGGTGGATGAGGCGGCCTACGTGAAGGCCACCTGGCTGAGCGCCATCGCCCAGGGCACCGCCTCCAGCCCGCTGGTGAGCGCGATCGACGCCACCCGGCTGCTGGCCACCATGATCGGCGGCTACAACGTGGGCGCCCTGATCGCCCTGCTCTCCCACCGCGAGGCCACCATCGCCGAGGCCGCCGCCACGGGCCTCAGCCGCACCCTGCTGGTCTACGACGCCTACAACGATGTGCTGGAGCTGGCATCGAGCAACCCCTACGCCCAGCGGGTGATCGACAGCTGGGCCGCCGCCGAGTGGTTCACCGCCAAGCCGGAATTGCCCGCCGAGATCACCGTGACGGTGTTCAAGGTGGAGGGCGAAACCAACACCGACGACCTCTCCCCCGCCACCCACGCCACCACCCGCCCCGACATCCCCCTGCACGCCAACGCGATGCTGGAAACCCGCCTGCCGGGCGGGCTGGAGCTGATCGCCCAACTGAAATCCAAGGGCCACCCGGTGGCCTACGTGGGCGATGTGGTGGGGACGGGCAGTTCCCGTAAATCGGCGATCAATTCCGTGCTCTGGCACACCGGCACCGACATCCCCCACGTCCCCAACAAGCGCAGCGGCGGAGTGATCCTGGGGGGCAAGATCGCTCCGATTTTCTTCAACACCGCCGAGGATTCCGGCGCCCTGCCGATCGAATGCGAGGTCTCCGCCCTCAACTCCGGCGACGTGATCACGATCCGGCCCTACGCCGGCACGATCGAGCGGGCCGCCGGCGAATCGGGCGCCGGGGAGATCGTGGCGCGCTTCGAGCTCAAGCCCAGCACGATCACCGATGAGGTGCGCGCCGGCGGCCGCATTCCCCTGCTGATCGGCCGTTCGCTCACCGATCGGGTGCGCGCCCAGCAGGGCCTGCCCCCCTCCGAGCTGTTCATCCGCCCCACCGCCCCGGCCGACACCGGCAAGGGCTACACCCTGGCCCAGAAGATGGTGGGCAAGGCCTGCGGCCTGGCGGGCGTGCGCCCCGGCACCAGCTGCGAACCGCTGATGACCACCGTGGGCTCCCAGGACACCACCGGGCCGATGACCCGCGATGAGATGAAGGAGCTGGCCTGCCTTGGCTTCTCGGCCGATCTGGTGATGCAGAGCTTCTGCCACACCGCCGCCTATCCCAAGCCGGTGGACCTCAAGACCCACGCCGAACTGCCCGACTTCATCAGCTCCCGCGGTGGCGTGGCCCTGCGCCCCGGCGACGGCATCATCCACAGCTGGCTCAACCGCCTGCTGCTGCCGGACACGGTGGGCACCGGCGGCGACAGCCACACCCGCTTCCCCCTGGGCATCTCCTTCCCCGCCGGCTCCGGCCTGGTGGCCTTCGCCGCCGCCATCGGCGCCATGCCCCTCGACATGCCGGAATCGGTGCTGGTGAGGTTCAGCGGTTCCCTGCAGCCGGGCATCACCCTGCGCGATGTGGTCAATGCGATCCCCTATGTGGCGATCCAGCAGGGTCTGCTCACGGTGGAAAAGGCCGGCAAGAAGAACATCTTCTCCGGCCGGATCATGGAGATCGAAGGGTTGCCGGATCTGAAGCTGGAGCAGGCCTTTGAATTAACGGACGCCACGGCGGAACGCTCCTGCGCCGGCAGCACCATCAAGCTCTCGGTGGACACGGTGAGCGAATACCTGCGCAGCAACGTGGCGTTGATGAACAACATGATCGCCCGGGGCTACAGCGACGCCCGCACCCTGGCGCGGCGGATCAAGGCGATGGAGGCCTGGCTGGCCGCTCCGGTGTTGATGGAGGCCGATGCAAACGCCGACTACGCCGCCGTGATTGAGATCAACCTCGATGAACTCACCGAACCGATCCTGGCCTGCCCCAACGACCCCGACAACGTCAAGCCGCTCAGTGCGGTGGCCGGAGAGCGGGTCGATGAGGTGTTCATCGGCTCCTGCATGACCAACATCGGCCACTACCGGGCCGCCGCCACGGTGCTGGAGGGCCAGGGGCAGAACGCCGCCCGCCTCTGGGTGTGCCCGCCCACCCGCATGGATGAGGAACAACTCAAGGAGGAGGGCTACTACGCCACCTTCGAGGCCGCCGGCAGCCGCATGGAGCTGCCAGGCTGCTCCCTCTGCATGGGCAACCAGGCCCGGGTGGAGGACAACACCACCGTGTTCTCCACCAGCACCCGCAACTTCAACAACCGCCTCGGCAATGGCGCCCAGGTGTATCTGGGCAGTGCCGAACTGGCGGCGGTGTGTGCCCAGCTGGGGCGCATCCCCACCCCAGCCGAATACCTGCAGATCGCCGCCGCCAAGATCGATCCCGTCGCCGATGCGCTCTACCGCTACCTCAACTTCGATCAGATCGAGGGCTTCGCCGACAGCGGCCGGGTGGTGAGCAGCGAAGCGGCGGCCAGCGTGCTGGCGGGGGTGTGAGCTGGGGCGGGGATCAGGGCTGATGCTGCTGGCCCCGCTCGCGCAGATCTTCCCAGAGGTGGGTGTGGTTCAGGAGAATATCGATGATTCCCTCGCGCACTTGGGCAGAGTTGAGGGCCTGGGTGCTCATCAATTGATGGGCGTCGAAGGCCTCAATGATCGCGTCCAGCAAGGCCTTATTGAGATCCGGTGAATTGGAGAACTGCTCCTTACTGTTGGCCGCCGCCTGCTGGCGCAGGGTGAAGGATTCCATCAGCTTGCCGCGGATCACGGAGCAGACATAGGGCAGCTTGTCGTTATCGCTGAGCTCACCACTGAACAAATCATTGAGCTTGGCGATGATCTCTGCCAGCTCCACTTTGTCCTTGTCCTGCACGCCACCACCGCCTGGGGCCAGGCCCGGGATGGGGAGGCTCTCCCCCTGCTTCAGATCCAGCCTCTTGGTGCCGAGATCTCGAATGTGGTGGTGGGTGAGCACCACCTTGGAGAGATCCACCGTGTTGATCTCACGCTCAAACTCCAGCAGTGGCAGCAGGGCCTTGTAGAACATCGCTCGCTTCTCCAATCCAGTGTTGGCGTAATCAAAGATCTGCGAGAGGAAGGTGTAGGAGCGCCCATAGGTGCCGATGTCACTGCGAAACAAGGTGAGGGCATCCACGACGGCGATCCACGTACATGCCGCAGAGCAGCGGCTGATCAAAACCGGTCTGGAACTTGTTGGCCACCAGCAGGATCTGGTAACCGGTGCCCTTGAAGGCCTCGCGGAGGTCGCCCTTGAGGCCGGGGTTGAGGGTCTGGCTGTGCTCCGTGAAGCCATCGGGGCCACTCTCGGGGTCGTTCACCTCACCGCTGAAGGCCACCAGGGTGCCGAGCGGATAGCTCTTCTCCTTGATATACGTGTCGATGGCCAGCTTCCAGCGCACGGCCTCCTTGCGGGAGCCCACCACCACCATCGCCTTGGCCTTGCCCTCCAGCAGCGGCCAGACGAACTGGCGAAAGTGCTCCACCACGATCTGCACCTTCTGGGCGATGTTGTGGGGGTGGAGCTTCACCCAGCCCATCAACGTCTTAAAGGCGGCGCTGCGCTCCACCTCCTCCGTGGCGAGGCTGTGGCCGTCCTGGGCGAGCTGGAAGGCCACCTTGTAGGAGGTGTAGTTCTGGAGCACATCGAGGATGAAGCCCTCCTCAATCGCCTGCCGCATCGAATACACGTGGAAGGGCCCCGGCAGATTGCCCGGCCCCGCCGGTTCTGCAGGGTTGGGCCGGCGGCCGAAGAGCTCGAGCGTTTTGGCCTTGGGGGTGGCGGTGAAGGCCACGTAGGTGATGCCGGCCTCCCGGGTGCGGGCGCCCATCTGGGCCGCCAGCAGGGTTTCGAGGTCCAGCGGGCCGCCATCGGCCAGATCGGCCACCTCGGCGGCGGAGAGCACCTGCTTGAGCTTGTCGGCCGCCTGGCCGGTCTGGGAGCTGTGGGCCTCATCGGCGATCACCGCGAAGCGCTTGCCGTTGGTAGCGCTGAGCTCCTGCATCTTTTTGATGAGGGCCGGGAAGGTTTGGATCGTGCAAACCACGATCTTCTTGGCGCCGGAGAGGGCGGCGGCCAGCTGCTCACTCTTGATGCCCTTCTCGCTGGTGATCGAGGCCACCACGCCCTTACGTCGCTCGAAGTTCTCCAGGGTTTCCTGCAGCTGGGTGTCGATCACGCTGCGGTCGCTCACCACCAGCACCGTGTCGAACAATTTGCGGTCGTTCGCGTCGTGCAGATCGGCGATCAGGTGGGCGCTCCAACCGATCGAGGCGGTCTTGCCGGAGCCGGCCGAGTGCTGGATCAGGTAACGCCAGCCGGGGCCTTCCTCCAGCACGGCCTTTAGCAGCAGCCGGGTGACGGCCAGCTGGTGGTAGCGGGGGAAGACCAGGCGGCGGAGCTGCTTTTTCTTGTCGCGCTCGGCGATGCAATAGCGGCCCAGGATCTCCAACCAGCTGTGGCGCTCCCACACCTCCTCCCAGAGGTAGGCGGTGCGATGGCCGGCCATCACAGGATTGCCGGCACCGCAGTCAGGTCCGCCGGGATCACTGCCCTGATTGAAGGGCAGGAACTGGGTGCGGGGCCCCTCCAGGCGGGTGGTCATCTGCACCTCGCGGTTGCTCACGGCGAAATGCACCAGGGCGCCGCTGGGGAAGGAGAGCAGCGGCTCGGGCGCCTGGCCGGCGGGCCTGGGGTCGCGGTCGGTTTTGTACTGCCAGATGGCATCCTCAATCCGCTGGGTGTGGTCGGTCTTGAGCTCCACGGTGGCCACCGGGATGCCATTAACAAACAACACCAAATCGAGGCAGTTCTGGTTGCGGGTGGAGTAGCGCACCTGCCGCACTACCCGCAGGCGGTTGGCGTTGTAGCGGGCCAGGACCTGTGGGTTGAGCCCGAAGGCCGGCTTGAACTCGGCGAGCTTGAGGGCCTTGGGCAAGCCGAGCACCTCCACGCCCTGGCGCAGCAGATCGAGGGTGCCCACCTGATCGAGCTGCCGCCGCACCCGCTCCAACAGCGTGGCGCTGGCCTTGGAGCCGTGGTTTTTTTGCAGCACCTCCCAGGCCTCGGGCTGGGCCTCCTGCACCCAAGCCATCAGATCGGGCGGGTAGAGGGCGAGCTGGCGGTCGTAGAGGTCGGCGCTGCCCTCCTCGTAGATCCAACCGTTGGCGCCGAGGTGTTCGCAGATCTCGCGCTCAAAGGCGACTTCGTGGTGAAGGCTCATGGGCTGAGCGGCTGAGCCAACGGTGGGCTATGGCGGCAGGCTAAACGCAGACATCGCTCCAGGCCTGGGATTGATGCAGCCACGGCATAGCCGGTGCCGAGGGATTGCGGGGCGAGGAGCCTGGGATCTCAGACCCAGTTCTCCAGCATCAGGCCATCCACCCGTTGGAACTCACACAGGTTATTGCTCACCAGTGTCAGGCCCTCGCTGCGGGCATGGGCGGCAATGTGCAGATCGTTCACACCGATCGGCAGGCCCTGGCGCTCCAGGCCAGCGCGGATCTGGCCGTAGTGCACGGATGCCTTGGAGCCATAGGGCAGCACATCCAGGCGACTGCAGAAGTTCTCCACCACAGCCAGGTTCCGCTCAGGGGCAGCACTCTTCTCCACGCCATGCAGTAACTCCGACAGGGTGATGGCCGAGATCGCCAAGTGACCCGCATGGCGATTGAAGCTCTCCAAGAGTGGCCGGGGTCGCTCCTTGATCACGTAGATGCAGATGTTGGTGTCCAGGAGATACCGGAGCATGGCCTGGCTCAGAGGGTATCGCGATCGGCTTGCTCCTGGGAGCCACGCTCTGGGAGGAAATCGTCAGTCACGCGGGGACCATCGAGAAAGAAGCTGTCCCAGCTGCGCCCGAGGGGGGAAATGATCCGCTCCTGCCCGCAGGCGCGCACTTCCACCTCCTTGACGGAGTCGGGCAGCCGGAGATCCGCCGGAATGCGCACCGCCTGACTGCGGTTGCTGAGGAACAGCCTTGTGATCGCAACCATTGCCGTTTCAGAAGGATATACAAGTAGTCTATCCCGCCTGGTCGGGGTCAGGTTTCTGCGAGCTCCACGACACACCGCAACCCCGGTGCCCTGGCGAGGCGGGCATCGGCAGTGACCAGGGGCGCATCGAGCTGCTCGGCCAGGGCCACATAGAGAGCGTCATAGGCGGAGAGGTTGGTGCGCAGCTCCCAGGCCCGGGGCCAGAGGGAGCGCGTCTGGTGGCGGCGCGCCGGGCGGATTCGGTGAGCTCCTGCAGGGCGAAGGTGCTCAACGGCAGATCTGTTGTGCTCAGGCACCGTTCTCGCCAGACTCCGGCGGGAACTCACCGCTGATCAGGGCGAGGAAGGCCCGCAATCGGGCTCGGTTGATGGCGGAGGGGTCGAGCTGGACTCGGGCGGAAAGCACAGCCGCTGTATGGAGGCGTTCAAGGCGTTCCACCTGGCGCTTTCGGCTTCGAGCTGCGCGATCTCGATCTCGATCAGCCTTGTCTGCCGCTCGATCTCGCGTACGGGTCGCCAGTTCAGCATCGACAACAACTGTCGCCACCGAGGCAAGGATGAAAAGGAGTCCCCATTGCTGCTGGAGCTGGACGCTTGTGCCGGCGACGGAGATGTGGTCATAGGAGGAGAACAGGGCGATCAGGCCGAGGAACAGGCCGCCGATGGCCTGGATGAGGCCGAGCCGATCGAGGCCGGGCCAGGGCCGCTGGGAATCCATCGATTCTGGCGGAGCCGCAGGCTCCTGGCTGACAGGATCCTCGGGATCGGGCATGGGCTTGGAGGTTGCAGCAAAGGCGTGGGCGCGAACCGGACAGGCATTGCCCACCCCTGCTCCAGTGCCACCATCGCGGCGGTCTGTCTCAGCTGTGCTGCAGGGAGAGATCGGCCGAGCAAGGCCCGGCCGGTTTCTGTTGTGCTCAGGCACCGTTCTCGCCAGACTCCGGCGGGATCTCACCGCTGATCAGGGCGAGGAAGGCCCGCAATCGGGCTCGGTTGATGGCGGAGGGGTCGAGCTGGACTCGGGCGGAAAGCACAGCCGCTGTATGGAGGCGTTTAAGGCTCTCCACTTGGCGTTCTCGGCTCTCAGCTGCGCGATTTCGATCTCGGTCTGCCTCGTACGCTGCTCGATCAGCCTTGTCTGCCGCTCGATCTCGCGTACGGGTCGCCAGTTCAGCATCGACAACAACTGTCGCCACCGAGGCAAGGATGAAAAGGAGTCCCCATTGCTGCTGGAGCGGGAGGCTGCGGCCGGCGACGACGATGTGGTCATAGGAGGAGAACAGGGCGATCAGGCCGAGGAACAAGCCGCCGATGGCCTGGATGAGGCCGAGCCGATCGAGGCCGGGCCAGGAACGCTGGGAATCCAACGATTCTGGCGGAGCCGCAGGCTCCTGGCTGACAGGATCCTCGGGATCGGGCATGGGCTTGGAGGCTGCAGCAACGGCGTGGGCGCGAACCGGGCAGGTATTGCCCACCCCTGCTTCAGTGCCACCATCACGGCGTTCTGTCTCAGCCGCTCTTCGATCCAGCCATTGGCAGCGCAGGGCCCGCGCCGCCCCCAGCCAAGGCGCCTAAGCTGTTGCACGAACCGTTGCACGGGCGTCGGCATGGTGATCGGTGTGCGAATGGAGCCCGAGCTGGAGCGCAGGCTCGACCAGTTGGCGCATCAGCTGGGCAAGAGCCGCAGTGCCTGCATCCGCGAGGCCATCAGCCAGTACCTGCTCCACCACGGCGACGACGAGGAAGCCCGCCGCCAATCGCAACTCCTGGCTGAGCTGGAACCCCCGAACTGGAGCGAGCAGGTGCCCGATTGGAGTGACTGGACCGCATGAGGGAGGCTGCGGCGACCCTGAGGGCGGGCCTGCGCCGAGGAACGGTGGTGACCGTCGCCAGCCCTGGGGTGTATTCGGGCAAGCCACGACCAGCGGTGGTGGTGCAGGCCGACCGCTGGCTGCAGGCCCATCCCAGCGTCACGCTCTGTCCGCTCACCAGCACCCTGATCGAGGCCCCGCTGGTGCGGATTGCGGTGGCTCCCTCGCCACGCAATGGCCTGCAGAAACCATCGCAGTTGATGGTGGACAAGCTGTTCAGCGTGCCGATCCAGGTGCTGGGAGCCGTCGTGGGGCAGCTGGAGCCCCAGGTGCTGATCGAGCTGGATCTGGCCCTGAGGGACTGGCTGGACTTGCCCTGATCGGCCCTCAGTCGCGCAGCCAAACCTCCGCATTCACGGTGGGGTGCTGCTCAGACAGCCACGGCCTCGGGCACCAGGCCCCGCCCATCGATCTGGCCGGTAAACTGACAAAATGACCAATATCAGTCCGCAGGAAATGGCAAGCGATCCAGCCGCGCTGCTGGATCGAGTGGAAGCTGGCGAACGGGTTCTGGTTGTGCGCGGAGGCCGTGCAGTCGCTGAACTGCGACCCATCCCGCAGCCTCAATCTTCCTTACGTCCCTTCGGCCTGGCGGCTGGAGCGTTCAGCGTCCCAGACGACTTTGATACTCCTCTTCCTGACAGCCTGCTGCAGGATTTTGAGGTGTGATGAGGCTACTGCTGGATACGCACGTCTTTCTTTGGTACATCACGGCCGACCCCAAGCTGCCCGAATCATTTCAGGGTGCCATTCAGAACGCATCGAATGATGTCTTTCTGATTTCAATCTCTGTCTGGGAAGCGGTGATTAAGCACGGCCTCGGCAAACTCTCCCTCCCTGCTCTACCTCAACCTATCTTCCGCAACAGCGAACAGCCCATGGAATC
>Ga0209088_10002887_pt1 | contig 10309 bp, 9 predicted proteins | sample S_140625_EF_Meta_FD_187324 | JGI IMG/M metagenome (GOLD analysis project Ga0209088, IMG submission 187324) | Freshwater microbial communities from Lake Simoncouche, Canada to study carbon cycling - S_140625_EF_MetaG (SPAdes) (version 2) | ecosystem: Environmental > Aquatic > Freshwater > Lake ...
GCATGGCCAACCGCAAATACCTCTTTTTCGCCGATGTGGCCAAGCAACTCGGCAATGCCGAGCTGGCCCGCCTGTTCCGCGACACCGCCAACCAGGAGACCGAGCACGCCTTCGCCCACTTCCGCCTTCTCCACCCCGAACTCGTGGTGAGCGACCCCGACAGCCTCGATGAGGCCGGCAAACAGGCGATCCTCAGCCGATGCCTGGAGCTGGCGATCGAGGGCGAAACCTATGAGTACACCACCATGTACCCCGAATTCGCCACCCAGGCCCGGGCCGACCGCGACAGCGGCGCCACAGCAGAATTCGAGGAGCAGATCGTCGAATCGCGCGACCACGCCGGGATCTTCCGCACCGCCGCCCGCAACTTCGGCCTGCTGACCCCAATCGAGCAGCACCATGCTGAGCGCTACGGCGTGGCCCTCCTGGCCCTGCAGGGCCAGGGGGTGGCCGGCGAGACAGCCGAACCGGTGGCCGGCAAGTGGATCTGCAAGGTGTGCTCCATGATCTATGACCCTGCTGTAGGCGATCCGGATTCCGGCATCGTCGCCGGTACCGCCTTCGAAGCGATTCGGGACGATTGGACCTGCCCGATCTGCGGCACTCGCAAGGCCAACTTCATCCCCTACCGCGAGGCTGAACTGCAGGCGGCCTGACGGGGCCTTGAAGGAATGGGATGGGCTGAGCTCAATCCGCAAGCCCACACCAGAGCGGTGATCCCGGCTCGCCCCAATGGCCCGATCCCCCGCCCAGTCAAGGCAGGACGGGGGATTTTCCTTGAAGATGGAGCGCTCAATACGGCGTTGATTCTTCTTCGCAGCTCCTGACAGCCCCCCAAGGCCTAGGGAAACTGGACAGCGACATTGTCCCGGCCTCCATGGGCTCACCATCGCGTTCCATCCTCCAGACCACGCCCGCCCTGGAAACGGAGCAGCCCATTCCCCGCGGACCGGGTCAGCTGCCGATGGTGCGCTATCGCGGCTTCGTGCTCATCCCCCAGGCCGACCTCACCTGGCTGATCCGGCCGGAACGCAGCCCGATGACGATCCTGCCCTTCCGGGCCCCGGTCAGCTCCCTCACCGATGTGAAGGCCCTGGTGGACTGGAGACTGTCCCAGCGCTGATCAGTCCTCTTCAGCTGACTGCAAGGCTGATCAGGCCGCCTGGGGAGGGGTGGGACCGCCGCCGCCGCCATGGAAAGGAATCACCAGGGTGGCCCAGTGGTCGGGACGCTCGGGCCTGGCCCGCCGGGCCCGGCGCACACCGAAGGGCACCCGAAGCACATTCGTGCCTTCGACACGCCTCACGCCCCCGATAGGAGCCGCGGACTGGTCGCCTGTGCCATCGCCCTTCATGGTCCCCTGTGATGAATGGCTACCCTCCCGAATCTCCAGCCACCGGGGCAAGACAAAGGGAAAGCACGGCCATCTTGCGCCATGGCAATCAACCATGGTAGCCCGCAACACCCTTAGGCAACCAGTTCCGTAACTGCCACCTCCTCAACCGAGGGGCATGTGCACACCAGATTGCGATCGCCGTAAGCGTTGTCGATCCGGGCCACGGCCGGCCAGATCTTGCTGGAACGCTGCTGGGATCCGGCCGGGAAGGCCGCCTCGCTGCGGGTGTAGGCCCGCTCCCAGCGGTCGGCGGTCACGGCGGCCAGGGTGTGGGGAGCCCGTTTGAGCGGGTTGTCGTGGGGGTCGGCATCGCCGGATTCAAGGGCTGCCGCCTCGCTGCGGATCGCCACCATCGCCGCGCAGAATCGGTCGATCTCGGCCAGCGACTCGCTTTCGGTGGGCTCGACCATCACCGTGCCGGCCACGGGCCAGCTCACGGTGGGGGCGTGGAAGCCATAGTCCATCAGGCGTTTGGCCAGGTCGTCCACTTCCAGGCCGCAGCTGCGCTTAAGGGGCCGCAGATCGAGAATGCACTCGTGAGCCACCCGCCCGCCCGCGCCGCGGAAGAGCACGGGGAAGTGGGGATCCAGGCGTTCGGCCATGAGGTTCGCGGCCAGCAGGGCCACCTGGCTGGCGGTGCGCAGACCGGGGCCGCCCATCATGCGGATGTACATCCAGCTGATCGGCAGGATGCCGGCGCTGCCCCAGGGGGCCGCCGAAACAGGCCCGATCGACTGGCCGCCACCAGCCATCCCGCTGGCCTCACCTCCCACCGCCGCCAGGGGATGGCCGGGCAGGAAGGGCACCAGGTGGGCCGCAACCCCGATCGGCCCGACGCCGGGCCCGCCACCGCCATGGGGGATGCAGAAGGTCTTGTGCAGGTTGAGGTGGCACACGTCGGCACCGTAGAGGCCCGGCTTGCAGAGCCCCACCTGGGCATTGAGGTTGGCGCCGTCGAGATACACCTGGCCGCCGTGGTCGTGAACGAGCTGGCAGATGCGGCGGATGCCGGTTTCGAACACCCCGTGGGTGGAGGGGTAGGTCACCATCAGCGCCGCCAGGTCGGCGGCGTGGGCGATGGTCTTGGCCTCCAGGTCGGCAAGGTCGATGTTGCCGGCTTCGTCGCAGGCCACGGCCACCACTTGCATGCCAGCCATCACGGCGCTGGCGGGGTTGGTGCCATGGGCGCTGGTGGGTATCAGGCACACCCGCCGGTGGCCCTCGCCGCGGCTGCGGTGCCAGGCGCGAATCACCATCAGGCCGGCGTATTCCCCCTGGGATCCGGCATTGGGCTGCAGGGAAACCCCCGCGAACCCAGTGATCGCCCCCAGCCAGGCCTCCAGGTCCGCCACCAGGCGGGCGTAGCCGCGGGTCTGATCCGCCGGGGCGAAGGGGTGGAGCTGGGCGAAGGCGGGCCAGCTCACCGGCGCCAGTTCGGCGGCGGCATTGAGCTTCATGGTGCAGCTGCCCAGCGGGATCATGCCGTGCACCAAGGAGAGATCCTTCGACACCAGGTGCTGGATGTAGCGCAGGAGCTCGGTCTCGCTGCGGTAGCGGTGGAACACCTCCTGGCACAGCCACGGATCGCGGCGCAGGGGCACGCCGGCCAGGGCCCAGGGCGAGGCCTCCGGGACCGCCGCCAGCCGGGCCTGCAGCACCCCAGCGGCGTGGGCCGCCAAGGCTGGATCGGGGGTCAGGACCTCAAGCAGGCGCTGCAGTTCCTCAGGGTTGCTGAGCTCATCCAGGCTGATCGCCAAAGCGCCGGCACCGCTGGCCGCCTGGCCATCGGTGCCCTGCCGCAGGTTGAAGCCGGCCACCGCAGCCCGTTCCCGCAGGGAGGTCGCCGCAGGGGTGCGCACCACAAGGGTGTCGAAACCGGGGCCCGGTTCGGGGGGAAGGCCCAGGGCGACGAGCGCCTCCGCCAGGGCCTCCCGCAGCGTGAGGATGCGCCGGGCGATGGACGCCAACCCCTCAGGACCGTGGTGCACGGCATAGAAACTCGCCATCACCGCCAACAGCACCTGGGCGGTGCAGATGTTGCTGGTGGCTTTGTCGCGGCGGATGTGCTGCTCGCGGGTCTGCAGGGCCAGGCGAAGGGCGGGATTGCCCTCCGCATCGCGGGACTGCCCCACCAGGCGGCCGGGGATCTGGCGCTTGTAGTCCTCGCTGGTGGCAAAGAAGGCGGCATGGGGGCCACCAAAGCCCATCGGCACCCCGTAGCGCTGCAGGCTGCCCACGGCGATATCGGCGCCGAGGTGGCCCACCGGCGCTAACAGCGCCTGGGCGAGGGGATCCACAGCGGCGGTGCTGATCAAGCCCTCGGCCCGAGCGGCGGCCAGAAGGGGAGCCGGGTCCCAGAGGTGCCCCTCCACACCGGGCAGCTGCAACAGCAGGCCGAAGGCATCGGCGGCGAAGGGAGTAGCAGGAACAGCTTCAGGAGCCTCTCCCCCGCCACCACCACGGGCCAGGATGTCAAAGTCCGCGGCGACTAGGGATGCAGCAAGCCCCTGGGCATCAATCGTTTCGAGCGTGATCCCCAGCGGCTCGGCCCGGGTGGCAAGCACCGCAAGGGTCTGGGGCAGCACGGCCCGGTCGACCAGGAAGCGGCGGGCCCCGGAGCGCCGGCTAACCGCCAGGGAGAGGGCCATCGCCTCGGCGGCGGCCGTGCCCTCATCCAGCAGGGAGGCATTCGCGATCGGCAGACCGGTGAGTTCGCTCACCAGGGTCTGGAAGTTGAGCAGGGCCTCCAGGCGTCCCTGGGCGATCTCGGCCTGGTAGGGGGTGTAAGCGGTGTACCAGCAGGGATTTTCCAGCACATGGCGCTGGATCAGGGCCGGCGTGGCGGTTCCGTGGTAACCGAGGCCGATCAGGCTGCGGGCCGGCATGTTGGAGGCGGCTATGGCGGCCAACTCGGCGAGGGCTTCGGCCTCGGAGCAGGCCCCGGGCAGCCCCTCGGCGGCGGCTGCCGGCGGCAGGAGGATGTCGGCCGGCACCACGGAGGCGGCCAGATCTTCGAGCGAATCGAAGCCAAGTTCCCCCAGCATCCGCAGCTGATCGTCGGCCCCAGGCCCCAGGTGCCGAATCAGGAACGTTGCTGCCACAGGAGCCGGCCAGAGGGGAGGCCGGATCCTAAGGAAAACGGAAGGACCAGCGGGATCGGATCGGGCGGCCGCTTAGGCGGCACCCCGGGGCGCCGTCCTGTGCCGGCTGTACCGGAAGACTTGGCCGCGGCCGGACCAGGCCCCGAAGTTCAGTGGCCCTCCACCGCGGCCCCGTAGGCGGCAGCATCCATCAACCCCTCCAACTCGGCGGGATCAGAGGAACGCACCAAGAGGAGCCAGCCTTCGCCGTAGGGATCGTTCTGCAGTTCCTCCGGGCTGGCGAGCACGGCCTCGTTGCGGGCCTCCACCACGCCACTGAGCGGCGCGAGCAGGTCTTCCACCGCCTTCACCGATTCCACCGACCCGAAGCTGGCGCCCTTGCGGAGGGTGGACCCCACCTCGGGGAGTTCCACGAACACGATGTCGCCCAGCTGATCGACCGCGAAGGCACTGATGCCCACCCGCACGTTCTCGCCCTCGAGCCGGGCGTACTCGTGGCTGTCGGCGTAGCGGCAGTCCTCGGGGATGGACAGGGCCATGGGGGAGCGGGGCGCTGGGATCGATCTAGTTTGTCGGAAGCCGCGCCCAGGCGCCTCACCCCCAGCCACCCGGGCCCCCCTCCATCTCAGAAGCGCCAGCGTCTCAGAGCCTCACCAGCCCCGCACCGGCCAGCCCCACCAGGGCCCGCTCAAGGGCGATCGCCTGGTGACTGTGGTGGGTTCCGCCCTGGGCGTAGAGCACGTAGGGCTCCCGCAGCGGCGCGTCGGCGGAGAACTCACTGGTGCTGCCATCGATGAAGGTGCCGCCGGCCATCACCAACTCACTGGCGTAGCCAGGCATCGGAGCGGGCACGGGATCGAGGTAGGAACCCACCGGAGAGGCGGCCTGAAAGGCGCGGCACACCAGCTTGAGGGCCTCGGGGCTGCCGAGCCGCACCGCCTGGATCGTGTCGCTGCGCTCGGAACCGGGCAGGGGGTTCACCGCGAGGCCCAGGTCGGCGAACAGGCGGGCCACCAGCTCGGCGCCAATCAGGGATTCGGCCACCATCTGCGGCGCCAGGAAAAGCCCCTGAAACAGCAGCCGGTGCAGATCGAAGCCGCTGCCGCCCTCGCTGCCGATGCCGGGGGCGGTGAGACGGCAGCAGGCCCGCTCCACCAGCTCGGCGCTGCCGGCCACATAGCCACCGCCGGGGGCGAGGGTGCCGCCCAGGTTCTTGATCAACGAACCGGCCATCAGGTCGGCCCCCACGGCGGTGGGTTCAAGCTCCTGAACGAGTTCTCCGTAGCAGTTGTCCACAAAGCAGAGGCAATCGGGCCGGATCGCCTTCACCCGCTCGCAGAGCCGGCCGATCGTGGTCACCGGCAGGGATGGACGCCAGCTGTAGCCGCAACTGCGCTGGATCAGCACCATCCGGGTGGGAGCCGCCAGGGCCTCCTCCAGGCGGGTCTCATCCACCAGGCCCTCGGCCGTGAGCGGCAGTTCGTCGTAGGTGATGCCGAACTCGGCCAGGGAGCCGGCGCCGCTGCTCCGCAGGCCAATCACCTCCTCAAGCGTGTCGTAGGGGCGGCCGGTGAGGGAGAGCAGCCGATCGCCCGGCCGCAGAACCCCGAAGAGGGCCGCGGCGATGGCATGGGTACCGCTCACGAACTGCACCCGCACGGCGGCCGCCTCGGCCTTCAGCACCCTGGCGAACACCCGATCCAGCGTCTCGCGACCCAGGTCGCCGTGGCCGTACCCGCTCACCGAGGCGAAGTGATGCACCCCGAGGCGTTCGGCCGCGAAGGCCGCCAGCACCCGCTCCAGCCGGGGACGCACGGCGGCGGTGCGGGCGGCGGCCAGAGGAGCGATGGCGGCCAGAGCGGCGGCCACCCGATCCCGGGCCCAGCCGGGGCCGTCGGCCACCCCTGCGCCCAAACCCGCACCTAACCCATCCGGTTCCGCCCTGCCCATCACCCTCGTCCCGAAGCCACCATGGACCCAATCTGGGCCCCCGGTCGGCATGTACTGACAGAGTTGTGGCCTTGTTGACACATCGGTCCTACATCCCCTATGTTGTCCTCATGTTGTAGGGGCTAGCCCCAGTCATGTCGCGACTTACCAGACCACCAAAGGGATTTGCCATCATCGGCGCCTTACTGATCGGATTCTTCCCGGGCGTGGCCCAAGCGAAGTGGATCAAGGCCACGGTTAGTGGAAATATCGACGCAACAGGAAGCGCTACGGCCTACAGCTCCAAGGCAGGCGACCCCACTTCGCTTGATTTTGGCCTCACCAAAGTCGATGGATCTAATTTTTTGATGAGAGTCTCTGGGCACTCCAAGATGTCAAATAATGCCCAAACAGATGTTAACAATATTGTGGTGAGTGGATCCCTCTCCATCTTAAGCATTCCATCCTCACTGAGCGTTGACGATTTACTGAGTGCATCGAGCACCAGTAATGTTTACAACTGTTCGACCAACTGCGGCGGCACGATTCAATCAACCGGCAGCAGCGAATCACCAATTGCATTTCAATGGACTTCGGCTAAATTTGAGCGCATGCAATCAGCTCAAGGGCCATCTTTGCAATCGGTTCCTGGCCCCCTGCCGCTGACCGGCTTACTCGCGGCCCTCCGTTTTTCCAGAAAGATTCGGACCCGCATCAAAAGCAGCTGACCATCCTTCATTGACCTGACCTAAGCTCCCATTCCGATCGGCAATGGGAGGCAGGATTTTTGAACAAAGAATCGCGGGAAGCTTTTGCCTCAACCCTCTGGTCTGCAGGGGTTGTGTTTTTGGTTTCTTATCCGATTACTGTTTTTTCGAGCATTATCCCACCCAAGCCGCTTGATCCGGCCTGGCAACTCAACCTCATCACCAACCTGGTTGACAACGCCGGCATCCCGCTGATTGGCCTGCTCTGTATCCAGGCATCCGCCCAGTTCAGCCCTGGGAACAGTCCTCGCCAGGGGATCCACGCCACCCTGGCCAACCTCTCCCTTGGGGCGATGGCCGGCTTTCTTCTGCTGGTGCCCCTCCAGCTGGTGGCGAGCCTCACCCTCTTTGAAAACTTCAAGAGCGATCAAGTGAGTCGCGTCGAGCGGGGCAGCCGGCGCCTGGCCAATCTCAGCCTCGCCATGGCCAAAGCAAGCAGGACCGAGGATCTCCAGGCGGAACTCCAGAAGCTCGATGGCCTCAGCCTCAGCCAGGACGATCTCGCCCTACCGCTCCCCAGGCTTAAGGCGAGCCTGCTCGAGCGCCTCGGCAAGGCCCAACGCCAACTCGAGGCCCAGCTGCCTCCCCCGGGCCAGCAACTGAGCTGGCCGATGATCCAAGCCAGCCTGCGGATCGTGCCCACCTCCCTGGCCTATGCCTTTGGTTTCGCCGCAGCCGGCCGCCGCCGCGGCCAGAGGATCTCCCTGCTCGACGAACGTTGGGCCCTCAACCGCCAGAACGCCAGGGCCCGGCAGGAACGGCGCCGCAGTCGCCAGGCCTTTCTCCAAGGCGTGGAAGAGGCCCGCATAGAGCAAACGATGCTCGCCCAGGGCGACCTGTCCAGCGCTTCTCCCCGGGGGGCCGAACAAAGCCAGCACCAACCCCGCTCCGCCAAGAATCCACCACCCCTGGCTCCGAAGGAGCGGGGAGGGCGCCAACGGGGAGCGGTGGATTTGTCCTACTTTGAGGAACTCAGCAGGGTTGATGAGCCGGCATTCCCGGCCGACGAATCAAACGACCGGCCGAACTAAGCGCTAAGCGATCCATCAGCACCCGCCATCGGCGGGTTCCGCACGATCATCGGCCCGCCCGGATACCGCAACCCGGGCTTCTAGGTGATCAAGCGCTGGCCGAGCCGACGGGTTTCCCTTGTCGGCGCCGCAGCCCCGCCGCATAGAGTTTTAGCCTGCTTTAGCCGTCCGCCCATCCCGCCACCACCGCAACGCATGCCCATCTCCGTCGCCGCGGGATCCCCCCCTCCGGCTGGTCCCAGCGCCGACAACCCCTTGAACCCAGGGGAAGAAGGCTTCTCCCCCAGCGGCCCCTCCTCAAGGGAGCAGCGCCTACGGGATGGCCTGGTGGCCGAGCGGCCCGCCCTGGCCGCCCGACAGCGGAAGCTCAAGGGAGGGACCACCGGCTTCATGCTGGTGCTCCACGTGGGCGCAGTGGCGGCGCTCCTGCCCCGCTTCTGGAGCTGGCAGGGCGTGGTGGCCCTGGCGGTTCTGTACTGGACCACGGTGCTGGGGGTGACCCTGGGGCTGCACCGGCTTCTGGCCCATCGCAGCTTTGAAGCGCCGCGCTGGGTGGAGCGAGTCCTTGCCCTGATGGGCACCCTGGCCTGCCAAAGCGGTCCGATCGAATGGGTGGGCCTGCACCGCCATCACCATCTCTTCTCCGACCAGCCCAACGACCACCACGACGCCGCCCGGGGCCTCTGGTGGTCCCACAGCGAATGGATGCTCCATGACATCCCAGCCCTGCGCGAGATCCACCGCTTCAGCGGAGATCTCCGCCAGGACCCCTTCTACCGCTGGCTCGATCGGTGGTTCCTGCTGGTGCAACTGCCCGTCGGTCTGGCCCTGTGGTTCTACGGCGAACAGGCCGGCGTCCATGGCGGTGGCCTTGGCTTAGTGCTCTGGGCCATCCCCCTGCGGCTGGTGCTCGTGTATCACGTGACCTGGCTGGTGAACTCCGCCACCCATGCCTTCGGCTACCGCAACTTCGATTCTCCCGATCTCTCCCGCAACTGCTGGTGGGTGGCGCTGTTGAGCTTCGGTGAAGGCTGGCATAACAATCACCACGCCTTTCCCCACTCGGCCCGCCATGGCCTGCGCTGGTTTGAATTCGACATCACCTGGCAGCACATCCGCCTCCTCAGGGCCCTTGGGTGGGCGCGGCGTATCCGCATTGCATCGGCCCCTGGCAGCAGGGCCTGAACCTTTGTATAATCCGCCAATAACTTCGTACCATGGCAGCTTTGGCGCGCAAACAGGTTCATCTGTTAATGCCGGAAGACCTTCACGAACTGGTGAAAGCTCGGTCTGATGAAGCTGGCGTAAGCCTCACAGCTTATGTGCTTTCCGTTCTGGAAACGGATCTCAACGCCGATCCCCAGGGTCGCACCACGCTGTCCAGCCTGGCCTTGCGGGTGAGGGCCATTGAGACCCACCTCGGCCTCGATTCGCGCCAACCTGGCTTCCTACGGGCCCAAGCCGCAGCAGCAGCAGCCAGCCCGATCGTTCTGGAACCGAGCGCGGAGCCTCAGGAACGACGCCGCGCCGCCGACCGGGCCCCCAGCGCCGAAACGCAGGTCTGATCCAGACTGATGGCCTCGTCGTCTCAGGCAGCTCCGTCGAGTTGCTCGCGGATCGCGTTGGCGAGGTCCATCGGAAGACCCTCATCCAGAGACGGTTGCTGACGAGCTCGATGTCGCAGGAATTCAAGGAAGCGATCGGCCCCTAGCTCCTCCTCACCAGCCGCTCCGATCATCGCCAGGGTGCGGCGCAGGTCGAGCAATTCCGCCTCCAGCTCCGACGCGCTGTAGTCCCCTTGGCCGGCCATCACGGCCGCAAAGCGCTCACGGCGTTGGCGTTTCTCTACTGGATAGGCCGCCATCAGCTGGTCGCGGCAGAGCCGCCAGGGGCGACCGGCCGTGAACAGCAGGCCAAGGGCGGCGCTGAGGTCGGCCGCCTCCGCGTCGTCGATGCGCAGATCGAAGGCGGAGGGGGGCTGCCGGAGTCCCACGAACACCTCCAGCAGCTCCCCCGGCCCAAGCACCTCGAGGCCATCGCCGCGCACGGGGAGGGCGGAAGCCTGCAGGGCCTCGTAGAGCTCGG
>Ga0209088_10002890_pt1 | contig 10303 bp, 20 predicted proteins | sample S_140625_EF_Meta_FD_187324 | JGI IMG/M metagenome (GOLD analysis project Ga0209088, IMG submission 187324) | Freshwater microbial communities from Lake Simoncouche, Canada to study carbon cycling - S_140625_EF_MetaG (SPAdes) (version 2) | ecosystem: Environmental > Aquatic > Freshwater > Lake ...
AGCGTATTCCGAGCCGCTCGGTGGTCTATGCAGGGCACAAAAAACGAGTAGCCCCGTCGGAACTTGGCCCAGTTAATCTGATACGAGACTGTCTCTATCTTCATTGGTCAGGGCAAACGAGTCCATTTGCAGGAACTCAGAAACCGAAGCGTCGAACTTGAGCACCCGTACTGCCGGGGATACAACCTTCATCCCCTTGGACATGCGCTTGTTCATGCCCTCCACAAAGACCTTCATTGCGGTTAAGTCCTTCAGCGTAGTCTTATAGTTTATCTGCTGACGTACGCAGAACTCTTTAAATTGTTTCGCTGCGACGTATAGTTCTTTCGTATCTGGCTCGTACCGTATAAGCAACTCACCCTTTGGCTCCAGCATCGGCATGTGCTGCAGATTGCTACGGGCGTCCACTACACCGTTCACCACTAGGGCGTTCGTAATGTGCGCGTTGATAAACTCACCCAATGCCGTAATGGGCGTGGACTGTGGCGGGGTAACATCGTTACGCATCTCGTTGAGCATGATCTTTAACCAGTCGTAGACTGCCTTCATATCGTAGTCATGCAGCTTAAGGCTCTTAGCTATCAGACCACCTGCTATGTTACAGGCAGCTACCGCCGACCAGAACCGCTCACGCATAGTGAACTGCACCTCCTTATCGAGCCGAGCCTGAACTTGGCGCATCAGAGCAACGGCGTCTTCTTGGTTATTGACCAACCATTGTATGTAGGGTTCACCAGCATGGCCGAAGTTCTCCCGTAGCTGATGGTCGAACAACTGCTTGCCACGTTCCACACTAATTATGCCGTTAGGCTCAATCCTATACTCAAGTAGACGCATGGACTCACCATCTGGGGAGTTTTTGGTGATGCCGAGCTTTTCGTAGAAACTTGCGTTGGCCGAGCACAGGGTGATGCCCTGCCACTTGGTATGGTTGGCGCGAAGCTCGTTGGTAGACCCCTTCATCTTGTCCTTGCCCCGCCCCTGCGATATGCTGTAGGCCAAGTCAGAGAACTCCGTCCCGCTAAGGTTGGTAATCTCGTCGATGGTGTTGGGCAAGTTGTTCATCACGCCGAGCCGATGCATCTTTGCGTTGAACGTATCCTTGAACATAGAGGTCAGTTCCTTGGGCGCTCCGTAGACGCTGTTGCACATGAACAGGGCCGTTGATTTACCGGAGCCTGACTCAGGGTGTATGACGTTGATGATCGCGCCTTCTAGCCCCGTAAACTTCAGCAGCGGTGAACCAAACGCAGTCAGCGCAGCAAACGCATGAGGCTCCATGCCCGGAAGTGCGTACATATTGAACACCTCCTTCCACTTATCTAAATCCCCCTGCACAACAAGGTGCTCTGCAATGTCCTTAGTTGTAGTAGACGGTGGGCTGTAGAACACCCCGTCCTTTGTAATCTCCCGGTCACCCAGAATAAACTTGCTGTTGCTCTCTACCCACCCAAATTGAGTTCTCATAGTTTCTGCTTTCTTTAAATACTGTAAGTTCTTAACAAAAAACACAACAAACCTAGCTAGGTTGTCGTACTGCTTGGCATGTGCTACTACCCCTTGTTGTGCTAACGCTCTTTTTAGTTCGTCCTTCATCGAAATGACCATCGTGGATATGGTGAACTCGCGCACCCCATCGTGCGGTAGGTGCAGCCTGAACAGCGCCACTTCCCCCGACTCAACATCATGCATACGCTTGACTACATACAAGTCATGCTCGTATACCAACGTCGGCTCAGTTTCATCTTCACCATCAATGGGCTGTATGTAGATGCCACCTTTCTTACCCCGAAAAAACGGGAACGGAAACTCAGGTATGTGCTGTACCTTGCCTTCATTGCTCTTAACAACGTACTCATCACCTTCTGTGTCTGCTTGCTCTATCTCGACACCGAGCATGATCGGCGACTTTATTTTTCCTTTGTGTGTACAACCGTCGCAGCCTGTTGGGTTCAGCTTTGCGAATGTTGTGCAGTGATGCGGCCCACCCTTTAACTGAAGTACATGTACCTTCTGGTCAACTTCCCTAGCGTCATAGCCCGGATACCCGTCAGACATTTTGTGCGATGCAGCATGGGAGTCTATGCAGAACGCAGTAATCGACAACGCTGAACGCCACAACGGTTCTGATATGCTGTCTTGGTTGTTGAAGCACTCTAGTAACTGAGCGCAGCCTTCACCCTTCGCCGACTTAATCATGATGGTCTTGAACCGCTTGATCTTGTTACCCATCAGAGCTTCCATCATCGGACTGACGGTGCGGGGTATGAAATCAGGCTTATCTTCTTTCGGCTCGGCAGCGCCCAGTACATCCTTAAACTCGTCATACGTCAGCCGGGGTGTGTGTTCGTTAAGAACCGTAACCTCAACAGGGGTATCACGCTTATAGTTAAATGTTCCGGGCTGGCGTAGGACACGCGATGCCTCAAAGACCATCGGATCAACTATCAACCCCTGCTCTACGCAGAGTTCTGCTAACCTTTCAGCTAATGGCTCCCACTCACGGCGGGATATTGTTTTGTCGAGTAGCCAGTACGCATGTGCGCCGTAACCGGAACTGACTAGGATTGGCTTGGGTAAGCCGACTGCCATGCAAAACTTCTTCAGTTCCGCGATGCCTGTCTGCTGGTCTATGTAGCCTTGGATTACGCCCTTTTCGTTGGGCGCAGCCTTGGTAGGGCCACAGTCGATATCTACCCACAGTGATCGGAAGTAGGTTGCGTTCTCATGTGTGCGGTTATTTAGTGGGCCGAACTTGGCACAGCCAAAATACGCATCAATCTTTCGCTCGTTAAAGTTCTTCGTATACGCATCAAGCTCTTCTCTTGTATCTACAAGGTGCTGGTCGGGATACCGTCCAATACCTATAACGCAGAACCGTCCCTCCGGTGGGAGTACGGTGTCCAACAGATCGAAGGTGGACATGGCTAGTTCAAATTATGGCGGCGCTTGATGGTGTGTATGTATGTTTCGATCTTCTTATTCAGCGTGGACTTGGGGGCCGAGACCCCCTTGAACCAATTGTAGATAGCCATTCGGCTTACACCGAACACAGTAGCCACCTCAGATACGCTTATGCCGACCTTGATACATACACGCCCCAAGGCCACACCCAAAGACCTAGCACTAGCCTCTTTATTGGCAGTGACTAAGCTCTGGCTGTAGCCGTAGGTCATGCGTTACTCCTCATCACTCCATGCCTTAACTACAGAGTCAAGGTCTTTCTTCACAGTCGGCTTCGGATCAACTTTCTTCTCACGCTTGATTGGCTCTTCAATCGGGTCTTCCACCTTAGCTGCAGCAGCCTTAGGAGTCGGTGCTTCCAACTTAGCTTGCCTACCTGACGTATCAGCTTGGTACGGAGTCATCACAACCATCTTCTGCACTTCAGGTTTAGTAGCTACCTTGCTAGTCACTGCATACTCAGCCTTGTTGATGAAGCGAGTCGGCGTGAACAGCACCGATTGGTTGTCGTTGTTCTCGTTGAAGCTAAGCTGCGTCATCACGTAGTCCAAGCTCTTGCCGTTGTTTGCCAAGTACTTGGTGTAGCTCTCAAAGGGGTGCGTGTTATCACCGACGCTATCACCAAACAAGGACTTGGATGCCAAGTTCATTTGATAGATCTCGCCTTCCAGAGAAGTACCAAAGTCTTCCTCCAGCGCCACAGCAATACGGCGACTGTAGCGGCAAGCCTTAGAGCTACCCATGCCCGAACCCTTGATGTTCTGGGGACAGGAGTCGCAACGCTCAGACTGAGGGTTCTCTGCGCCCTTGTCAGGTACACGCCCATCGTTGGAGAAGCAGTCTGGTGCAGTCGGCTCGGCATCGGGAGTCCAAGCCTTTGTGTAGAAGATGCGGCCTACATGTGGGGAAGCATTGACAATGATGGCGTTCATAAGCCCACCCTTGATCTTGCCCATCTCTTCACCGCCGACTACCTTGCGGAAGATACCGTTCTTCGGAACGATGCGCTTAACACCGGGACGGCCAGCGAGAGACTTCGTAAGGTCACTAACCCCTGCGGTCTGCAGGAAATCGGGAAGGTCTTGGTCGAGAAGTGTAATGTTGCTCATTTGGTTTCCCCTTGGATGAAGGTATATATTTCGGCTGCTACTTGGATCAAGTCAAGCTCATTCTCAAGATGTTCGTTGAGGTAATGCATTGCTAGTTCCATAGCTTTAACTCGCAGTATTTGATCTGTACTCATTTCATTTTTCCTTAGAACGTCTAACCACCACGGTGTATTCGCTATCTACGTTCAAGCCCATAGGTAGCAGGTCGGGATTCTCAGAAAGAAACTCCTTCATGTGTGTCTGATGAAGTCTCCGTTCTAACAAGGCAAATGCACTGTGCTCCTCTATGAAGTTGTACATTGAATCCCAGTCATTCGTCCAGTACCGTGACTTTACTGAGCGAATGATAGTGCCATAGGGGGTACGAATGCTATCGGCGTTCATGGCCTTGCATACGTCAAGCATCTGGTCTTCAATGACCTGCATCTGCTCTTCTAGTTCTTTGTCGCACGCTTCGTACTTGCGCCGTACGTCGGCTCTGCTATCCCGTATCTTTATGTAGATACCAGTCAGCTTGTCAAGTGGTACAGAGGGTTGTTCCCCCTGAACATCATCGTCCATATGTGTGCTCCTTGTTGGTAGAGGTCTACTGTAACACAACTCTTTACATTGTCAAGAGTCTTCAGCAGATATTTCTTGTCGGTACAGGTCGATGACCTTCTGGTGGTTGTCTATGTTGCCACGTAGCATGGCGTACATCTTCGCTTCGATTGGACTGCCGTTGATATGCACAACGGTCATGTTGTTCACTTGTCCCGGTCTGTCTATGCGAGCATTGGCTTGCAGGTATGTCTCCACACTTGTACACGGAGCATACCAGATCACCGTGTTTGCCGCAGTCAGGGTTAACCCGTGGGATGCAGCTTTCGGCTGGATGATGAGCACCTTTGGTTCAGGTTGCTCTTGGAACCGCTTGACAATATCGGAACGCTTGTTGACGGAGACTGCGCCGTTTATCACCGCCGAGGTTATGCCGTTCTTTGTCAGGTGCTTCTCTAGTAGCTCAATGGTGTGAGTGAACGGGACAAACACCAGCACCTTGTGGCTAGACTCTTCGATGACCTCCTGCACCACGTTCAGTCGGTTGCTTACGTCGAACTCAATGACCTCATGTCTATCGGTGTAGACTGCGCCGCCAGAAATCTGTAGCAGCTTGGTTATCTTTGCTGCTGCGTTGATCGCTGATATGTCTTCACCCGCAGCCTCTACTAGCATCTGCTTCTTCAGCATGTTGTAGTACTTCCTTTGCTGTGGAGTAAGCGGAGCATCCCTGCTAACAAATGTTACCGGAGGTAGGTCTAAGCATTGGGCCTTCTCAAACCGGATCGCTGGCTGCAATGCTTTATGTACGATGTTCTGTGCAGTCGGCTTAGGAACCCAACGAAACGTACTCATCTTGTTCATCACCGTGTCCCTGAACTGCCCAAAGAACGGAGACACACCCGACGGGTTAATTAGCTTTGCCAATCCGTAAGCATCCACAGGTGATTGTGCAGCAGGTGTACCTGTAAGCATCCACAACCCCTTGATCGACTTCATCAAGTCCCGCAGGTCGCGCCAACGGTTAGTCTGTGCGTTCTTATACGCCGATGCCTCGTCTACAACGATAAGATCAAACCCACCGTTGATAACCTCTTTCTTGACGATGCCGACACCATCGAAGTTAATTACGACAAACTCGGCGTTGCCCTGAATGATCTGCTTACGTTTACTAGCGGCTCCATAAGCGATTGCAACCGTACGGTGGATAGCAAACTTGAACAGATCGTTCTGCCATGCCGACTTCATGATCGACAAGGGGCAGATCACTAATACTCGGTTCACTAACTTGCGCTGCATTAGGTAATCGACTGCCCAGATTACTGATGCTGTCTTACCTGTACCTTGCTCGTTGAAGCAGAATGCCTTGCGGTTTAGGGTTAAGAACTCTGATGTTACTTTCTGATGATCGAACGGTGTGAACCCCGGAGGACGGGGCCACTCATACTCTGATAAGTTCATTTTTTCTTTCGTTCTTTGGTACTAGTCTCTGATACTACTTTGTGGTTAGACCCCCGCTTGAATGAACGGTTGGCCGATGCACTCTCCAGCTTCGTGCCGTCAGCGTTGGAACCACCCTTGGACAAAGCTACACGATGGGCAACATCTTTGCCTTCCCGTATATCTGCTTCGCCGTTCTTATTCTGATCTGGGTTCTTGTTGTCTATAGCTTCCCTAGCGCGTTGGCGTTCCAACCGACTGCGGCCCTCACCACGGGCAAGTTGCTGGTCATACTCCTTTTTGTACGGCCTAGGCTTATTAACGTACGGCATAATTACTCCTTAATTTTTTCAGTGTTAAAAGCCCACTCGCGCTCATCACAGCCGCTTATGGACTTGACCTTGTTGCCTGTCAATACTATGTAGCCCATCCTTTGCAGTTCTATCATCCTACGAGCTACTGCATTACCATCACTGCGTCCGTTCATGTTGGTGATTCGGGCTATCCCGTCCTTCCCCAATGGGCCATAGTTCTTCAGGCAGTTGACTATAAGCCCATAATGGATATGGGAGAACTTACTAGAGGCTTCAGCCGCTGCATGGCTAGTATCTGGGTCGCTGTTTCTTGCAAGGGGGGAAGGGGAATGACTGTAATCGTTCATGTTTAACTCCTGTTGTATTCGCATTGTTTGACGGCACAGAACTTGCACAGTGGCCCTGCTATAGGGTTCCAGATTCCATTTTCTAACGCCGCTTCGATTCGTGCAACATCCTCGGCAGATTTCTGCACGTATTTGGGGAGCATCTCGGCATGGTGCTCGGCCTTAATAAACTCCTTGCTCACGGTGAAGAGCAGCGCCGACTTGATGCGCTTAATGCTGGGGAACTTGGCAAACAACCCCGCCGCCACTAGGTCAAGCTGCTTTACGTCGGCGTACCGTGCGCTCTTACTTGTCTTGTAGTCTATGGAATACGCTAGCTTTTTGTCTTCATTCAGCACAACCAAGTCGGCAATGCCGTGCCACCATACATCCGGGGCGTGGAACTCACAGCTTCGCAGGTCTTTGGTTAGCCCTAGCTTTACCTCGCAGTGCTTCTCACCGGGGATCGCCTTCAGATTATCTAGGGTAGCTTGCATATAAGCAAACTGAGGCGGCACGGGTATACCGTCCCTGATGTACTCTTCAGCTACCGTATGCGCGGACTTGCCATACAGCGTTGCCTGTGTATCTGACTCAGCAATATCCTTGGCTATCTTAGTATGGTAATACTTCTTCGGGCATTGCTGAAATGTTTTCAGGCTGCTATATGACCAGACGATACTCATAATTTTTCCAACTCTTTTATACGTTCCGGTTCTCTCATAAGCCTAATTGCTTTAGCTTCAATCTGCCGTATTCGTTCTTTTGTTAAATCAAATGCTGTTGCAACCTCCTCCAGCGTCAGTGGTTCACCACCACCAATCCCAAACCTTAGCTCTAAAACTTTCTTGTTGCGGGGAGTCATTGTTTCCAGCACCTCGGCCACTTTTGTTTCCTTCTCCCGATCAAACACCAGCTTCAACGCTTCGTCTGAACTAAGCTGAAGGTATTCTTTGCCAACATTGCGGAAGGAGGTATTGTGTTTCAACGACATGGTTAGCTGCTCTGCCGTCCACAACTCGGTGGGCAACATGCAGAGTTCTGTCATTAACTGACTGGCTATGCTGGAGAAGGAGCCACACCGCATGATTGGTGGGGTTTTCAAGGCAATAAGCGCGGTGACTCCGCTTGCGGATATGTTCTTATCTCTACAGAATCTTTGTATGCTGGTGTAACCCGCCTTCTCAATAGCGTCAAGGATCAGGTTGTTGCGTACTGAAATCTTGATGCGGTACTCGTTCATAGCAGCGCATCTCCAACACGGCGTTTAATAGCCTCCCTATGCATCTTCTCCAGCAGCTTCGGGTCGGCGCGTTGGAATGGGTCGGTGAAGTCGAGTACCTTCTTTACTCTCCTCCGTACCCGTTTTGGTTTGGTAGGAGTCACGGGTTCTTGCATGGTGTTGTTCCTTCTGTTTGTTGATTATTTCATTGATCCTTGCCCGTAGCCACTTGCTACCACCCAACCGCAGGAACATAACGTGCTGCTCCTCGGTCAGTCTGGCGCTCATGTCAGGGGCAATGTATCGGGCGCGGCCCCCGGTCAGTTCACTTTTTGGGCGCATCACGGGCTTCCACCATTAAGTCTGCTATAAGATACGCATGCTCTGCAACAGTGTCCATAAGGTGTAGTCTCATATTGTTTTGCGTCATGATTCCTTGTAGGGCTGCTGCTGCAAAGTAATCCCGCAGGGTTATTTCAGATATGGGTGGGTTCATTTGATTCCATGCGCCTCTTCTACCATCCTTACATACATAGTCATCCAACTACCCCAATGCTTAACTATCTCAGCCTGAGTCATGGGAGTTAATGGAGTCCAATGCTCTAGCACACGGTTTATGCGCTTATCGAGTTCATCAAAGGCTTCGTCTTCTTCAGTCATTCAAGGCTCCAATAACATTCGTATGGTAATCAGCACCATACAGACTACGATAAACCACCCCTGCGTTTCAGTCATGTGTTCTTCTCCTTCAGCTTGTCCTGAATCTGATCCATCAGCTTGCGGGTATACCCCTTTACAGGCGTGTCACTCCATGACCCGATGATTTCTTTTATCTCATCGTCGGTTAGGTTGACCCATTCCCTTTTGGGCGGGAACGATGTTAACGCCAGCATGTCGTGTACCTGCCTCAATATCTTGCAAGCGGAGTTGTTTGTTTCTACCCATTCACGCTGTACCGGCGTTGGGTTCAGGCGGTCAGGCATACGCTTGCCCAGTTCAAAGAATTCTTTTTCATCCGTCATAGTTTCCTCTCCTTCAACATGTTGTGTAGCTTTTCTTCAATGGGTATATCAACCCCGCCGCCAGTCCATGAATCCCACATCCCAAGTCGCTTCTGGTTGATGGTCAAGTCACCATCCGGGCTGTTCCTCAGTAATACCCCCATGTCCGCGCAGCTTGCGGTGAACTTCTTAGGTTCTTGATAAGGACAGATCGTATATTTGTATGGTAATTTAGCCATTATTCTTCTCCCGTATCGAATGAAGTGTTTGCACAAATGTTTGGTAGTCGGTTGCGGTGTGGTATCGCAACGGGTCTTTGTTATATGTGTCGTGAGTCAGCGCCGTACCATCGTGATCGACTCGGGCTAAGGCTGCTTCCCAGACTTTGATTTCTGTGTCCAAACGCTCTTCAATGGTCTTTTGCGACCACGGTTTATTAGTCATTGTTCTTCTCCTTGAGTTTGCCTTCAATGGCTTTGTGAAACTGAAATAGGGATAGCTTTGGGTCGATCGCATCAAACTCATCATCCGTCAGCCCTACCCACTCCCGCTTGGGCGGTATAGTAATTCTTTCTGCCTCCCGACTGCCCTCGATGTAACAAAAATCATCCGTCAATCCTTCCCACTCCCTCCTTCGGTAAAACCCTGCGCTGTTCAGCACTTGCTCAAGGTTGGGGTGCGTTGGTTGCTCAAAATACAGGGGCCGCATCGTCTGCCCCCGGTCAGCATCATCGGGATACCTGTATAGGTTCCCTTGTCCGTCCATCCATGCTACGGGTTCAGTCATGGCTCTTCCTTTCCTGCATGAGCGTTTGAGTAAAGAGTATGTGCTTGGCTATGGTTAGCTGCCTACGAATCTCACTTTCGTTTCCACTACTCTTCAGCATCTCTTGGCAGTCGCTCAGGATTTTGGCAACCTTTATTTCTTCGTCAGTCATCTCACCCCCCAGAAGTAGCCAGCGCAGAAGCCAATGGCGAACACCGCCGCGAACAGGCCGACGATAGCCAGCCCTGTGCGTACAACACCCGCTACGGTGTCAGCGTAGCTGTGTTCGAACCCGGTTGGAAAGGAGTCCTTCTTCAAGTACTTGTAGTCCCACTCGGTCATACGCTATCCCCCTTGCTCCGTACAGTTAGATGATCCATTGCCCCCGGCCTTACTGGTGCAGCCCAATCTGACTTGTATATTTGTTTGTCCTTCAGATGGCTGAAGGTAACCGGGGGAGCCTCGCCCTCCCTTCGTACCCTTGGCTCAAACTTTCCCCGGAACAGGGCAGTCATACTCTTCTGACTTAGCTTAACGTCGGTCATCTTCTTTCTCCTTCATGTGCTTGAGTGAGTTCAACATAATTTTTGTCTCCACTAGCGCCTTGTACGTATGCTCAAT
>Ga0209088_10002893_pt1 | contig 10299 bp, 13 predicted proteins | sample S_140625_EF_Meta_FD_187324 | JGI IMG/M metagenome (GOLD analysis project Ga0209088, IMG submission 187324) | Freshwater microbial communities from Lake Simoncouche, Canada to study carbon cycling - S_140625_EF_MetaG (SPAdes) (version 2) | ecosystem: Environmental > Aquatic > Freshwater > Lake ...
CAAGGTTATAAATTTAATTTTTTCAAAAATTACGAAAACGAATTTACGATAAAACCTATACTTACATTTACTTTAGGATATATAGTATTACTATTATTTATATTTTATTATACTGATGTTTTTGATATAAATTTTAAAAATTTTTGGTTTATAGTTTTTATATATTTACTATGGGATTTTGCATATTTTTGTATGTTTGATAAATGTAAAAAATATTTTCCAGTTATTTTGTATGATATTTTGGTTGTTGGTGGTGTTTGTTTACTATTAACTCAATATCTTTTACATAACTATTATGATATTTTTAAAAACTATATATCTTTATTATTTATACTTTATTTAATAACTATGATTTTGTTTTTTTATGAAAGTTATAAATATAATCCAGATTTATCCAACATTAAAGGAGTAGTATTATTCTAACTTTTCTTCTACGATAACTTCTTGAACTACAACCTTTTCATTTTTAAAACTATCAAATATATCAAATTTATCAAGTGTTAAAAAAGATATTGACCCTATTAAAAATCCAATATACATTACAAGTATTCCATAACTTCCTTCATATATACATTCTGAAAAATTTGTCATATAATAAACAAAAAAAGATAACAATATAAATACAACAATACGGGCAAATAATTTTTTATTACTCGCATGTTCTGGTGTAAAATAAATATCCATTGTAACTATAAAAAAATTTATAATTATATTTACAAATAAAGTAATATTTTTATAGTCGAAAAAGTTAATATCTTTTATTTTATTTAAATTCATAAAAATATGATAGGCAACAAAACAACCAGATAAAATACAAGAATATACCCAAATATTATCATTTAAAGCACACAAATCTTTTTGTTCATTTGTATCTTTACTAATTTCTAACTTGCTTGTATAATATTTATCCATTAAAAATGATAAAAATGTGGATTCAAAATATAATAAAGAAAATATTACATCATTAAAAAATAAAATAGAAAATAATGTGATTACAAAATATTTTAGTAAATCAACATAATAAATATTTACATTTAATTTATTATCTATAATATCATCATATATTTTAAGAATTAAACCAAATAAAAAACTTAAAAATATATTTATACTAAATTCCATTTTATAATTTATAATAAAAAAATGTATAAATTATAACGTTTAACTACCTAAAATAACAATCTACATACAATAATAATGAACCAATATAACACATTGAAATTATACAATTTAGAAAAGGAAATACATAATTTAGAAGAAGCTGTAAAAATAAGAAGAAGAATTATCGAGTCAAAAACTAAAAAGAATATTCTAAAAAATATTCCTTTCAAAAATTATTCTTATAAAGATGTCTATGGCAGATGTTGTGAAAATGTAATTGGTTACATCCCAGTCCCACTAGGTTTAGCAGGTCCAATTTTATTGAATGACAAAGAATATTATTTGCCAATGGCGACCACAGAAGGTACCCTAGTAGCCTCCACATCTAGAGGTGCCAATGCAATCAACCAATCTGGTGGCTGTAATGCAATTGTTATAAATAATGGCATTACAAGAGCCCCAGTTATTACTTGTCAAAATGCACAAGAGGCCCTCACAATAAAAGAATATATAACCAAAAACTTTCAAAAAATAAAAGAAGTTTTTGAAACTGGCTCCAAATATGCAAAATTACTAGAAATAAAAAGCACAATTGTTGGCAGACATATTTATTTACGTTTCAAATGCACATCTGGTGATGCAATGGGAATGAATATGATAGGAAAATCGACTGAACATGCTCTACAAATTATTCTAACTACCTTTCCAAATGCCAAACTTAAATCTCTCTCTGGAAATATGTGTGTAGATAAAAAGGCATCCGCAATAAATTGTATTGAAGGCCGCGGGAAATCCGTAATATGTGAAGCTATAATTAAAGAAGAAATTATAGAAAAAGTTTTGAAAACAACACCAAAATCTCTTATAGAATTAAATTATTTAAAAAATATGGTGGGTAGTAATACATCCGTAACTATTGGAGGTAATAATGCACACGCTTCCAATATAGTAACTGCAATGTTTCTGGCTTGCGGACAAGATGTGGCGCAAAATGTAGAAAGCAGCCATTGTACAACCCTAATAGAATACGCAGATAATCAAAAGGATTTATATATTTCAGTTACTATGCCATGTTTAGAGGTGGGAACTATTGGAGGTGGTACACATTTATTAGCACAATCCGCCAACCTAGATTTATTAGGCATCAAAGGTTCTCACCAAACAAATCCAGGAGAAAATGCATGTCAATTGGCAAAAATAATTTCCTCAGGTGTTTTGGCAGGTGAATTATCGTTAATGGCAGCTCTCTCAAATAATACATTAATAAGCGCACATATGAAACTGAATAGAAAAAATTAATAAAATTAACAAATAATCAATGAGACCTTATAAATCGGCTACTAAATATAAAAAAGGTAGAGCGCTATATAAAGATGGTAGCCCAATGAGCTTTGAACCTGTTTTATAAAAATATTTTATTGATTCATTATACATTATTTATAATACTAGAATAAGCACTATAAAGATATTTTTTAAATTTTTTTTTATTTTTAATAAGACCCTTTTTAAAACTACATATTATATTTATATTATCACCACTAGATATTATACTATAAACAATTTCTTTATTTCTTGCATTTGTTAAAAAATGAATATTGCAAACATTAACATCTTTTTCTAGGCAAAAATTTGAAGGTCCTATAATATTGGAATATACATAATCAGCATTATCTAATAAATTATTATAGCATTTTGATAATATATTTAAAGGTATATATGGTGTTATATAATTTATTAAAAAATACAAAAATGGAATAAACAAAGAATATTTAAAATTATTAAATGTATGATTCACTTTATTAAGTAAAGTTGAATTATTGTCAGAGTTATTAATAGTATTAATAATAGGACACATATTATTTGTTTGTGTTGTACCAGATATATTAATTGGAGAAATTGTTAATATACATTTTTCTTTTTTTCTGTATAATTTATCAGTTTTTATCATAAGAGAATATAAAAAATCATTGATAGTAATGTTATTCTTTTTTGTAAATTTTTTAATTTCATTAAAATTCAATTTTTTAAAAATAATATAATCAGTATCAGTTTTTATAATATTATCAGTATCACTTTTTATATTATTATCATCATACATATTAATATTATTAATATTATTAAAATATTTCATTAATAAATGAATGAAAATTTTAATATTTATTACAAATAACATAATCGTTCCAATAAAGTAGTAATATAATGTATCAAAAAATGTTGTTTCTCTTTTAAATTTTTTTGTTATATCATTATCTTGAAAAGGTGAAGATAATATTTTATTAATTTGATAACCATCTGCAATTGCATGATCTATTTTAAAATAACATCTGCTTTTGTTTGTCTCTTTATCAATACAAAATAAAAATTTCCATTTTAATTCTGTAGTAAATTTATTATTTAACATGTTATCAATCTCTTTATCAAAATGCTTATTCTTTATATATTTTATGTTATAATAATTATTAATATCAATTGTATCTATATTTTCTAAAAATAATTGGTTATTTTTTTCAATAATATATTGATGCAAATTTTCATTTTTTTCAAAAATTTTTTTAACATAATCATTCATAAAATTTTCAGTTAATATACCATCAATATCTACGTATATTAAAATATTGTAACTATTGTTAGTATCTTTGAAAAGCAGCTTAGATACATAATTTTCTAATAATACCATTATAATTTCTAATAAAAATAAATCTATTTTGTAAACGAAATGAAACTACACATCTTTATTTTTATTTTTGTTACTTTTCTTCTTAGGTTTTATTCTAGTTCCCATATAATTATCCCAAATAGGAAATATTATTGAATAATTACCTTTTCCTATTTGATGATGATACTTATGATAATTACTATCTATAAATAATGGTAAAATAAATTTATCTTTTGTTTCAGAATGTGTATATAATGCATGATAAAATACAATTAAATTAACAATTAAATATTCAAAAATATTTACATGAATAAATAATAAAGGAACAACTCCTGTTAAAAATACATATAAAAAATTTTCTTTAATATCAATGTAAAATATATCATTTGGTACTAAATGAAATGCGCTATGGTGTGTAACATGAAAATTTTCTTTTAAAAAAGGCGTTCTATGAATTATACGATGTATCCAATAATGAAATGTGTCTGTTATTAATAAATATATTATAATATTGGATATACTTGGAAAATTAACATCAGTATATATTTTTTTGAAATATATAACAAGTATAAAAAATAAAGTGGATATCACAATATTTAAAAAACATTGTCTAAAATATTCATTATCCAAATTTCTTTTTTTAGAGTTTTTATTTTTTTTTGACAAGTAAACTAATATATAATATAAAATAAATACAAATAAAATTAAAAATATAAAGTAAGGTATCATATTTATATCAAATTATAAAAAAATAAAATTAAAAACTATTTTATAATATATTTGAAAATCCACCTTTTAAAAAGGTAGAGCCAAAACATTTCTTACAATTTAAAATCCACCTTTAAAAAAGGTGGAGCCAAAACATTTCTTACAATTTAAAATCCAGCTTTCCCAAAGATGTATCTATTTGGCTCCACCTTTTTTAAAGGTGGATTTTAAAAGGTGGATTTTAATAAAGGGATTCATTATCAGTTTTCAACTCTTTAAACAACATATTTCGCGCTTTAGAAAACGTATTCTCAACACGAAAATCGACATCCATCAATTTAATAAGCGCCTTATCACACATTGTCTCAAATTGATCTTTATTCAATCCAGATTCTTCTTGTCCAACTTTCTTCCATTGATAAAATGCATTGACCAATTTCATATGCATTTTATTAAAGAACCATGTAAGCTTCTCTCTAGATGCTTCTTCCCAGCACCCATTATAAATATAAAATGTATTCACCTTTTGTTCCAAGGCAAAGATAGAAAAGGTTTCTACTCCTTCCTTTTTGAAAATAGCATGAATCAAATGATGAAACGTATCATAAAACGAATGATTTAAAATAAATTTAGCATGGACAGAAGAAACGACAATACTAGACACCATAGTATCAAAAGAACCAAGACAAACAACATTTGCACTAAGCCAGTCCAAAACATTTATTTTTTGCTTCTTTTTTCCAACCCACTTTTTAACTTCTACCATTTCTTCTTCCAACTTTACATATTTTTGCCCTAATGCAATCAACATTTCAAACATTTTCCGCTGCGAAGGTAAATCAATCACTTCCTCTTCTTCTATAACAATAGGTCCTTTGCTTTTCCTACTTTTTTCCAACAAAGTACAAAGAAACAAATGCTTGTTTAGATTTTCTCTCTTTTTATAACGTTTGCCACAATTTACACAACATGGAGTAGAATTTAACAAATTCATATACAAGAACTATGAATGATAAAATACATGATTTTTTCTTTCAATTTTAAAAATAATATAGTATATATATACTTATAAATGACCACTATTCAACAAACAGACATAGTATATAATAATCCAAATAAAATCATCAATTTACCTCCTTTTATTTATCGCTGCTCAAATTGTTATCCAAATTTAAATGGCAATACACCTGCAGACCAATATCAGAAGTTAAAATTGATTCAAAATACAAATCGCGTCTATAGTTCTCTCTATACATCCAATTTAGGACCTTTAAATGCTTATAGGCAGCCAACGAGAAATGGTGTATGTTGGAACCAAATGAGCGACCGACCTGTGCCTAGTGTACAGCGAGCCATTGTACCCACCGGATCCAACAATTCTTTAAATAGGCGTCATACTTCGGTGACCAGTTCGAAACCAGGAGGCCAATCTCCAGGAGGAATAGGTTGCGATATTAAACACAATTCGTATGATCGTTATTTAAACCGAATAAAAGGAAAAGGCCCATTAAGACGCGGTGTCATTCCGCCCAACTTTGGTCAACCTATACCTTTCAATCCTGCTTACCCGATTTATGGTGGTAAAACAACCAAAACGAGCATTGTAAGTGGATGCAATTGCCCTCCGGGACAACCACCTTACGGAAAACAAGATGTACAAATATATAACAACCCCAATTGGCAGCCTTATCCTACAAGCCATTACACATTTAAAGTAGGCGACTATGTATATGCAATTCAAAATGGAAATAATTTCTATACAAGGGCAATTATAACCAATATATCATCTGGTATTTATACAATTCAATTTGACAATGGCACCATTCAACAATCAAATGTAAATGAATTATTAATCTATTTTCCATGTAATTGCGGTGTTACTATAGATGGAGTATATTATACAAATGGAGTAAATGAAATAGCACCACAAACGAGTACAGATAGTCTTTCATGTGTTTTATCTGTATCTACCTTAACAAATGGCCAAGTCTTGTAATAAAAATAATAAAAGTAATAAAAGTAATTTAACAAAATAAATAATTATAATCTTTGCATTATACATAATATGCCTGCAAAAATAGGAATGGTTATTCATAATGGAAATTTTTCTTTGCCACCGCAAATGCGATCAACAATGAATTCAATAAATGCAATGAATTCAGTAAATACTCCATTAAATGCTGGTATGATTAAACGAATTCATAATGTCCGACCAGGTTGTGGATCTTGTGGTAGAAAAGCTTCTTAACCATAATTTTATTTGTAAAATACTAAATACAATTATTTAGTATAATGGCGCAAATTGTAGGAACTTTAAGTTTTGACTTTGTCAAATTACCTTATCAATACACGGCTGTATTGACTCCACTTATTACCGAGTACAAAGAGTTAACTGATATTGTTGCTCCTGGAACAACTATTAGAATCGGAAGTCTTGTTATTGATGCTGAAGTAGAAAAACTTCCAGATGGTACTTATACTGGTCAGGTTACACACACTTACAATCTACCAGAGGGAAGTATAAGATGCGTATACTTAGTTGCAGCAATGACATCAACCGGTGCATTTTTGCCATCTAGTGTAAATAAAGCCACAATAGTATCCGGCTCTGGTAATTTTTTAGGTTCTATTGGTACTATCACTGCTATTGTGGATTCTACACCTGTAAGAAAAGTAAACATTGTTTTCGACGATAGAGCAGTGTATCCTCTTCCTGTTGTTTAAAATATTTCTATTTTAATAAAAAAATAAAATAGAAAATGTACAGAAAATATCAGTTAATTTATCTTCTAAATACTATATGTTCTCTCTCTCTTCTACTCTTTCAGCCTCAAGTTATACAACACCTTATCCGTCGAATCGGTTAAACAAAGCAACCAATTATATAACATTGTTTGACACCACTTTACTACCATATAATAAAATGTACAATGGCTGCTCTAGTAATTTATGTTATACAATCAGCAAAGGCACGTTTATATATAAACCACATACTGATGTAGGACAAGTCGGTCGAAGTGCTGCCGGCTATTTAGCACAAAGAAAACGAATGTAATGTCTTTACTCGGCTGTATCACCAATAATCGCTTGAATTTTCTTAAACCATTCAGCTTCTTTAAAGAATAAAGCCCATTTAGCGGTAATTAATAAAACGAAACCAAATAAATATAACAATAATTTAGTATGAGGTCCAATCAATCCAGTACGATCACGACGAATATCAAATAAATAGACTAATAAAATAGCCATTAAAAACACAAATATAAACTCGAATCTTTCTTTCCAGTAAACAATCCTTTTATCTAAATCAGAATCTTTTTGTCCTGTAGCTTTTAAATATAAATGACTAATCGCCATAATTATAAATAAAAATTTTACAAAAATAATAATAGAAATATAAGAATCAAATTTAATCATACAATAAAGAGAGAAAATAAACCATCCAAAAAAAAATTGATTTACTTTTTTAAAATACATTCAATAGCACAACAAACCAAGAAAACACCATGACTGATCAAGATAGATATACTAAGGGAAAGCGTGTAAATTATAAGGAACTTCGTCGTAAGGAGGAAGCAACATTGAAGCGCTTGCAAAAGGAACAGGAACGCTTGGCAAGAGCTCCTTCTTGTCGCCTAGGTAAGAATGATAAGAAGCAAACTGCACGAACTAATATTATTTTAGATGAAGAGAGAACATACGAAGAGATGGCGTCAGAAAAGCCGCAGCAGAATGCGACGGCTAAGCAGAATGCGACGGATAAGCAGAATGCGACGGATAAGCAGAAGCGTGTTGTCTTACGTAAGCAGAAGCGCAAGCCAAGTCATCGAGATATGACAACTACGCGCAGCCAAGTAGCAGATCATCTGCCAGATTTAAAGGAAGAAGAGTTTGAGGATGAAACGTCTTGGAACAAGAACATCATTTGGTATTCGGAAGAAATAGACATGGAACGTCGCAAACTCTGCCGAGCATGGCAGGTAGCGCTATATGAGATGGAAGAAGAAAAGACCGATGAAAAATGGTATGAATGGCTGAAAATTTTAAATGAGTTTAAGAGAAAATTTCCAATGATGTAAAGAGATGCAACATCGTATTTAGATAAGTAGTTAGGTAGCTAGGTAGAAAATATATTTTTTTTTATAAAACAACTTAAAGACAAATTGCGAGTATAATATGTAATAAATTGTTTTCATACAGCAACAAAATTGCCTTTTTATCTTAAAACTAAAAACCAAAGGGTGCGACTCCCTTTCACGGCTGAGGCAGCGGTAGTGCAGAAAAATGAAAACAGCAAATATAGCTCTTATAGTGCAAAGGTTAGCATAGTCGTCTTATGAGCGATTGATCTGAGTTCAATTCTCAGTAAGAGCATCAATACAAATTTTTTCCCCTCAACTTTTAGAAAAAAGTAAAGCCAAATAGTAAAAAATTTGGTTCCACCTTTCTTAAAGGTGGAATAGTTCCATACAGCAATTATTACTAAAATTGAAACCTATATCTTTCAAAAGAAAAGGAACTAGTACCATATATGGTAAGCATGGTTTGAGGAGTGGTTAAACTCGCACGCTTTAAGCGCGTGTCCTTTTGGTTCGTCGGTTCGAATCCGGCACCATGCATTAAAATAAAATTATTATTTCAAATACTAATTTTATGTTTACAATATTTAAATTTATAAAATCAATCTTCTATTTTTTTCCATATAAATCCTCCTCCTGTTCTTGTTTTGCCATTTATATTTTTACTTATTGTTCTGTTATCAATATTATTTGTGATCTTATAAATATAACCCATAAATATATTTATCATAATTTGTTTAAGTATTATTAATAATATATTATAAAACAACTTAAAGACATTCGCATACTATATAGTGTGATAAACACCAGGGATATAGTAATTAATCCATAGAAGACCGGCCGGCTTCTCAAGTATCCTTACAGCATTTTAAAATTCAAAACAAATTTGTCTACTACTAGTTAGTAGACAAGAAGGTTTTAGCATAAATGTCAAGTAGAAGTCGACCTACGTTTTTATTCATATATTTTTCCTAGACCATGAATAGAATGACATTAAATTTAATAAACCATACAGCATTTCAAAAATTAAAATAGTATCTACTTTTGGAAAAATTGGAGGATTCCTTACAGCAATAGTTTATAGACTTGGTGTTTTTTTACGCTTACTTTATAAAGGAAACTGCAAATCCATCTGGACCTATTGTGTAGTTGGTTTTATCACTTCAGACTTTGAATCTGGCAACCCCGGTTCGAATCCGGGTAGGTCCTAACAAAAACTACTTAAAGATAAAATATTAATATATAGTATAATAGGTTCTTGCAGCAATTCTTTTTGCCTTTTAAGCCGTTGATCCAGGTTCGACTCCTGGCATTCATGCTTTTTGAATGTAGCTCAAGGGTAGAGCAACGAAAAACAGAACCTAGTAACCATTCAGTACCTTCATAGCTCAGTCGGTAGAGCGCTAGCCTTTTAAGCTAGTGGTCGAGGGTTCAAGTCCCTCTGAGGGTGTCCTCCGCTATGGTGTATTGGTAACATAGAGGGTTTTCATCCCTTTGCGCTGGGTTCGATTCCCAGTAGCGGAATTATTTTAATAAGTATATTTTTGAATACTTATTAAATACTTATTTCCACTTTTTTAAAGGTAGCTTTCTATTTTGGCTCCACTTTTTTAAAGGTAGATTTCTATTTTGGCTCCACCTTTTTTAAAGGTAGCTTTCTATTTTGGCTCCACCTTTTTTAAAGGCAGCTTTCTATTTTGGCTCCACCTTTCCCAAAGGTGGAAAAAGAAGTTTGGCTCCACCTTTCCCAAAGGTGGA
>Ga0209088_10002895_pt1 | contig 10295 bp, 6 predicted proteins | sample S_140625_EF_Meta_FD_187324 | JGI IMG/M metagenome (GOLD analysis project Ga0209088, IMG submission 187324) | Freshwater microbial communities from Lake Simoncouche, Canada to study carbon cycling - S_140625_EF_MetaG (SPAdes) (version 2) | ecosystem: Environmental > Aquatic > Freshwater > Lake ...
TATCAGTTTTGGGCTGCAATAAAAGTGATGTAGAACTAAACACCCTGCCTGCTGAAACGCAAACCGGAGCAAATACTTTTGGAGCTAGAATTAGAGGACAGGTATGGACTATAAATGGCAAAAATTGCAAACAGTTGGGAGGTTGTAGAGAAAACCCATCAGCAAATTATTTCACAATCGACACTCCATTTAATGCTAGTTTAGGCCTTTCTGCTGATAAGGTAATATATAAAGGGATCGGAGTAAAAAGTAGAGAAAGCTTCGATTTTCGATTTTATAGAAATTTTTCGGGTGTCGGCATCTATCATTTGAAGAAAGACAACGCTTATGATATGCAATATACTTATACCGACTTAAGCAATAACAAATATTATAAGCTAACGGAAGACAGAGAAACATTCGAACTTAATATTACAAAGTTTGATACCATCTCAAAAATCATATCGGGTAAATTCTCTGGAACGTTATTTAACGAATTTGAACCAACCGACTCAATAAAAATCACTGACGGTCGCTTTGATATTAAAATGCAGTAAAATAGTGTAGGGTAAAAAAGACATGCCATAACTGGTTTTCTGTTTAAAATATTTGCCTGCCAAACAACAATCGCAAATTCAACAGACCAGCGAATAAATCCTTTTCAAGACAATCTCCAAAATAAGATTAATAATCATCATTGATTTTTATCTTTGCTTGAAATAAATTTAAACATGTTTAATAATCGCAGTAGAATTAAAGAACTATTAACCTCAGATAAAACAAATTATCAAACTACGGTAATGGGTTGGGTAAGAACGTTTCGCAATAATCAATTCATAGCTTTAAACGACGGATCAACAAATAATAACTTACAAGTAGTTGTGGCATTGGGTTCTTTGGATGAAACAACCATTAAAAGAATAACCACTGGCGCCTGTATTAAAGCAGTGGGTGAAATTATTCCTTCTTTGGGTAAAGGTCAAAAAGTAGAATTGAACGCCAATAGCATAGAAATTTTAGGTGATAGCGATGCAGAAAAATTTCCTTTGCAACCTAAAAAACATAGCCTTGAATTTTTGAGAGAGATTGCACATTTGCGTTTCCGCACCAACACTTTTGGCGCAATATTCAGGGTTCGTCACGCGCTGGCTTTTGCCATCCATGAGTTTTTCAATAAAAAGAACTTTGTTTATTTACATACACCCATCATTACAGCAAGCGATGCAGAAGGTGCTGGCGAAATGTTTAAAGTAACCACTTTGCCTTTAGACGGAACCGCGCCGAAAAATGATGATGGGTCTATTAATTTTAAAGACGATTTCTTTGGGCGTAGTACAAACCTTACCGTTAGTGGACAATTGGAAGGCGAATTGGCAGCAATGGCTTTTAGTGATATTTATACTTTCGGTCCAACCTTCCGTGCAGAAAATAGCAACACCGCACGACACCTTGCAGAGTTTTGGATGATCGAACCAGAAATGGCATTTAGTGATTTGGAAGACAACATGAATCTTGCAGAAGAATTTATCAAATACATTATCAAATACGCGATGGACAACAATCGCGAAGATTTGGAATTTTTAGCACAAAGATTAGAAGAAGAAGAAAAATCAAAACCACAAAACGAAAGAAGCGAAATGGGTTTGATAGAAAAGTTGGAGTTTGTGGTAAACAATGATTTTGAAAGAATCACATACACCGAAGCGATTGATATTTTACGTGAATCAAATCACAACAAGAAAAAGAAATTCCAGTATTTAATCAACGAATGGGGAATTGATTTACAAAGTGAGCACGAAAGATATTTGGTAGAGAAACATTTTAAAAAACCGGTGATCCTTACCAATTATCCAAAAGATATCAAAGCATTTTACATGCGCCAAAACGACGACGGAAAAACTGTTGCTGCTATGGATATTTTAGCGCCTGGCATCGGTGAAATTGTGGGCGGTTCTCAAAGAGAAGAAAGATTGGATAAACTCACTCAAAGAATGAGTGAAATGCATATACCAACCGAAGAGCTGGATTGGTATTTAGATACCAGAAGGTTTGGTGCTTGCCCGCACGCAGGCTTTGGTTTGGGTTTTGAAAGAATCGTTCTATTTGTAACCGGCATGGGAAATATCAGAGACGTTATACCTTTCCCAAGATTTCCAAAAAGTGCATCTTTTTAAATTCTTTACCGCAGCACAACTGCGGTTTTTTTATGTCTTACAAATCTTACATTTACTTATAATAAATTGTTTTGTCATGAATGGAAAAAAATACCTGGACCTTTTATTCAACCCGCTTGATATGCTCAGAACAAAAACAGTGTTGCAGGTAAACCCTACCGTTATACCCGAAAGAAAAGAAACCATCGCAAGCGAAATATTTTTATTCAATTATAATGCAACAGAATGCTTGAGTAAAAAATTACAATCCATCGAAGATTGCTTTCCTTATGTGCATACCAAAGAAATCAGCTGGATAAATATTGACGGCATCAACAAAATGGAAGTTGAAAAATTAGCCAGCCATTTTCAAATTCATCAGCTTATTATTGAAGATATTTTAAGCATGGGTCAACGACCAAAAATGGATGAGATCAATGGGGTAGTGTTTTGTGTCCTCAACATGTTGTTCTTTAATAAAACCAACGCCACCATTGAATCAGAACAAATCAGCATCATTCTGGGAAAAGATTTTGTCATCAGTATTCAAGAAGATGCAACCCGCGATGTGTTTTCTGCACTTAGAGAAAAAATTAAATTATCCGGTAGCAAAGTCCGACAAAATGGTGCAGATTTTTTATACTATAACTTAATTGATTGCATCGTTGACAATTATTTTTTGGTAATGGAAAGTTTGGGTGAGCGAATTGAACAACTAGAAGAAGATATCGTAAGAAATCCCAACAACAGAACGTTGGTAAAAATCAACAACCTGAGAAAAGAAATGATTTTATTGAAGAGAAGTATTGGACCCGTTCGGGAATTGATTCATGGTATTTTAAGAAGTGAAAGCGAAATCATTGAAGAAAAAACTGAAAAATATTTTAAAGATATTTACGACCACATCATTCAGGCAAATGATTTAGCTGAAAACTATCGCGACATGATGATCAACATTCACGATTTGTATATGAGCAATGTGAATCTGAAATTGAACGAATCGATGAAAGTGATGGCAATCGTTACTTGCCTCCTGGCTCCCGCCACCGTTATCGGCGGCATCTTTGGAATGAACTTCGAAACCATTCCAATGTTGCACAACAAATGGGGGTTTTTAATTTCCGTTGGGCTAATGATTTTTGTTCCTGCGGGGATGATGTATTACTTCAAAAGACGAAAATGGTTTTAATCTTTTGCTTTTTTAAAAACCGGAACAGTGCTACATGGTTCTCCAAACATGATTGATTTTGCCACAGGTCGTAGCTTGTTTGTAATTTCTAAATAGGCCTCCTCCGAAATAGGCATTTCCCCACAGCCTTTTACCACCACTCTTTTATCTACATACTGCGCTGCTTCTATGTTTTGAATTTGTTCAATCAACAGCTTGTTCATTACCTCCTTTTCGGTGCCTTTCACAATTTTTTTTGCTACGGGCTGCAACAAGGAAGCTATCAACATATAGGCCCACATGGGTATGATTGCGTCTGTACTGCAATGAACCGCCACAACCTTATTTGCATATACAGACAAATCCAACTCCTTTAATGATTGTCGGAAATCTTTTTCTTTCAAAATTAAATTCATAAACAAAAACGGCTGTATATCAAATTCAACCACAACCACCTCCGGAAATAGTTTTTCCAGATCTATTGTGATCATGCCACTTTCTGCTACCTTATTTACAAATCCTTCATTCATAATGTAAATGTAAAAACAATTACTGGCCTAAAACAGTTCGGCAATCAAAACTATTTCTTTATTTTGTGTATATCTATTTCATTCATTTAAGAAAAAAACTTGCAGATTATTTACATTTTTTATTTGTACTTACTCATAGGGTTTATTTACGCTTTCTATTTTGTAAATTTCAAAATAAAAAAAATAGACAGTTCCGCAGTTCACACTTCGTTTTTTTTCAAACTTCTGATATTTGGCGGTTCGGTTCTATTGTGGCCCGCATTAATTACAAAGAAAAAAATTTCCCATCAATGATAAAATCATTAAGAAAAAAGCATCTTATGATTTGGGTATGTATATCCATTGTATTGATATTCTTAATAATTGCTGCTTACATTGGAAGTAACAATATTTCTAATCTCTATTAATTATGAGTGCATCATACCAACCTATTTTATGGAATAAATTCAAAAGAAAGTATGATCTAACGGCGTTAATTTTCATTGTCAGCTTCTTGTTTGTTTCTATTTTATCGAATTTTATTTTATTCCCTAAAGCCAACTTTGTAACGATATTGATTCGCAGTTTTGGCTTGTTAAGTATTGTTTTATTGCATATCATTTTAAGCATTGGGCCACTTTGCAGGATTAACCCAAAACTTTTACCACTCCTTTACAACAGGAGACATCTAGGTGTTATGTTGTTTATCGTTGTGAGTGTGCATGCTTGTTTAAGCATTTTCTGGTTTCATGGAAATGGAAATATAAACCCATTGCTTTCTGTTTTTACCAGTAATACCCATTATGACTCTTTTTTATTTTTTCCTTTCCAAACACTGGGTTTTGTTGCTTATATCATTTTAATGATAATGGCTTTTACAAGTCACGATTTTTGGTTGGCAGCCTTAACACCAAGAATTTGGAAGTCATTACACATGCTGGTTTATCTGGCTTATTTCTTGGTTGTATTGCATGTGGTTTTAGGTATTTTACAATTTGAAAACAACCCGATTGTGTACTTATTTATATTCTTTGGTTTGGTTTTTTTATCTATAATTCATATTTGGGCTGGAATAAAATCATATCAATTTGATCGTCTAAAAAATAAAATAGAAGATGGCTGGCACTTAGTATGTGATGTCACTGAAATCGAAAACAATAAAGCCAAAATGGTAATCGTGGAAAACGAACGCATTGCAATTTTTAAATATGATGGGAAATTAAGCGCGGTACATAATGTTTGCAAACATCAAAATGGTCCACTGGGAGAAGGGAAAATTGTAGATGGTTGCATCACTTGTCCGTGGCACGGATATCAATACAATCCAGAAGATGGATGCTCACCTGCACCTTTTACAGAAAAAGTGTGTACCTATCAATTGAAATTAAAGAACAACTTGGTTTATGTAAATCCAAATGCAATGCCTGAAGGGACTTTCATAGAGCCACTTAATATCTTTGAAAACAAAAAAGAAACTACCTCTGATAACTTTTTTAATGGCTGGTTGGGTGCGTTAGATGTAAGCACCAAAAATGCCGTAAAGCGTTTTGTATTTCCTGCCATGCTGATTGGTTTTATTTTTCTTTTTTCATTTACATTATCACAAAAGAAAATAGCGAATTCAGCATATGTTTTCAATGAAGTGGCCGAATATACAGGTGTTGTAAGTAATATTCCTTTCCCTCATATTCTGTTTACCAAAGGCAAGGATATTTTTGGAAACCCAATACATGAAGTACTTCCATTGGTAAACGCCTGGAAATTTGGAGCAGATGCTTTAATCACCAATTGGAATAAAACAAAAGAAAATGGTGTGGCTACCATTCAAGGCACCATCATCATCAGAGACAGTGTAAAAGCAATGGAATTGACCAGTAAAGAAAATTCATTTCTTGCATCTAAATCTCAGTCAATAAATATTAAGCCTGTAATTGAAAAATTAGGAACGGTGACGATTAAAGGAGAAATTATTGACCCAAAATGCTATTTAGGCGCCATGAATCCGGGAGAAGGAAAACCACACCGGAGTTGTGCAATCAGATGCATCAGTGGCGGTATTATGCCGATGATTACTTACACAGAAAACAACCAAAAGAAATATGCTGTTTTATTAGGTGAAAATGGAGAGAAAATAAATAAACAAGTTCTTGACTTTGTGGCTGAACCTATTGAAATTACAGGGGTTTTGTACAAATATGAAAATTGGAATTATGTATATTTCAATCCCAATTTTATCAAACGTTTAAAGCAATAATAAAATGAATTTTATTCGAGTTTGTCACAAAGACGAATTGCCCAATAATGCTCAAAAAATCGTAAATGTTGGTAAAAAAAAGGTGGCGCTTTTTAATTACAATGGTAAAATATCTGCAATAGCAAATGCTTGTTTGCATAAAGCCGGTCCATTGGGTTTGGGTGAGGTGACAGCAAAGTATGACGGTATGTATGTTACTTGTCCATGGCATGGATGGGAATACAATATCGAGACGGGTAGCGCACCTCCCGGGTTCCCTGATCAACAGGCATTGTATGAAGTGAAAGTAGATACAGAATTTATTTCGGTAAGTGAAGAACCCATTGTGAAAGCTCATCGTGAGCATCATAATAATCCGTTACTGGAAGATTTATTGAAACTCAAATACCAAACATCGGAAAACAGTTTGAATATTTTAGGTATTAGTACTACAAATTTATCTCCTAATCTGCCAAGGTTTTCTACCTCAGAAGATGCATTGGAAAAATCATTGGGTTATGCTGCAGAGAAATATGGTGCCGCTACAAAAATGGTAAAATTAAGAGATTTGGAATTTAAGAATTGTGAAGGGTATTATTCACAACACAGCCATGCCTGTACATGGCCTTGTAGTATCACAGAAATGAATCCGAATGATGGAATGACTGAAGTATATGAAAGCATGATATTATGGGCTGACATCGTAATTGTATCTACTCCAATTCGATGGGGTAATGCTTCCGCTTTATACTACAAAATGGCAGAAAGATTAAACTGCGTTCAAAATCAAATTACCATCAACAATAAAGTTTTAGTAAAAAATAAAGTAGCCTCATTTATCATCACTGGTGGACAAGACAATATTCAACAAGTAGCAGGTCAAATGATGTGTTTCTTTACAGATCTTGGTTTTACTTTTCCACCTTTTAGTTTCTTAGGATGGAGTAGAGGCTGGACTTCTGAAGATATGGATAAAAATGTGTTGCAGTTTAAAAAGAGTGAATATATAAAACGAACAGCAAATGAAATTGTAGATAATTCCGTTGAAGTATTAAGGCAAATTAAAAATGTAAATTCTAACAATATTCATCCAGTAAAACCAAAGAGAAGTGATTCTCTTTCATTCGATATAGAGAATAAAGACATGAATATTTAAGCCGTGTAAATAACATACTTTGTTGTGCATAAGATTCCTCCGGAAATAGCATTTCCATATCTATCAATCATGCCGCTTTCTCCTACCTTATTTACAATTCCTTCATTCATAATGTTTATGTAAAAACAATTGCCGGCCTAAAATAGACCGGCAATCAAAACTATTTTGTAAAAAAGAAATTTATTAAAAATGTTTGCTTCTCTCGTCTACGATGTTCGCTTGTTTTCTAAGCCCTTCATACCAACCATTGGTTTGACTTCTTAGCGTGTTCGTTTTGTTGATGATTTGTTGTGCAATGGCATCAGCAGTCAACGCTGGTTTTGTTTGAATTGCATTCACTTTCAAAATAAATACACCGGTTGTTCCATCAATCAATGGAGAAACTTTAGATTGATATGATTTATTAAATGCAGCTCCGATAATTTTTGCTTCCATTCCAACACCATTGATGATTTGAGAATTGAAGAACAATGTTGTGTCGGCTCCAGCTATTTGAACTGTTTTATTGTATGCTTTTGCTGTTGATTCTAATGTTGCATTGCTTCCAATTTTACCGATGATGATGTCGGCTTTCTTTTTATTTCTAATTATTGATTCGCATCCAGAACGCGCAGTCTCTGCATCTTGTGTACCCTTCTCATTAACTTTATCCAACACCGCAACGATGAATTGATCACCAATACTAAATGGTTCGCTCACTTCTCCTTTTTTCGCTTCAAATGCCCAACGCACAATGCCTCTTGCTTCTTGCATCGATCCAATTTGATAATCGTTTTCTTTCAACATCGACGGTGCCGTTGTCAAACTTAATCCGTTTTTCTTAGCGAACTTTTCTAATTCCTCTTTTGATTTCAAAGCAGATGCTTTTGTTGCTTCCAAACTTGCCTTGTTGATTGTTACATCACTCGCTCCGATTTCTTTTGCTAAATAAGCAATTTTATATGCAGGCTTAAAATCTTTTTGGCTAATCAAATCAATCACATGATATCCGAATTGAGTTTTCACAACACCTTTTGAGCCCGGTGTTTTTGAAAAACAGAATTCATTAAATTCTGGCACCATCGTTCCATATCCAAATGTTCCCAAATCTCCAGCCTTGTCTTTGTTGCTTTGATCTGTAGAATATTTTGCTGCCAACACAGCGAAGTCTGCGCCACCTTTAACTGCAACATCAATACTGTCTGCCAACTTCTTTGCTGCAGAATCATCCATCAATGGTGCGCCCGTTTGCGGATTATTGGTCCCAATTAATATGTGTCTAGCTTTTACGCTGTCTGCAATGGTTTTGGTTGCAATAACTTTTGCAAGTATGTAATTGCCTTTATCTACATATGGACCAAATACTCTTCCTGAACCTGTATTTATTATGGTATCTGCAAAAATTTGATTCAATTTTGACTTTGGTGAAAAATCATCGTTGAAATCAATGGTTGAAGAATTTCTCGCAACAAATGCTTTTGCATTTGAATCCAATTCAAAACTTGTTTTTAATTCTAATAAATTGTTGTAAACAGCCAAACTATCTTCTTTTGATGGAAGCTGACTAAAGGCTACATAAGAAATATTTCTACCTGCTTCTTGTTTGAATTGTTCTTTATGATTTGAAACATAATTGTTAATGTCTTCGTCTGTTACTTTAATTGTGCTGTCTACTATATCTGAGTATGGTACAGTTACATAAGTTATGGTTGAAAATGCAACCGTTTCTTCTGCATCTTTTTTGGCCATCCAGTTTGGATAATAAGCACTTGCATTTAATAAACCAGAATACTTTGCAATGGTGTTGTTTAACTTTAATGGATCTACAATTTGTGCATTCACATTATCTCTTTGCTCACCTTTCAATTTCTTGATGTTCGTTAACGCTGCTTGCGCTTTCTTAATATCCAATTGTCCCGTGATAGAATCTTTTAATGAAGCCTCTTGTAAAAATGGATTCGATTGATCGTTGCTTAATAATACATAGGTCAGCTCTTTCGCAGTAAAATCAATACCTACTTTTTTTGCTTCTGTGAAAAACAATCTTTCCGCAGTGATTTGGTTCCACATCTGATCTCTTAACTGATATGTTTGAGAACCACTTGGTCTTTGACCGGTTCTTTGCTCTTGCATATCTTCTGCTTCTTTAACTCTTTTATTAAACTCCGACAATTCTATTGCATCTCCATTAACTTCACCAACGTTATTTGATAAAGATTCAAACAACTTTCCGCCGCCCTGTTTTGCATCCATCAATATAAAACCAATTAAACTCAATGCGATTACAGCAATTACAATTGCAGCACCTTTATCTCGAATACTTTGAATAATTTGCATAAAACTTTAAATTTTTTAAGGATGGCAAAAATAGTATAAAAAAGGGTATTAACAAACTGTGGATAACTATAATATTTCTAGGTTTTTTTGGAATTTATTTCATCGTCAGTAAAAATTCCCAATTTAATTAGCAATTCACACACCGATTGTTGAAAAAGCAGTATTCTGTTAATAACCTTTGTTTTTAATAAAATGAACGTGTAAAATTGGTGAATTAAATCAGGTGAAATCCAAATCTGAAATTTATGTTGTGAATTTAGATGTAGTTATTCATACCAAATCAACATGGAAATATTGATTTTTCTTTAAATAATTTTTCACTGCTAGAATTATACACAGCTGTTTAAAAATAGATAAAGTTTGTACTAAGACCTTTAAAAATGGATTATACAACTAAAAACAATGATGTGAATTACTTGTTTATTGATGTGTACAAATCCATTATTTTGAAATAAAAAATGAATTCAAATTTTGTTTTCCACTTATTAACAGCCCTAATAATAGTAAGTGATTATTTAAATAAATAGTATTAATACATATTATGGTAGATATACACAATGAAAAAATAAAGAATCAAATAACTCTAAAAGGTTTTTTGGATGTTCACATCGAACCCTCATTAAATTTATTTGAAGAAATAAATAAATTAAAAAAAGAGAAAAATGCCATCATACTAGGACATTACTATCAAGAACCAGATATACAAGACATCTCCGATTATTTAGGTGATAGTTTGGGTTTGGCACAAGCGGCTCAACAAACTCAAGCAGACATCATTGTA
>Ga0209088_10002896_pt1 | contig 10295 bp, 10 predicted proteins | sample S_140625_EF_Meta_FD_187324 | JGI IMG/M metagenome (GOLD analysis project Ga0209088, IMG submission 187324) | Freshwater microbial communities from Lake Simoncouche, Canada to study carbon cycling - S_140625_EF_MetaG (SPAdes) (version 2) | ecosystem: Environmental > Aquatic > Freshwater > Lake ...
CAAAACTCTTCAGTACCTGAACGATCAATTGTAAAATTTTTATCAAAGCACATTCCTTTATTGGCGCTTTTCATTTTAATATTTGAAAAAGTTGAATATAATTCTGCTGAAGAACTTGATGAGTAGGTGTCAACTCCATCCCACTCAGAGGCTGTATCATTGCACGTTGTTTTGTACTGCTGATATTTGTCTGGTCCTCTGTATCTAATATTTACAACTAAACCATTGCCATTGTTGTTATTTAAAAAAATTCCCCCCATCTGATAAATTCCATTGCCTAAATTGCTTCTAATTTCATTAACCATTCCAACAATTAATTGCATATCTTTCTCCATTTCTCGCTTTACTAACCATTCTCTAACATTTGGAACTGCGACCAAAGAAACTATGCCAAGCAAAGCAATAACAACTAACAATTCTAATAATGAAAAAGCTTTAGAACTATTCAATCGCACCCGTAATTACTCCGCTTTGTGTTAAGACTTCGATTGATTTTTCCATAGTAATCATTCCATCTTTTTGTGATGTTTGCATTACACTTGGAATTTGATGAACTTTCGCTTCACGAATTAAATTTTTAATAGCAGGAGTACAGGTTAAAATTTCAAATGCTGCAACGCGACCTGAGCCATCTCTTTTTTTAATTAGCCTTTGTGTAATAATCATCTTTAAAGATTCTGCAATTTGCGCTCTGATTTGTCCTTGTTGTCCTGGAGGAAAAACATCAATGAGTCTGTTAATAGTATTTGGAGCGCCACTGGTGTGTAATGTTCCAAGAACTAAATGTCCTGTTTCAGCCGCAGTGAGTGCCATAGAAATTGTTTCTAGATCTCTCATCTCACCAACTAAAATTACATCTGGATCTTCCCGCAGAGCACTTTTTAAAGCACGTGCGAATGATGCTGTTTGTTTGCCGACTTCTCGCTGTGAAATAATAGATTTTTTATCATGATGAATAAATTCAACAGGATCTTCGATGGTGATAATATTTTTAGACCGAAGTTCATTAATTTTTCCAACGATTGCTGCTAGTGTTGTTGATTTTCCGGATCCTGTTGGACCTGTAACCAATACCAGTCCTTTATGCGCCTCAACAATCTCATACATGATTTGAGGTAGATTTAGTTCCTCCATGCTTGGAATTTTAGTTACAATTCTTCTTAATACTGCTGCAGTCCCGTTTAAAGTTTTAAAAAAGTTTGCTCTAAATCTAAAATCAGCAAGATTAATTGCGCAATCTAATTCATTATTTTTTTCAAAATTAACAACCTCTTCTGGTGTGCAGTTTTTTTTAAGTAATTCGTCTAGATCGCTTTTTTTTATTAAAGAATTTGCATCCTGAAAAATTTCACCTAATACACGGTATGCAATATTGGAACCCTCTCTAAGATGAAAGTCAGATATTTTAAGATTATTTTTCGCTAATTCACTTATTTTATTAATCATAATTATAAAATTTATAATTAATTATATCTAAAAACAGTAGATAAAAAATGTATATTTTTATTAATTGCATAACAAATATTAGCTACTCCGCTCCAACAACTAAGATGTTAATGACTGACAACACTTTTAAGAGCTTTGCCAGTAAAAAAATTTGCGCTTATTTTTAAGCTTATTTTTTAACGAGGAATATCAAAGTAAGTAGTAATAATTTCAGTCTCGCCCTTTGAATTACCTACATTTGTACTAGCATACATTCTGGTAGGGCTTACATCGCACATGTTCATAAAACCTAGATCTGGATTTTGATTACAAGAATAACCAATCATATATCCTTTCATTCTACTGTCACCAGCAACTGCACAGCATCTCTCTGGGTCGCCCCATACATTTCTAAAACCGCTCCAAAAAAAATGGGCAGTAAACTGAACTTTTAAATTTTCAGCTCCTGTACTACATTGAAAATTAGAAGTAGATCCGTCCGGCCCAGTTGTGAGTGTGACATATCCAAGTGTTTGACAGGAAAAAAGTAAAGTTTGCATCTGTCTAATTGCCTGACTATGATCAAAAGTTGCTCGCTTTGATTTTGTGCTTCCTACAAAACCATTGTAAGCAACTGTTCCTACTGCAGCTAATATTCCAATAATTGCAACAACAACTAATAATTCTATAAGCGTAAAAGCATTAACTTTTTTATTAATTCTCATAATTATGGTTTTAAAGAAATATCAGACTGCAAATGAAAAACACTGTTATCTTTTCCTGTGTTAGTTGTCAGTCTACAAATATTATCTGAACCAGTAAATTCCTTTGAACAAGAAAGATTGGTTCTGCCTTTTTCAGGTTTAAAATTATCATTATTTAAACTAAATTGGGTGACCGTAATATCCCATGGATTATTTACATTAAGCTGACCTATTGCAGCAATAATGTGAGCATCTCCTCCTGCTCCACAAGATATAGTTTTGCTATTTTGAACTGAACCTACATAGTATGTGTATGTTACATTGCTTATTATTTGGCACTCTGCTGCTTTGCTAGAAAGCAATTTGACTAATGCAAAATGGTTTTGTGTTGTAGCACTAACTTTAGCATAATTAATGTAACCATTGTAAGCTACAACTCCAACTGCAGCCAAAATTCCAATAATAGCAACTACAACTAAGAGCTCTATTAATGTAAAAGCTTTAGCCATTAAACATCAGTAATTAAGTTTTATTAAGCACATACCTGCTTCACTTGAGTTGTTGGCGCCTGCAAAATTTATTGGAGAATTCTCTAATCGCTGAGCGTAACCACAGCCTCCAGATTTATAACAGGTTGTAACTTGTATTGCCTCATAATCAATATTTGTACCAACTGGAGTAGGATTTATAAAAGTGACACCCTGCTCAATTCCTGAGCCAGTTAATTTATTAATATTTCCAAAACCTCCAATAGCAGTAATGCCTTTATATGGATTAATAATTTTATCCTTTAGTGCCTTTTCAAGCGGACCATTGCCATCAAATGGTTTGAAATAAAGATCGGCATCTTTAGTCGGACACGGAACTGATTTATCTAGTATTGAGCCTGATCTTAAACGATTGCACTTTGTAACTTCGCCTTCAATAAATTTACAAACATTTTCATGATTTCTTTTAACAACTGAATCTTTTGATGATGTAAGAAAGCCGGAAAAATAACTTATAACAAGTGTTGCCATTACCGCTATAATAACAATCACAACCAGTAACTCTATTAAAGTAAAAGCTTTTTTTTTATACATCGCAACCACTTGGTGTTAAAATATTAAAATTAGTTAAAGATAATTGACAAGTTGCAGTCTTATGTTTTGCAACTAAAGTATAGCTTGCTGAATCTCCAGTAGTGCAAAAATTATACCTTTGGCTGGTCAAATTATCTATTCCTCCAAATAGTGTCGTTATTATATTGGCCGTTGTAGTTGTAGTTGGAGCGCATGTCCCAGTTGCTCCGCTTGTTGGAAAATAAGATCCAGTGTTAGATTTATATTCTTGCTGAGCTATACTCATAGCTCGTAAACTATTTTCTGCAGCTTTCTGAGCGGATGATTCAATATATCCACTATATGAATTAATGCTAATTGTTGAAAGAACTGCAAGTATTGCAATAACAACTAATAGTTCTATTAAAGTAAAACCTTTAGTAGAAGCTGACATATCATAATAATTTTATTAATTATTATTCAAGTGTAACTGTTGCATCTAAATATCCAGCTGCAGTACATGGATCGTCTGTGCAGGTTTTTATTACTATATTTTTTGTACCACTGGCAGCAACACTAACTTGCCCAGTAACATAACTAGAACCAGGTATAACTGCAAATACAGCGGTGTTATAGGGATTTCTGTCAGTAAAAACTCCTCCACTTCCAGTTCCGCCTATTGAAGTTATAACAGCAGCGGCTGTAAATGCAGAAGTGCAAGAAATATTTGTTGCTAAATATGTTGTGCTTCCCAGAGAACATTTTTTTGCTTCTGCAGAAAGAGATTTTATTGCTTGAGCATGTATAGTTTTTGTTGCACTAACTTTTGCATAACCAACATAACCATTATAAGCCACAACTCCAACAGCGGCTAAAATTCCAATAATTGCAACAACGACTAATAATTCTATTAATGTAAAACCTCTAATCATACTTTTTTTCATGTTTAAAAATCTCCTGGTTGGTAATGAATTTATAACAAATTAAATAAACAAATAAAATATATATTTAATGTATATTTTACTTGATTAAAGCTCCGACATTGAAAATTGGGGCATACATAGCAACCATCAATCCTCCAATAGTTAAGCCCATAAAAACAATCATAATAGGTTCAATTAAACTTGATAAATTGGTAACTGCATTATCAAATTCCTCTTCATAATATCGTGCAATAGAGCCAAACATTTCATCTAAACTTCCTGTTTGTTCACCAACAGAAATTAATTGTGCAAATGTTTGTGGAAATATTTTTTCTCTGTGAAATAACTTTGTAAGAGATTCTCCAGAAAAAACACCCTTCTTTATATTGTCTAACCCTTCAATAACTAAGGTGTTGGTCGTGATTGATTTTGCAATATCAATACTTTCAATTAAATTTACCCCAGCTTGGTTTAGGTTTCCAAGTACTAAGGCAATTCTTGCAAAAATAGATTTTTGGATAAGATTTCCAAAGATTGGCATATTCAACACAAAGCCATGCCATTTTTTTCTAATCTCGTAATTAGTTTTAATTAGATGTCTAAATATAAAAACACCTGCAATAATTGAAACTAATAATAATCCGCCACCAAAAGGACTTCTGATAAAATTACTAAGCCCAATAATAAAAGCTGTTGGTGCTGGCAGCTTTACTCCCATTCCTTGATACATTTTAACAAACACCGGCACCACATTAATTAACATAAAAATAGTAACCATAATCGCAACTGAAAATAAGGTTGCTGGATAAAAAAGAGCGCTTTTGATTTTAGATTTTATTTTTTCTCTTTTTTCTAAACCAATAACAATTCTTTCTAAAAAAGTATCAAGCTTACCACTGGCTTCACCTGCTTTTGTTAAATTGACATAAACGTTATCAAATATTGCTGGATGTTTTTCAAAAGATTTTGAGAGAATAATTCCAGATTCTAAATCTCTTTTAATTTCTCCAACAATTCGTTTTAAGTTTTTATTTGTAATTTGTTCTTCTAGCATAATTAAAATATTTAAAACTGGCAGACCCGCTCTCATCATTGTTGCAAACTGTTTTGTAAAAATCATTACTTCTTTTGTTGGAACGCTTGTTTTTGATCCAAAATCAAAACTAGTTGTTTTTTTTATTTCAACTGTTGATTTTTTTTTAGATTTAATAAGTTTGGTGATAATAATTTTATCGTTTTTTAATTTAAACGCTGCTTCTTCTTGGTTAAGCGCTTGTACTTCACCATCTACATATTTACCTTCGGAAATTCCTTTATAGTCAAAATATAACATTAAACTAAAAGTACTCTTTGATATTCAGCAAAAGAAAGGTCTCCAGATAATAATAAATCGTGACCCATTTCTTGCATGGTTCTAAAATTATTTTTTTTAGCTAAAGCTAAAAGTTCTAGCGTTCCAACATTTGCTAAAATTGCCTGTTTAATTTCTCTGCTAATATCTAAAACTTCATAGATTGCCATTCTGCCTTTGTAACCTGACTGATTACATTTATTGCAACCTTTGCCTTTGTAAATCTTTGCTCTGGCTGATTTTTCAGGACTCATTCCAATAGAACTTAGCAATTTAATATTTACATTTTCATCAACCATTTTGCATTCGATGCACATTTTTCTAACTAACCTTTGCGCAAGGATCATCGTTAGAGCAGCTGAAATTAAATAATCAGGTGTGCCCATATTTTGAAGTCTTGTAATGGTGCTAATTGCATCGTTAGTGTGGATGGTGCTGAAAACTAAGTGTCCTGTTAGAGCAGCTTTTAGTGCAATATCTACTGTATCTTTATCTCTAATCTCTCCAATTAATATAACTTCTGGATCTTGTCTTAAGAATGATCGCAAAGCTGTTGCAAAAGTGTACCCAATATCTTCTCGAACTTGCACTTGTGCTATTCCTTCCATTTCATATTCAACAGGATCTTCTGCCGTTAAAATATTTAATTTAGGGCTATTGATGTGTTTTAAAATACTATACAGCGTTGTTGTTTTTCCAGATCCGGTTGGCCCTGTAACTAAAACCATTCCTTGAGAAGAACTTATTGCTTTTAAAATAATTTTTAGATCATTTTCATCAAATCCAAGTTGTTCAATTTTTTTCTCACCCGCATTTTTATTTAGAATACGCATCACCACTCGTTCATTATTGTTAGTTGGTAATATTGAAATACGCAGATCCACTTCTATACTCTTATATTTAAAAGCAATTGAACCATCTTGCGGAAGGCGTTTTTCTGAAATATCTAATTTGCTTAAAATTTTAATACGAGTAACCACGGCTGAATAATTTTCATTTAAAAACTTTGAAAATTTATCCATATTATTTAAAATTCCATCTATTCGATATCGAACACGAGAAGTTTTTTTAAAAGGTTCGATATGGATATCGCTGGCGCCTGCTAGGATTGCTTCAGTAATGATTGCATGTCCAAATTTAATAACATCAGATTCATTTTCAATAGGTGTTATTTCTTTATCTTCTTTAACGCTTTCTAATTTAACATCTTCTAATTTTGAAAGATCAATACTTTCAATTTCATGATCTTGATTTATAGTATTTTCACCGTTAAATTTTTCCTCTTTTTTTAATCTTGAAATAAAGCCTTGAATGTCTGATATGCTTGCAGCATATAATTCTGGCTCTAATCCAGTAATTGTTTTTAAATTTTTAAGCAAGCTTAGTTTTGATGCATCAGCAATTGCAATTTTAACATTTTTTCCTGAAATTTCAAAAGGTACAAGTGAATTAGTGACAATATAATTAATTGGAATAATTTTTTTTATATCATCACTTAAGTGTTGATCTTTTAAATTAATAACAGGTAAAGAATAAGAAGTTGCTAGTAACTTTAAAATTTTTGCCTCATCTGCAAAATTTAAATCGATAGCTATTTCTAATTTAGTTTTTCCAGACTCTTTACTGATTTCAGTGATTTTTTTTACTTGATTGTAATCAATAACTGCATGCTCCACGAGCATATTCAAAATGTTTTGCTCGCTCGACTGATCAATTTTAATCATTTTTTACTTAATTATTCTTGGTGCAATATAAACCAACAAATCACTGGTTGTGTCGGTAACTTCTTTTCCAAATGGTAAATTTAAAAACGGTGTGCTTTTTAGTAAAGAATTTTTGTTATCCATTTTAATTCCACCAATTACAATTATATCACCATCTCTTACTAATAAATTTGTATTAATTTCCATTTTATTAATCGTCGCATCAGAATTAAAACTGTCATTATTAACTTTTACATTTATCAAAACATTTCCATCTCCAATAATGCTAGGTGTAACATCCATTCGAAGAGCCGCTTCCTTGAAAGTGGTTGAGGTTCCAGCTGAGGATGTTGTCTCAAAAGCTCGCTCTTGCCCTTGAATAATCGTTGCTTTTTGATTGTTAAGAGTAAAAATTTTAGGATTAGATAAAATTACTGTAAGATTATCTTGCTGCATTGCAGTTAATTCTATTTTGAGTGCCGTTGCTCCAATTTGTCTTAAAATTCCAAAACCAGAAGTTGCAGCTCCTGTAATAGCTCCACCAATTATACTTCCTGTTCCTGAACCCAGAGTAACACCTGAGGCGGTTGATGCTGCACCGCCAGCGGTACCAGAAATTACACTTGATTTATTTGTTCCTGTGCCCGTTGATGCGCCACCTAATCTTGCAGCTAATTGATTTTCAAATTTATCGTTTGCACTTAATACAAAGGCTTCAATTAGAACTTGTTCTGTGATGGTGTCGATTTGTTTTACAAATTTATCAACGATATCAATATCTGCTTTTCTACCACGAACAAGAATTGATCTTGTGTAATCTTCAACAGTAATTTTTAATTGTGAAGTGGTTTGAACCGCACCTCCTGATGCGGAGCTTGCGCCAATTGAAAACAATTCATCTAAAGTTTTTTTTGCCTGCGCTGGGGTAATATAGAATAATTTAAACATTTCAGTAACTACAGGCTCAACTGATGTCTCAAGTGCAAGTCGCTTGCTTAAAGTATCAGCCATTTGAGATTTGAATTGATATTGCTGTGTTAATTTTTCAGGAGACTGAACTCTTATCACCTTTGCTTCGGTATCAAAGTCACCTGCAAAGTTTTTAAGATCTAAAACTGCTTGAAAGGCTTTATCCCAAGCAACGCCATCAAGTTTAATTGAAACAGTGCCACCAACCTCTTCACCTATTAGAACGTTAATATCACCAAGTTCTCCCATAGCCTCAAGTACATTTCTAATTTCAACGTTATTAAAGTTGATGGAGATAATTTGTTTTAAATTTTTAAATTTTGTTCCAACTCCTATAAAACTTCTTGTTTCTTCTGAGGTAATATTTCGTCTTTTATTTTCTTGTGCTTTTTTAAATTCATCAGTTTCAATAACTGCTTTTGGCCCTAATTTTACTGTTTCATCAATATTTTTTTTAGCTTGTTCTAAAAATTCATCTGTTTTTATTAATGGTTTTTCAACTTGCCTTGATGAACAAGCAGATAAGAGTAGTAAAACTGAAAATATTAAAATATTTAATTTCATTTTTTCAATTTCTCTTTAATTTTTTCAACATCAATATCACTTACTTTTTCCATTTCAGGTTTATTTAAATCACCATCTTCTTTGATAATTTGTGGCTTAGCATCGGGATTGTAAGAATCGTCTATTGGTTCCTTATTTTCTTTTTCTTTTTTAATATTTGGTTTTTTAATATTTTCTTTTTTTGTTTTAGTTAGACTTTTTTTAAGTTCTTTTTCTTCCTCTTCTTGAATTAATTTAATTTGTCTTTGTTCCTCTTCTTCTTCTTGAACAATTTTCATTTGTTTTAATTCTTCTTCATCAATTTCTGGTGCTGTTGTGTTTTCTTTAACTATAGAATCTTCTTTGCTTGCAGGCGCAGGTTCTGTTTTTTTAGTTTTTTTTGTGCTTGGCTTTGGCTCTACTGTTTTTTTAACAGGAGCTTGTTTTTTAGGAGCAAGCTTTGGAGCTAAAGGATCTACATTGGGATCTAATGAATTTTCTAATTGCTGCTCTAATTTAATAGATTTTTTAGGTGCTGCTTTCTTTCTCTCAACAGGTTTGATGACATTATTAAAATAAACCTCGTATTCATTATTATCTAAGCTCGCAACTAAGATTTTGTCTTTATAGATTTCAAGAATTTTATATTCAGAATTGATTTTTTCATTCTTTTTAAAACGATTAATTTGCCCCTGCGCAGATTGTAATACAGCTATTCTTTTTGTCTCGCCAACAATAAGTCCAACTAATGTTTGATCAACAAAGTTTGCAAGATCTGGATTGGTGTTTACATCAATACTTGCTGTGCTTGCACTGCCGCTAAATGGATCTATTAAAATCTGTTCAGTTTTTTCTTTTTTAGGAGCTGCTTGTTGTTGTCCTGGATTAGCCATTACTGGAGCACTTGGATTTGCTGGACTAACAGGAGCTACATTAGCCGGTGCTTGGGGTTTGACATTATTCTGTTGTGCCCACGCAAATGGGGTTTGCAAAATCAAAAATAAAATAAAAATTTTAATTAAATTCATCTGGCAATCCTACAATTGATATAGCGACATCTGCTGTTACAGAATTTGTTTTATCGCCTTGGTTAACTGTTATTTTTTCATTATCAAAATTTACAAATTTATTTGATCTTGAAAGTGCTAATCGAAATTTTAAATAGCCGATGTAACTTCCTTTAATTTGAAATGTTACTGGAATTTTGTAATAATATTGACCACCTGGGGCTGTGGGTTTCCCGTCTTTACCAACCGTTGGTGCTCCGCTGACATTAACTTTTTGCGCATTTCCTTTAACTAGATTGGTAATATTTAATCCATTGGATGTCGCATACGTACTTAAGTTTTGATAAAGCTCTTCACTTTCTTTTTTACTAAAAAAAAGATTTACGCTGTTTGTTACATTTTTAAATGAATTAAGTTCGTTCTGTAAATTTGAAAAATTGGCGTTGTATTGCACGGTCTTCTTTTTATAATCATCCATTGTTTTAATTTTTAGACTTTGCTCTGCAAGTCTTGGTGAAAGCCAAACTGAATAAATTGTAAAATTTATAAAAAATATAACTAAACCTATTGCAACTTTTGTTACAAAAGTTTTGTCTTTGAATAATTCTTTATAAGATTCAAGATAACCTT
>Ga0209088_10002898_pt1 | contig 10289 bp, 14 predicted proteins | sample S_140625_EF_Meta_FD_187324 | JGI IMG/M metagenome (GOLD analysis project Ga0209088, IMG submission 187324) | Freshwater microbial communities from Lake Simoncouche, Canada to study carbon cycling - S_140625_EF_MetaG (SPAdes) (version 2) | ecosystem: Environmental > Aquatic > Freshwater > Lake ...
TGGTCGAGATAAGCATCAGAGTAAAGAGAATCGGAAACGCCAAGGATGACGCGTAATTCATCCGCAGTAACGATATTAGGCATTTCCGATCCCTTCGTCTGCTCGGCCAGTTCGGGAGAGACCTGGCCGATGGTTAATTGGTGTGGATTAGTCCTTGTTGAACGCGTATGCGCCGGCAGCAATTTTTGTCGCTGTTGCTCCATACCCGTACATAAGAATTCCGATTGAACCATCTGAAATGATGTTCGTGCGAAGTTCTAGGCGTGGTGATTCGTACCATGTGTAGGCATCGCGGTTGATGACGTACATTGAGTCATCGCCTGTGCCTGTGAGTGCTGTATCGACCCAAAGATCAATTCCATTGACTGAACCACGAAGTGAACGAGGCTGTGCGTTACCGGCTGCGTTCTGTGGTTGTAGTGCATTGTAAATTGGTCGGCCATCAACGTTGAACGACATGATGCGTCCCCACATTGCTGGTGATACGACGATTGCATCTGCAAACTTGAATGTGTTTGAATAAACGCTAACTGCGCCATTTGAAACCCATGTGAGAAGTTCAGCTGCGGTGATATCTGTACCGTATCCGGTTGCAGTCTTTGTTGCTCCTGCGATGATCTGTGCAGAGTTATATTCGTTTGTCGCACGTGCATATTGTGACGAAAGATTTGAAATCAACTCTGTGAAGAAAAGTGGATCGCTGCGATCTGCGAGCTCAACGGACATGACCTGTGAGCCCTTGAAGGACTTGACATCCACGTTGATGAATTCAGATTCCATAACAACTGGAGTAACTGCATCGAGTTCATCGACAACACTTACATCAGGAAGCTGAGTGATTTTTGGGATTTGAAAAACGAGTCCTGCTGTAGGCAGTGTCCCCGAAGAAATCGAATCAATTGAAGCTCTTACATTGTCTGCAAGGCCGTTTACGACTTCGCGAAGCTGACGTGTAGGAATTAAACCTGGATTGTCAGTGCTGCTTGTTGCCGCTGCAATAAATGCACGTGATTCCTCTGAACCACGCATCGCTGCGATTTTGTGCATGAGGTAGGTTTCAGGTGAAACCACTGGGTTACGTGTTGCGATGAAGTTCACTGGCTTCGCGATTGACGATGCCTGAACTGGTGCTGAAGCTTCTACCGTCTCGGCGGCAGTTGGCTCTGTGACGGTGTTTTCCACGACGTCTCCTTCTGTTGATGGTTGTGGTTGTGCTTCTGCCTCATCGGATGATGGTTCAGAATCTTCGGGTGCTGTAGTTGCTGCGACATTTGACACACGTGCTGAATCAAATGCCGGGTTATGGGTTAAAGCGACGCCGACTATTTCGGCAGAATTAACGATCATCGTTCCATCCTTTGCGTGAGTGAAATCATTTGCATTTGCTTCCACACTGAATCCATCACGAAGTCCGTCCATTGCTTCCTGAATTGCATCAGTGCCAGCTGTGGTCTTTGAGATTTTGAATGTGGCCTCGATTGAATTTCCATCCGGTGAAAGTTCCATCGAAAGAGTTTTGCCGATAGGACGAGCTGAATCGTGCTCCAAATTCAGCTTCACGTTTGCAGGCATAAGTGATCCACGCTGAAACATAACCTTTCCGGTTGATGCTGTAGCAGGTACGCCAAATTCAACGATTTTGCCTGTAATGGTACGGGCTTCGGAATCTGCCGCTGTAATTGTAAATGGGGTTGTTACCTTCATGAGATGAGCTCCTCTGATTTGCGAATTTCTTCAACGGTTAATGCTGGATTGCCATTTGCATCAACGATTGAATTCAATACCTTGTAAATGTTTGCACGTTCCAAATCAGAACCGCGAAGATAATCACTGAGATCATATTCAACACGCTGTGATTGCGGAATAAAATCCGGCATTGATAGACGTTCGGAAATTGAAGTCATCATCGGAATAAGTGAGAAGTCCAGCAAAGTTTGACGCTGTGCCGTCGCGTTGCTGTAGGTCATCGATGAACCGGTTTCTGCGTCCACGTAATACGCCGGGATTCCCAAAGCCCTGGCCAATTCAGTGGCCACGTATGAACGGGCTTGATTTAGCTGCAACTTCTCAGGATCAAAGCCGACGGCTTCCATCGTGACATCAGCATTGAGAAATGCGGTGCTGCGATTGCGACGTGCACTTGACCATGAATCAAGAAGCTTTGTGATGCGATCTGCCGGAAGGGATGTGCCGTTGCTCTTAAGCACCATTGAGGGTACTGGCTCGCGTGCATACATTGCAGCGGCACGTTCTAATTCCGCACCTGTGCGCACGGTTCGACCAGCACGGTTCAATAAACCTTCATCGACGCCGTTAAATACTACGAGTGAACCGATTCCTGAATTTGGAACGGGTGTGCCGTCCACCATGTAATATTCAATTTCGGTTGCAAGTGAATTTGTTTGAATTGTGACGCGAGTAGGATTTACACGCTGAACGCTGCGAACTCGGAAAGTATCGCTGAATAATTCTGTTATTTGCCAGTATGCATAACCGTAAAAAAGCAAATCTTCAACTGTCCACACATAAGTGGCCGAACCTGGAACGCGTGGATCAGGTGTGCGAATCACGCGTGGTGTTGCGTCCTCGATTTCCATCCCGGTGCTGCGATCAATTACCTGAAGGCCAATGCTTGCAATACTGGATGCGATTATGTTACGTCCACGTGCCACGGTTGGCACTGACATGGCTTCTTCGCGTGTAGCAGTGTTAGCACCGCCGAAAAATGGTGTTAATGCATCGAGTGTTGTAACTGGCAAAGATGCCGCGACATCAGCTCCCGAAATAGGGGATTGCGTTACGACTTGACGGCTTGCAAAAATGTCACGTATTCCCATGTGAGAATTTTCGCCTACTTATAGCATCAACCCACCATTACATCGATTTCCGTCTCCGGGCGTGTCGCGAAGTGTGTCACGAGAGCTGTGGCCACGGCAGCGCACACTGCCGACTGACTGGCACGCCTTCCAATGACCCAACCGCCATCACCTCGACGCAGCTGAACGGCTGAAAGGATTTGGGCAGTAAGTTCGCTTTGATTTCTGTGCTTTAACCTGCCGCTGTTAATTGCACCGATAAGTTCGTCGCAACTTTGAGGATAAGCCGTGTCCATGTCATAAATCGGGATGCCAGCCGGCTGAAGCCTGGAAGCCACTGCGCCACTGGTCTTTCGGCTGTATAGCAAATACTCCAAAGGATACTTTCGGCAATATGAAGCCGCATCATTTGCGATGGCCTTATCATCAAGCTGACGATCGTTCTCCCAAGTATGGAGAAGCTTCACGACGAATGATTCATCCCCTAATTTCTGAGCACCGAGTAATGCACAATGCTTACGATCCGGTGAAATGTCTATGGCCATCCAGGTTAGCTTTTCGGTATCCAAATCCACGGACTCATCGATGCAGGCTTCCCAATTCTGAGGATTGACGACGCTGGATATGGTTTGAACCCATCTGCACAATACCTCGGTCATCACGACTTCATGAGGATCGTTCAGGGTTGCCCGGATATTGTCAATGTGAATCACGTGACCCAAAGCCGGATTCGATGCTATCCAATTATTCTCATCATGAACGTCATCAGTAGCGGCTGACCACTCAGCATAGAAAATGTCATCATCTGCACCTGCCGCAGCTGCAATGCCTCTTTCACGAGCCAAATTCAGCACTAGGGAATGTGAATCACCGGCATTTGTGAAGGCGTTGATGGAAGGATTTTTCGCAGCCATCAAGGTATAACGCAAACTGGCAAACGATTCGAGATCGTGCATTTCGCGAAGCTCATCCAGGTGAACGGACTCAGGCTTGCTCATTCCGCGAGCAGCTGAACCGCCGGCCTTAATCACGAACCGGCATCCATCCAAAGTTTCGATTTCTTCCGCACCGTGTTGCCACCTGATGCGTTTGACTTGCTTCGCCAAATCATCGTTGGACTCAATCATGGCGACCAATGCTCGGAATTGTTCCAGGGATGTGACCAGCCGGTGAGCCGATGCCACTTGCAGCGAATCTTTCCAATGGAAAAGGTTCATGGCTATCAGTGCCAGCATATAGGTCGATTTTCCATTTTGCCTAGCCACAGTCGTGACCCGGAAAGGATGGTGGTATCTGCCATCAGGCTTGACCTTCAAGCTGTGTTCGGCCAGCCATTTCTGCCATGGCATGAATCCACCTGGGATAACCTGGCCAGCAAAATCAATGAGTTCAAAGCCCCTGGATGGTAAATCGTTCAGTGGCGTGTGGATTCTTGGCGTAGTTGATCCGAATACCATAGCTGATTCAGGTTGAAAAACCGATTGCAGCCGATTTGAGCCTGTTTCAGCCGTATCGCTACCAACTATGACCAGTTCCGACTTAGTCATGGCTTATGCTCACGTTTTGGGGTATATAACGTTCATGGAGAGTCGGGGGTGTCAAAGGCTGTTCAAAAAAGTGACCCCCTTTGCTCAAATTGCACATTTGACACAATACTTGCAAATTCTCATCCAGGTCACTTCCATTAAGTCTCTTTGGCACAATGTGATCGATGTGCAGCTTGCCTTCAGTCTGTCCACACCTTTGGCAGCAATAGCCATCACGAATGAGGATGCGTTCACGTATGCGTCTCCATCCCTTACGGTCTGATGACTTCCATGCTCGTGACATCAGTAGTGTCCATGCCTTTCGTGGAATCTCCATGCGTTGCACATTGAACCATAACGCACATTGACATAGCGGATCGTTGCATCAATTTGACGGTATCCGTCGAGGTTACGGTAATGCTGACTACGCATCTGACCTAAGCCAAAGTGACTGCCATTCTTTGCTTTCACATTCCATCGTGATTCTTTATAGATGATTCTAGATAAGCAAATGAATTGCTCATAATTGACAATCCTTGAATGTGCATATAATCGCAACATATCTGCATCACTAGCTTGTGCAGGTTGCACGTTTATTGCGAAAGAGCCTAGGAATAGGCAGACCCCTAGCATTAGCTTCACTACTCGCTGCGAGCTACACCGGCACACCGGCTCTCGCGAGAGCATGAAGCGTACCGAGTGTGTCAAGTAAATCCATAAATTGTGGATAACTTGAACGAAGTTTCGGCGTGTTGTCCACAGGTTATCCACAGCACTCAAACCTCACTATCATCGAAGGGAAGGGTGCGGGTGATTGCCCCCCCCCAAACTTCAATCGACCTTTGATGAATTCCACGCTGGCATTCGGGAGCACGAATTCGTGAAACCATTTAGTATCAGTACGGGCTGGCAATAGCATCACAACCAAGTCATCGTGTTGAGAAGCTTTGAGCACCCAATCTTTGATCCCTCTGCCGTACGGTGGGTTACACCACACATGACCCCACCAATTAGCTTCAAGGCCATTTCGCTTTGATTCATCGGGGTGATCTAGTCCGTACCAGTCATCACATAGGCGATTTGATTGACTAGCCGCCACATCCAAATCAAATTTATGAACCCTGTGAAGCTCATCAAATAGTTCACGAGGCGTTGCCCAGTCATCGGTCACACTGGGTGGCATATATGCCCGATTCAAGCCTTGACCTCGAATAGTGAGATACCTAAGACGCCGCAGCTCATGCACTCGACGCAGTGCACGTTCGGTGGCAAATTGTCGGTGACTGTAACTATTTTGTGTTCAGTGGATTTCTTTTCAACCCTGCAATCAAGCTTGATAGTTGCGAGCATAAATACTCCGATTCAGATTCTCGATGGGATTTAGGTCTGAAGGGTTAATCCAATATGAACCATCGGATCGTTGCCTGGATGGTCTGCGTGCCATGCCAATGGGAATCCATCCGATGATGTAATAACTCGGTGAATTGCCAGTGACCAGCACTGCCACGTCATCCGCACGGTCTCGATCACGAAGTATCAGACATCCATTTTTCCAGGGAGTGTGCTTGACTTCGAGATTCCATGACACATCAGCTTGATTCTTGAATGTATTGACTGTGCCTTCAAATGGAAGGTCAAAGTATTTGGCCACGGCATTTTCAGCCCCTAGGGCTTCGCTATTGCGTGCAATGTCCTGAAATAGATTTAGCTTTTGCACGCTGTAGTCGTTCATGCCTTCAGAACCGACTGCACGTTCCAATGCCTTGACTGCGCAGTTCATTTCTTCATCGTGATTGAGTTTGACCAGGATCATTTGCATCCCTGACATATCCAAATCATAGTGAGACCTTGCGTACCTATCATGTGGCCTCCTGCCAATGGCTTCCACATCTCACACTTATCACACCAATCAATTTGAATGGGCAAATTCTCGCGAATCTCTGTGCCATCCTGTTGGATTGTAATTGCATCCCCATTTGGATGCTGGATGAATAATTCTCCCATCAGACTTGCGGCTTCCATTTGCCATCGCTACCGAGAACCATCCACACCGGTGAGCACTGATGTGCTTTGACCTTTTCAGGGCAAACGTAGCCGTGATACGGCTTGCCTGTTTTTGGCGATGTGCCTTCTTTCAAGATCATGTGACCGTGCTTGCACACCGGTGATTCTGAATCCAACTGCCCACCGAGTTGATCCTTGATTTGCTCGACGGCTGATTTCGCTGTCGTGAATCCATCTTCCCAAATTGGCTTTGACCATGGATCATCTTCGACGAAAGCTTTGGGCATCGTTTCAACCTGTTGCATCGATTCCAGGCTTGGCTTTGTCTCAGTGCCTAGCACTACGGATGCGCATCGGCCAATTGCAGAGCTGACCGTATCTTCGACATACCAGCGTTTCATTTGAACGTTATATGCCCCAACCATGCCGTGTGCGTAGTCGATGGCTGCTGGCTTCTCATCCTCATAATGACGATAAATCCGGCACTCAATGAGGATGTATCCCTTTTCCGAATTCCAATCGATGATCGATGTTTCTATGCGATTTGTCGGATAAGTAGCATGCAGACGGATGACTTTCTGATTGACGGTTTCATACCCGTCAAGAAAGCCGGCCATTACTTCAACGCCTTGCGTGCCATGATTTTGCCACGGACTATGCCAACGGCCTTGCCTTCACGAAAACCGACTGTGTAACCGACCATAAATCCGCCTGATACTCCTATGAGAAGCCAGGCCGCTGTTTCTTGAATTGTGTACATTGTTCTCCCGATGGGAGCTTGTTTGTTCTCCCAGGTAGAACGGTGACGCATGGGGCTGACATTTGCAAGAATCACGCCTAATCTTCGGCGTGTCTATCGCTTCCCATGATCGTTAATGTGCTGAATCAGTAATGCCCGGATTTCCCTGACATCGTGCCGCAAGCCTTCGGCAAATCCGTTGGAGACAGGTCGTGAATTGCGTTCAGATTTAGCTGCGAAAATGGCTGCTACGGCCGAAATTGTGGCGGCGGCTATGATGCCGACCGCCGTAATCGTTTCGTTCATTTGGCATTGATACCAAACTGCTTATCATTTGGATTCAGAAATCTAATGATGACGGGCACGACGGCAGCTGCACCGGCTGCAAAAATAGCTTTTGGATCGGTCACTCCGGCCATCCATACGGCCAAAGCTGACGCCAAAAATGAACGCAGCCATGAAGCTGCAAGTGCTTTGAATTCAGTCATTTTCTTTCTCCAATTTTGCTATCAATTCGGCGGCCTTCGCCGGTGTTAAAGCAATTTCAAAATGCATTTCATCTTTCCGGTTTTGATAATCTCCACCCCAAATCATTCCGTATTTCTTTGCCAGTGCACGGATCATTGGCACTTTCTCATTTGGGAATGTCCCAACCTTTCCCAATGGATGTTGCGTTGCATTGAGATCAATGGCTGTGCCCGATGAATGGTTGGAGAGCTTCCCCGTCACTCCTCGGACATCGCGAAAGCAATATCCCCAATCATCGAGCTTTGCCCCATCGATGTTCTCGATAAGTCTGTGAAATTCGCTTGCAAATCCAATGAGTAATGGCGCAACCGCTTCGGCACAAGACAGTTTCAAATCAGTGCCGGGCACTGTAAATGACTTGATGCCAATTTCTGCCCGGTCTTTCGACGCAGGCCAGCCGTTTGCCGAAATCATTTGAGCAATAAAGCCGCTTCGTCAGCTGTGAGGCCTAGACGATCCAGGATTGCCTGCTTCGCTATTGCCTTTTCTTCCGCATCTTTTCGTTCGGCTTTTGCTGATGCGATGTCCGACTTTGATGCCTGGATTTCCTCGGTGGTTGCATCACGTTCGATGATTTCGCCGGTTTCTACGTTATGTTCAAGAATCTTCATGTTAGTTCACCCCGTATAGAATATAAGTTCCGGCTGTAAATGTTCCGGAGTCGAGAGTGACATCCACTCTTGTGACCGCTAAATTTGTTCGTGCTGTGCCATAAAAAGTGGCAGTGTCGTAGCTTCCTGTTCCATGTTGTTCATATGAAATAGCACTTTGAACTTGCTTTGGACTCGTGGTATTTGCATAATCATATAAATCAAAAATGGCCGTTGTTGTAGTGCTCGCTTTTGGATTGTTCCATGTGATTCCAAAACTTGTAGAACTTTGCGTTGCATAAGTTGTAAAAGTCGTTGCATTTTGAATAATCATATATCGGTCATATATTGACGATGTATTGTTATTTATCTTGAAACGCCAATCGGTATTTGTTGAAGGTTGTGCATTTCGCAATACCAGTTGAAGATTCTTATATGATCCTGAAATTGATGTAAGACTCAATCCTGAACCTGAAAGCGAACCTGATGCAATAACGGTCATTCCACCGCCACCCGAAGGTGTTGCCCATGATGGTGCTGTTGCGCCACCATTAACTGTAAGCACCTGACCAGCTGTACCAATGCCCAATCGAGTGACTGCGCCTGATCCGGTTGCATAGATTACGTCTCCGGCAGTTGTCACTGTTGATTTCGGAATTGCAGCATTTGCTAAGTCATAAGCGGATTTGACCGCTGTCGGTGTTGCAGCCAAGACTGAAGATGTAGTTGAGGTTGAATCACTAAGTTGAACCGCACCTGATTGTGTTGTGGATGATGCTTGAATTCCAACTGTGATTGCCCCGGATGTGCCACCGCCTGTAAGAGGTGAAGTCGCTGTGATTCCAGTGATGTCACCCTGGTCATTTGCGATCCATACGAAATCCATATCCGTATTGGAATTTTTGGCAAGGATTTGACCGGATGTGCCGCCTAATAGGTCGGCCATCGATGTTGCAACGGCCTGTCCAAAGACTTCAAAATCGGCTGGTAAGTCCGTCACCAAATCTGTATTGGTCGGCATCTGCCAGCTGAACGGCGTGGTGGGATTACTCATATTTTCTCCTTATGCGACTACTAGGGCATTTTCCCACGTGAGAGTTCCCACGATGGTATTCCAGCGTTCCGACACGCTGACATCTTCCCACTTCATAGCCTGTAGTGAATAGGCCAAAGGTGATAAAAGTGCCGTGACGGAAATTGTGTTGTAACTGGCAGACCACTGCCAGCCCTCGACGAATCCGGCATATTGACCGGCTGACATATTTGCCGGAAGATCAGAGATTCGAAGCGGAAGCCCCATAAATACATTGATGAGGGCATCACGATCAGCATCGTCAATTTCAGGGTTTGTAAGCTCAAATCGAATTGATTGCATCATATATTGAGGATAGGCACGCAGCTTCAAATAAAAGGCTGCCTGCGAAGTGGCATCGGCTGCGTCGTGTAGCGTGGTCGGGATAATTTGAGCCAATCGGCCATGTATCGAAACTGAGGTCAAATCTTCGTCATTGACTTCATTTTGTGAATTCTGACCATATTGAATCGTGATGTCATTTCGTACGTCACCGGCACGGGTTTGCACCTTGATTCCAGCTGCCAAAGCTTGAGCCGCTGAAACGTCTGTATAGCCGTTAGTCGCTAGATATTGGCTTCGATGAGTCGAATCCGCATATGAGATTCTTCCCTGTGCATCTTCGTAAATGTAGCCAAGTCCGGATGTGGCCAAAGCTGAAACGAGTGAATAGACATCGATGGTGTCTGCCGAACCTGATCGGAGTGCCAAATCATAGTTGCCCGGTGTGTCAATTTCACCAAGTCCAGTATTTTGAGCATTTGCCCACGTTTCAGTGGCAGGCGTGTAATTGCCCCACGTTAAAGCTGATGGCACTTCCGACCAGTTATTGATCAGCAAATCAGTAAGCACATGACTGATTTGAGTTCCATCATAAGCACGGGCAATGGCCGCTGAATAAAGTGCTTTTTGAAGCCTGGAAAGTGCACCCAAAGCGATGACGTTAATTGATTGAGTGATTCCGATATTGCCTGCCTGTACGACTTCAATGGCAAGATCAACGACTGAACCGCC
>Ga0209088_10002902_pt1 | contig 10281 bp, 15 predicted proteins | sample S_140625_EF_Meta_FD_187324 | JGI IMG/M metagenome (GOLD analysis project Ga0209088, IMG submission 187324) | Freshwater microbial communities from Lake Simoncouche, Canada to study carbon cycling - S_140625_EF_MetaG (SPAdes) (version 2) | ecosystem: Environmental > Aquatic > Freshwater > Lake ...
AGGGGAACTTGAGCCAAAGGTTGTATCTTGCTCTAAGTGGATTCCAACCGCTGGTGGAATCTGCGATGGTGTATCGATACCGGCGATGAGTAGCCGCATAGCGAGCATGAAAAACAGCTGGAACCTCGGTGACCTGAATTATGCGAACATCAGGATCCAGTAAGGAATTCATCTTCAACCGGATGTCTTTATTTCTACCAAGACGCTTGAGTTGCAGAGGACTCAGATCAACATGAACAACCTGGTGTTCAGCATGGACACCGGCGTCGGTACGTCCTGCAACCCTTAGCCCAAAATCAGTCTCAGATTCACCAAAGATTTTGTTCATGACAGAGATGACTTCACCTTGAACAGTTCTAAGTTTTGGTTGTTTAGCCCAACCAGCGAACTCTGTTCCGTCGTAACTTAGATCAATTCGAAAACGAGTCAAGCCGTCAACCAATTGGTCAACGGCTTGATTCATGAGTCTTTTAGATGTCGAGATTACTAAGCCTCGTCGGCCTTAGGAGCATCTCCAGCTTCAGCTTCCGCTTCAGCAACAGCTGCTTCTTCTTCCGCAGGAGCTTCTTCAACCACTGCTTCTTCAGCAGGAGTCTCTTCAACAACAGCTGCTTCTTCAACCAGAGTCTCTTCAACAACAGCTGCTTCTTCAACAACAGCTGCTTCTTCAACAACAGCTGCTTCTTCAACAACAGGAGCTTCAGCAACAACTTCTGCTGCAACCACTTCTTCAACGATGTTCTCGTCAACAACGGTTTCAGCTTCTGTGTGTGCAACTACTTCTTCAGCAACTACTGCAGCAGCAGTTCCCTTGACAGCGTTAACAATTTTTGACTTAGCTTTTGCAGGCTTTGCAGCTACCGGCTCAAGAACAAGTTCGATTAGCGCCATAGGAGCGTTGTCGCCCTTACGGAAACCTAGCTTGGTGATTCTGGTGTATCCGCCTGGACGATCCTGAACTAGTGGAGCGATGTTCGTGAAAAGTTCGTGAACAACGTTCTTGTCAGTGATATCCGCCATTGCTTGACGACGAGCGTGTAGGTCACCGCGCTTAGCAAGTGATACTAGCTTCTCGGCAACTGGCTGAACGCGCTTAGCCTTGGTCTGAGTTGTGGTCACTGCCTTGTGTGTGAATAGCGATGAGGCCAAGTTGTTGAGCATTAGACGCTCGTGAGCTGGACCTCCACCTAGGCGTGGACCCTTAGTTGGGCGTGGCATGAGTTTCTCCTCTTAGTTTCTTTTGACCTAGGGCTTACGCCTGGTCATCCTCTGCAAAGTTTGAGCTGAAGTAAGCAGCATCAAATCCTGGAACTGAGTCACGGAAACGTAGACCCATTGAAGTTAGCTTGTCGCGTACTTCATCAACAGACTTAGAACCAAAGTTGCGGATGTTCATCAGCTGGTCTTCGGTTAGGTTGATTAGTTCGCTAACAGTGTTGATACCTTCGCGCTTTAGGCAGTTGTATGAACGGACGGTTAGGTCTAGTTCTTCAATTGGCTTAGCTAGTGCTGGGGGTAGATCAACTGGAATTGAAGATGCAGGAAGATCGATACCTTCTGCGTTCTCATCCAAAGCTTTGGCAAGACCGAATAGGTTCACCAAAGTAATACCTGCAGAAGCAACTGCTTCACGAGGAGTAATTGATGGCTTTGTCTCAACATCAACAATTAGCTTGTCGAAGTTTGTGAATTCTCCCGCACGAGTTGCCTCAACACGGTAAGAAACTTTTAGCACTGGTGAATAGATTGAGTCAATCGGAATGATGCTGTTGTTAGCCATATCTGGCTGACGGTTCTGATTAGCCTGAACATAACCACGACCAGCTTCGATGGTCAAGTGCATGTCAAGAGTTCCCTTGTTTACAGTTGCGATAACCAACTCAGGGTTGTGAATAGTTACGTTCTCAGGAGCAACGATGTCAGATGCCTTAGCAACGCCAACACCAGCTTTTAGGTGAACAATAACTGGCTCATCAGCAGTTGATGAAACAACTAGATCTTTAACGTTCAAGATCAGTTCAGTAACATCTTCCTTCACGCCGTCGATAGGACCGAACTCGTGGCTGATTCCTTCAATCTTGATGCTTGTAACAGCAGCACCTGGGATAGATGAAAGTAGTGTGCGACGTAGTGAGTTACCTAGGGTGTAACCAAAACCAGGCTCTAGTGGATCTAAGGTGAAGCGAGCGCGGTTCGGGAAGTTGCTGTCGATTTCTTCGTGCAGAACTGGTGTCTGTGCAATAAGCACGCTGGTTCCTTTCATTGAAACATCCGCTATTTGATGTTCCGTTTGTTGGGTTTGCTATTCAGTGGCCACTAAACAGCTGTATTAAGTTGTTGTGCTGTAAAACTTTTGAAACTTAGATACGGCGACGCTTAGGTGGGCGACATCCGTTGTGAGCTTGTGGGGTTACATCAGAAATTGATCCAACTTCAAGACCTGCAGCCTGAAGTGAACGGATAGCTGTTTCACGACCAGAGCCTGGGCCCTTTACGAAAACATCTACCTTCTTCAAACCGTGCTCTTGAGCCTTACGAGCTGCTGCTTCTGCTGCCATCTGTGCGGCGAACGGGGTTGACTTACGTGAACCCTTGAAACCAACATCTCCTGATGAAGACCAAGAAATAACAGCACCGGTGTCATCAGTGATAGAGACGATGGTGTTGTTGAAAGTGCTCTTGATGTGAGCCTGACCGTGCGTAACGTTCTTCTTTTCTTTACGACGTGGCTTGCGAACTGTACCCGCTGCTTTTGTCTTAGGTGCTGCCATGAGTTTTCTCCTAAATCCTTTATGCGACGCTTAAGCCCCGGGCTTTAGCGAGCCGCTTTCTTCTTGCCGGCTACGGTACGCTTTGGACCCTTACGAGTACGTGCGTTTGTCTTGGTGCGCTGACCACGAACAGGTAGTCCCTTACGGTGACGAATACCTTCGTATGAACCAATCTCAACCTTGCGGCGAATGTCAGCTGCAACATCACGACGAAGATCACCTTCAACTTTGTAGTTACCATCTAGGTAATCACGAATAGCAATTAGCTGGTCGTCAGTTAGATCTTTAACGCGGATGTTCTTATCGATGTTGGTGTCGGCTAAAACTTTCACACTGCGTGTGCGGCCGATTCCATAGATGTAGGTTAGGGCGATTTCAACGCGCTTGTCGCGTGGAATATCGACTCCGGCAATACGTGCCATTTGGATTTCTCCTGTTGTTTAGAAGGTCTGCGACAGTGTTACCTTGAATGTTTATTCAAGCTCCCGCCTTCACGAGAGGTGCCAGAAATTACTCTTGAACACTGCCTTGTTTTTATTTAGTTGTACCCATCTTTCGACGAGGTGGTGCAAATCTTTGGTTGCTTAGCCCTGGCGCTGTTTGTGACGCGGGTTTTCGCAAATGACCATGACGCGACCGTGACGACGAATGACCTTGCACTTGTCGCAAATCTTCTTAACGCTTGGGTTAACCTTCATGTCTCTAAATTTCTGTTCGTGGTTTTTTTAGAACCGATTTACTTGTATCGATAAGTGATGCGCCCACGATTTAAGTCGTAGGTTGAAAGCTCAACAATCACGCGATCTTCAGGAAGAATGCGAATGTAGTTCTGTCGCATTTTGCCCGAGATGTGTGCCAAGACTTTGTGCCCGTTGGTCAGCTCTACTCTGAACATCGCGTTCGGAAGAGCTTCAACAACAATGCCCTCGATCTCGATGACGCCGTCTTTGCTGGCCATGTACTCACTTATCTTCTTTGCTTTGATGCCCCAAAAGCACGCGAAAATACCTGCTAAAAATTAGGGATTTTACGTGCCGAAACACCAAGACTCAATCTTAGGACAAAACTGCAATAAATGGTAGTTAAGGTTTTAGAGCTACCGGAACAACCCCGTAAGGAGCTAGGCCTGAAAGACCCCCATCTTCGGCGGTTAGGACCCAAATACCGTCTTTATGCCTTGCTACAGTGTGCTCCCAATGAGCCCCATCTGAGCCATCTTTGGTCGAAACAGTCCATTCATCACTGAGGATCTTGACCTGCTCTTTACCCCCGGTAATCATGGGTTCAATGGCTATAACTAGCCCAGATTCGACTACTGGCCCTAAATCACGGGTCTGATAGTTGAAAACAGCAGGATCTTCATGCATGGACTTACCGACCCCATGACCTATGTAGTCCTGCAAAATACCGTATCTGCCGTGTTCTCTAATGGTCTTTTCAACCGCTCTGCCGACCTCGTTTAGTCTCGTAGCGGAAGCTAAAGCCGCCATTCCAGCCCAAAGGGAGTCTTCACAGGCGTCACTTAGTGCTTGACGGGCTGCCATAACCTCAGCATCTCCACCAGGGACGACCATGCTAAAAGCAGCATCACCGTTCCAGCCATCAGGGGTAATAGCCCCGCAATCCACCGAAATGATGTCCCCAGCAGCTAAAACTCGATCTTTTGAAGGAATGCCATGCACCACTTCATCATTAATGCTTGAACAGATGGTGTGGTGGTATCCCCCAACTAACTTGAAGTTAGATGAAGCACCAAAGGATCTAATCGTTGATTCAGCGATGGCATCTAGTTCAAGAGTTGAAACACCTGGTTTGATAGCAGCTTTCACAGCAGCCAGGGCATGCGCGGTAATTAACCCTGCTGCACGCATGGCAATAATGTCTGAATTAGATTTCAGCGAAATACGTTCGCGAGCCAAGATAATCCTTAGAGCGCTGGGCTTAGGCCACGGGCTGTTAGAGCATTCAAGATTCGCTCAGTGACTTCGCCAACCTGGCCGATACCGTCAATCTCAACTACTAATCCACGTGAAGAATAGATCTCAATTAGAGGTTGAGTCTGTTCCAAATAAACATTTTGACGATGACGAATAACTTCTTCGGTGTCATCTGCTCGACCCTGCTCTTGAGCACGGTTGAGTAGTCTTCGAATAAGTTCTTCAGGATCAGATGCCAGAAGAATAACGGCATCTAAACCAGTGTTATGAGAAGACAAAATAACATCAAGTTCTAAAACCTGATCCTTAGTTCTTGGATAACCATCAAGCAAGAAACCTCGAGAAACATCAGCTTGAGCTAAACGGTCTCTAACTAAATCATTGGTTAGTGAATCAGGAACGTACTCACCTTTATCCATGAAAGATTTAGCAAGTACGCCTAACTCAGTTTCGTTTTTGACGTTCGCTCTGAAGATATCCCCAGTTGAAACAGCTGGGATGCCATATGCCTGAGCGAGAAGCGCGGCCTGGGTTCCCTTGCCAGCCCCTGGAGGACCGATCAAGAGAAACCGACTCATTTCAGTAAGCCTTCGTAGTTTCGTTGCTGCATCTGAGCTGAGATCTGCTTCACAGTCTCAAGACCAACACCAACAATAATCAGGATCGAAGTTCCACCGAATGGGAAATCTTGGTTTGCATTCAAAAGGCTCAGTGCAACCAACGGAATCAAAGCAACTAGACCTAGGTATAGCGAACCCGGCAGAGTAATTCTTGAAAGAACATACTCAAGGTATTCAGTAGTTGGTCTTCCGGCACGGATACCAGGAATGAAACCACCGTACTGCTTCATGTTCTCTGAAACTTCTTCAGGGTTGAAGGTAATCGAAACATAGAAGTATGTGAAAGCAATAATCAAAAGGAAATACATCAACATGTATAGCGGGTGGTCACCCTTAGTTAGGTTGTTGTTGATCCAAATAACCCAGTCAGCAATCTTTCCAGTCTTATCTGGTCCATTGAACTGAGCAATCAAACCAGGTAGGTAAAGCAAGCTTGATGCGAAGATAACTGGAACAACACCAGCCATGTTTACCTTGATAGGTAGGTAGGTTGCTTGACCACCGTAGGTGCGCTTACCAACCATACGCTTTGCGTACTGAACTGGAATACGACGCTGAGACTGCTCAACCAAAATAACTAGCAGAACGATTACAACACCGATACCGATTACAGCTAAAAGAACTTCAACACCCTTAGTCTGAGCAATTGAACCTAGGCTTGCTGGGAAACGAGCTGCAATAGAAGCAAAGATAAGAAGAGACATACCGTTACCGATACCCTTTTCAGTTACCAATTCAGCCAACCACATGATCATTCCGGTACCAGCAGTCATGGTGATAACCATTAGTGAGATAGCCCACCATGAGTTGTCACTGAAGACGTTGCCAGCACAGTTAGAACCAAACAAAGCACCTTGACGTGCAACAGCAATCAAAGTTGTTGACTGCAAAAGACCAAGAGCGATAGTTAGGTAGCGAGTGTATTGGGTTAGCTTTGCTTGACCTGCTTGACCTTCTTTGTAAAGAGTTTCGAAGCGAGGAATAACAACACGAAGCAACTGGGTAATAATCGAAGCCGTAATGTAAGGCATGATTCCCAAAGCAAAGATAGAAAGCTGAAGCAAAGCTCCACCGGAGAACAAGTTCACTAGTTCATAGATACCTGAGGTGCTGGCATTGCCAGCCTTCAAACATTGCTGAACGTTAGCGTAGTTAACAAACGGCGCAGGGATAAAAGATCCCAAACGGTAGATTGCAACAATCGCAAGTGTGAACAAGAGCTTGTTGCGCAGATCTGGGGTACTAAACGCCCTCTTGATTGCACTAAACATTCTTCGCCTCCTGTGGCTAAATAACTCTTAGTTACTCGGTTACTGATCCGCCGGCAGCAACAATCTTTGCCTTGGCAGATTCTGAAACTTTGTCAACCTTGACGTCCAGTTTAACGGTTGCGTCACCTTGACCTAGTACCTTGACCTTCTCGTTCTTACGAACAGCGCCTTTAGCTACCAATGAAGCTACGGTAACTTCGCCACCCTGAGGGAACAGCTCGACTAGAGTCTCGATGTTCACTACCTGGTATTCAACGCGGAAAGGGTTCTTGAAACCACGAAGCTTAGGGGTTCTCATTACTAGACGAACACCACCACCTTCGAAGCCTGGACGAACCTGGTAACGAGCCTTGGTTCCCTTAGTTCCACGACCTGAGGTCTTACCCTTAGATCCTTCACCACGACCAACACGAGTGCGGTCTTTCTTTGAACCAGGTGCTGGGCGCAAGTGGTGCAACTTTAGAAGGTTGCTCTTAACTTGAACCTCTGCAGGCTTCTTAGCCGGAGCTGCCTTAGCGGCAGCTGGCTTCTTCGCTGCTGGCTTTGCAACCACTTCAGCTTCAGTCTTGATTTCGTCTGACATTAGTTGATCTCCTCAACCTTTACTAGGTGAGCAACAGCACGAACTAGACCACGCATTACTAGGCTGTCGTCTTTGACGATGATATCGCCAATACGCTTCAGTCCTAGTGTGCGAAGAGAGTCACGCTGACGCTGGCTGTTGCCAACACCGCTTTTGATCTGGGTTACTTTTAGACGTGCGGCCATGATTAGGCACCTGCCTTTGCTGCTTCTTTAGCTGCGGCTTGAGCACGAAGAAGACCCTTAGGTGCTACTTCTTCAAGCGTTAGACCACGACGAGCTGCAACTGATGAAGGCTCTTCAAGCTGCTTCAAAGCTGCGACTGTCGCATGGACAATGTTGATGGTGTTTGCTGATCCCAATGACTTTGAAAGAACATCGTTAACTCCAGCACATTCAAGTACTGCACGAACAGGACCACCGGCGATAACACCAGTACCAGCTGCTGCTGGACGAAGTAGAACTACTCCAGCTGCTGCTTCACCCTGAACTGGGTGAGGAATGGTTCCACCAATGCGAGGAACTCTGAAGAAAGACTTCTTAGCTTCTTCAACACCCTTAGCAATAGCTGCTGGAACTTCTTTAGCCTTACCGTAACCAACACCAACCATGCCGTTGCCGTCTCCGACAACTACAAGTGCGGTGAATGAGAAACGACGACCACCCTGGACAACCTTAGAAACACGGTTGATAGTTACAACACGCTCTAAGAACTGGCTCTTGGTTTCTTCGCGGTCACGACGTTCCCCACGAGGTGCACGTTCACGTGAACCACGACGAGCGTCGCGATCATTAGTATCAGCTGGTGCGCTTTCAGCTACCACAGCTGTGGTTGCAGTTGCTTCAGTAGCCAAAATTTGCTCCTTGTTTTCTTCGCTCATAGAACCAAACCACCTTCACGAGCACCGTCAGCAATAGCTGCAACACGGCCCGCATACTTGTTACCACCACGGTCGAAAACGACCTCTGTGATTCCAGCAGCCTTGGCGCGCTCTGCTAGAAGCAGACCGATTGCCTTTGACTTAGCTGACTTGTCATCTGTCGACTTACGCATTTCTGCTTCCATAGTCGAAGCTGAAACTAGGGTGTGACCCTTAGCATCATCAACGATCTGAACGAAGACGTGACGAGCTGAACGAGTTACCACTAGACGAGGTCTTGAAGCGCTTCCCTCAATCTTCTTGCGAAGACGTAGGTGACGGCGACCACGAGCGGCAGATTTACTCTTACCGCGAGTCTTTGGAGTTAGTCCCATGATTACTTACCTGACTTTCCGGCCTTGCGACGAACAACTTCGCCGGCGTAACGGACACCCTTGCCCTTGTAAGGCTCTGGCTTACGTAGTTTACGTAGGTTAGCTGCAACCTCACCAACAGCCTGCTTGTCGATACCGACAACAGTGATCTTGGTGTTTCCTTCAACCTGGAAAGTGATTCCAGCTGGTGGCTCAACCAAGATTGGGTGAGAGTAACCAAGAGCGAATTCAAGTGCTGGACCTTTAGCGGTTACACGGTAACCAGTTCCAACAATTTCAAGACCCTTGGTAAAGCCCTTAGTAACGCCTTCAATGTTGTTAGCGATAAGAGTTCTACTTAGACCATGTAGTGAACGTGAGTTACGCTCATCGTCTGGACGGGTAACAGTGATTGTTCCATCTTCCAAAACGATTGTGATAGGAGCAGGAACTGTGAATGACAAGGTTCCCTTCGGACCCTTAACGTCAACGACCTGACCATCAATCTTTACTTCAACTCCGGTTGGAACCGGAATCGGCATCTTTCCAATACGTGACATCTTCGATTACCAAACGTAGGCGATAACTTCTCCGCCTACCCCTTTCTTGGTTGCCTGACGGTCTGTTAGAAGACCTGAAGATGTTGAAAGGATTGCAATACCTAGACCACCTAGAACACGAGGGATCTCAGTTGACTTTGCGTAAACACGCAAGCCTGGCTTTGATACGCGCTTGATGCCTGAGATTGAACGCTCACGGTTAGGACCGTACTTCAATTCAATGTTTAGGTTCTTGCCAACTTCTGCATCGGTCACCTTGATAGCAGCGATGTAACCCTCTGCTTTTAGGATCTCTGCGATGTTTGCCTTTAGCTTGCTGTAAGGCAAGTTAATCTCCTCGTGGAACGCGGAGTTGGCATTGCGCAGCCGGGTCAGGAAGTCTGCTACCGGGTCTGTCATTGTCATATTATTTGTTTCCTTCTTTGTCGGTTTCTGAAAACTTTACGAGTAGTCAGACCTATCCAATTAGTAGTTAGTTGTTCTCAGCGGTCTTGAATGGGAAGCCAAGTGCTACAAGTAGCGCGCGACCTTCATCATCGTTTGAAGCTGTTGTTACAAGGGTGATATCCATACCACGAGGGCGGTCAACGCCATCCTGGTTGATTTCGTGGAACATTGTCTGCTCGTTTAGACCAAAGGTGTAGTTACCCTTGCCATCGAACTGCTTGTCAGATAGTCCGCGGAAGTCACGGATACGTGGCAAAGATAGTGATAGCAAACGGTCTAGGAATTCCCACATTCTGTCGCCACGCAAAGTTACGTGTGCACCAATAGGCTGACCTTCACGAAGTTTGAACTGCGCGATTGACTTACGAGCTAGGTTAACCTGAGGCTTTTGACCAGTGATAGCAGTTAGATCCTTGATAGCAAATTCGATTAGCTTGCCGTCTTTAGACGCTTCACCAACACCCATGTTCACAACAATCTTGGTAAGCCCTGGTACCTGGTGAACGTTTGAGAAACCAAACATGGTTTGTAGTTCGCCTTTGATTTCGGCTTTGTAGCGTGCCTTTAGGCGCGGCTGGATTTTGACGTCAGTCATTAGATTTCCTTACCTGACTTAACAGCAATACGAGTACGAACGGTCTTCGTCTTGCCATTTTTGGTTACGATCTCAACCTTTGAACCAATACGGGTTGCCTTCTTGGTGGTTGGGTCAATTAGAGCAACGTTAGAGATGTGAATCGGCGCTGGCTCAGTAACGATGCCACCGTCCTTCACACCACGAGCGTTCTCAGTAATACGAACGTGCTTCTTGACTAGGTTTAGTCCTTCAACAATGACTCGGTTCTTCTCTTTATCAACT
>Ga0209088_10002903_pt1 | contig 10281 bp, 8 predicted proteins | sample S_140625_EF_Meta_FD_187324 | JGI IMG/M metagenome (GOLD analysis project Ga0209088, IMG submission 187324) | Freshwater microbial communities from Lake Simoncouche, Canada to study carbon cycling - S_140625_EF_MetaG (SPAdes) (version 2) | ecosystem: Environmental > Aquatic > Freshwater > Lake ...
GTAACATCCCTGGCTTATCAAGAAGGAATTTTGCTGAATGGTTGATCCGGATGCCCTGCGCTACCTCCGGATCGCCCAAGCTGATCTCGATGAGGCGCAGCGCATGGTGGAGCTCTCGGGCTTCCGCGACAGCAGCATCGGTTTTCGGCTTCAACAGGCCTGCGAAAAAGCCCTCAAAAGCTGGATCCACATCAAGGGAGGCCTGGCTCCCTTCACCCACGACCTCGTCGCCTTGATGGATTCTGCGCTGCAAGGATTGCCCATTCGCTAAGGATGCCGCGGGCGGGTGATGGCGAGCGTTAGACATAACAAAAAACCAGCCACACCACGAGCGTTACGATGGGTGCCCTACTGTGTAGACTCTTCACACAAGAGCCACACATGGCCACGAATCTTGCTCTCGACCAGGAGCTGCTTGATCATGCCTTCCGCGTAAGTGGAGAACCGACCAAGAAAGCCGCCGTCACCCGAGCCCTTCAGGAGTTCATCGCCCGGAGAGAACAGCGGCGGGTCGCAGAGCTTTTTGGAAAGTTTGAGTGGGACGCTTCGTTCGATTACAAGGCTGAACGGGCTCGTAAGCAGTGAGTCTGCTTGTTGACACGAGCGTCTGGTCACTGGCGCTGCGCCGTGATGTAGAGCAATCCGCACCCGAGGTAGTGGCCCTCCGCCACGCACTTCTGGGGACAGATCAGGTCTTCACGACAGGACTGATCCTCCAGGAGCTGCTGCAAGGCTTTGCTGGGTCGCAGGACCGAGACCAGCTGGTCGATCGCCTCTCAGTGCTCGCCTTCCTCCAGCCAGTTAAGGAAGATCACATCGAAGCAGTAGAAGTCCGAAACTCCTGCCGTCGTTTCGGCGTGCAAGTTGGCACCATTGACGCCCTACTCATCCAGCTCTGTCGCAAAAACGATCTGACCCTGTTGACGACAGACCAAGACTTTCACGCAGCCACCAAGCACGTTGAGTTCAGGTTGTGGAGCGCAAGTTGATGGTTAATCCCTATAGCGCCCCAGCTCCGCCGGTAATCGCCGCTCTCCTCGATCGTTGGGTGCCACGACTGCCAAGGGTTGCCTATTTCCAGCTGCGCGAATGACAAGCATGGCCAAGCCAGTCGATCCCGGCTGGTGTAACAGGACGAACATGTGGTTATCGGACCCGTGAACCACAGCTACAGTATGGAAATCGCAGACCAAAGCCTATGCAGCGACAGGGTTTCGGGTCACCTCTGCAGCTGATTTTTCTGTGGTTCACGGAAAGGAACGGCCGGCCGGTGGTGGTTCACGGAACCATCCATTAACAAGTTAGGCCGCAGATGAAAGTTCTCGTTTTCGGCAATTCCGGCTCCGGCAAGAGCACGCTCGCAGCACTGCTGGCGCAACAGCATGGCCTAGCGCACCTAGACCTTGACTCGATCGTCTGGGAACCAGGAAGGATCGCCGAGCAACGCCTCCTGACGGATGTGCTGGCGTCTCTCTCCAGCTTCATGGACTCCCATGAGAACTGGGTGATTGAAGGTTGTTACGGGGAACTCGTTGAGTCCGCTGCCAAGTCCTGCAGCGAGATGATCTTTCTCAATCCAGGCCTTGAAGCATGTTTGGAGCATAACCTTCAACGTCCCTGGGAACCTCACAAGTACAAATCAAAGGCAGATCAACATTCAATGCTTGCCAACTTGCAAGCTTGGGTCGCTGGCTACTACGAACGCTCTGATGACTGGTCATATCAAGCTCATCGTAAGATCTTTGATTCACATGCCGGCACTAAGCAAGAGATTACACAGGCACCAAGAACTGCGGCCTAACAATTCGTTCAAGCCGAGCCCGCTTCGCGGCCTCGCTCAAGTTCTGATAATTTTCACCTGCCCAGGGCCGCAAAGCGGTCCGGCTTAACTCAGGCGTTGGGCCTCTCGTGCCCAAGCCTAAAGATCATTGCTAGAATTTCGCAACCGTTGGTGCTTAAAATGTTAAGCCAGGAAAATCGAGTTCCCGTAAAAGTTGCAGTTGCAGCCGCGATCGCTTACGTCAAGGAACTTTACGAGGATATCAGTTTGCGCGATTTACTCCTGGAGGAGATTGAGTACAGTGATGCTTCCGAAAAGTGGTTAGTTACTATTGGATTCTCTCTCCCCGAAACCAAGGAAGATTCAACTTCTGTGATTTTTCCAACCAAAACAAGCCGAGAACTATCACGTCGCTATAAAACGGTGATCATCGACGCCGTTTCCGGGAAACCAGATTCAATGAAGATTAGAACTATATAGCGCGATGCTGGCAAATCAATCGTCCGGTGTGCTTTTGCTCGACACAAATCTCCTACTTCTTCTCTTTATCGGGGGGAAAGATACTTTGTTCATCAAGAAGGCTAAGACGCTGTCGGCCTACACAGAAGAGGATTACGAACTGCTGCAAGAGTTCGCGAGTCTTAACAGATTCACAGGCCTTCTCACGACTCCTCATATAATTACGGAGGTCTCAAATCTGCTCGGCAAGGAGCGAGACGACATAAAGCGTATTGGCCGAGAAGCGGTGGTTGAGTTTCTCGCAAGATGCAATGAGCGCTCAGATTCATCGATGCAACTAGCTTCCAGTCCTGAGTTTTGCAGGCTTGGCATAACTGATGTCGCAATAGCAGTGGCAGTGGCAGCCAATGCAGCCATATTCATCTTGACTGCAGACTTACCCTTATACCTTTATTGTTCAAGCTCAGGCCTTAACGTGGCAAACTTCAATCACGTCCGTCAAGGTTCTTGGGGCTAAATCAATGTCCTTACATCAAGATGCAGCCGGCGGGATCAGAGATGCTGATTTCCATTTTAGCTCATGCCCACCGCCGATCTTGGAGTTCGAACAACTAGACGGCCTTAATGAGATCCCGCAAATTTAACTTAATCAAACAATGTCAAAGCATGAAGTTTTGCTTGATTTCTCTGGCCATTTAGCCTGAAACAATCTAACATGTACATACCCTAGCGCCCCATGTGCTCGGGTTTCGAACAGCCCGCCTTCAACCATTGGGGAGCCGCCAGCGATGCAGCCCATACGCAAAAACCCCTTTCAGAAACTAAAGCTGCTCTCCCAGGTCGGCCTGGCCTGCCTGGTCTGGTTCGCCCTGGTGCCCGCCTTGGCGCTGGAGGCAAACCGGCCCGCTGCTGGGTCGGTTAGTAGATCTGGCGTCGGCGCTAGTCGGCCAAACATTATTTTCATCATGGCCGATGACCTCGGCAATGCCGACCTCGGCTACCGGGGTAGCGACATCAAAACTCCGAATATCGACAAGCTGGCCCGGGAGGGCGTGCGGATGGAGTCCTTCGATGGCATGCCCGTTTGCACGCCGTCCCGGGCCGCCCTGATGACGGGCCGCCACCCGATGCGCTATGGCCTGCAGACGTTGGTGATCTTCCCCAACCACACCTACGGCCTGCCAACGGATGAACGCACCCTGCCCCAGGCACTGAAGGAGGCGGGCTACCAGACCTCGATGGTGGGCAAGTGGCACCTGGGCCATGCCGACAAGAAATACTGGCCGCAAAACCGGGGCTTCGATCACTTCTACGGCAACCTCGTCGGCGAGGTTGACTACTTCACCAAGATGCGCGGCGGCATCGTCGACTGGCAGCGCGATGGCAAGTTCATGCAGGAAACCACTTACTACCTGCCGCTGATCGGCGACGAGGCGGTGAAGCAGATCGAGCGGCAGGACAAAACAAAGCCGTTCTTCCTCTACTTCGCCTCCCTGGCACCCCATGCCCCCTATCAGGCCCAGCAGGCCGATGAAGATCGCTACGCCGCCAGCATCAAGGACCCGACCCGCCGCACCTATGCCGCCATGGTTACCTCGGTGGACGACCAGGTGGGCCGCATCGTGGCCGCCCTCGACAAGCGCGGGATGCGCGAAAACACCTTAATAATCTTCTCCAGCGATAACGGTGGCCCCCGTAGTGCCGTGGTCGCCAGCGGTGCCCATTCCCGCCAAGAGCGGGCCGCCAGCGGTGTCAAGCAGGAATCCCTGCCGGCCAGCAACGGCAACCTGCGCGGCGGCAAGGGCAGCCTCTACGAAGGCGGTGTGCGCGTGCCGACGATCTTCAACTGGCCCGGCACCTTGAAGCCCGCCGTGATCAATGAGCCGGCGCAGATGGTGGACATCATGCCCACCGCCCTGGCCCTGGCCGGCGCGGCACCCAACCCCGCCAGCAAGCCCTTCGATGGCAAGAACCTCCTGCCGATGCTCACCGAAGGCAAACCCTCGCCCCACGACGACCTCCTGATCAACGTCGAAGCCTTCCGCGGCGCCATCATCAAGGGCCAGTGGAAGCTGGTGAAGATCGCCCTGCTGCCGGGCAAGATCGAACTGTTCGACCTCAAGGCCGACCCCGGCGAGAAAAACAACGTGGCCGAGCAGCACCCTGAAGTGGTGCGTGATCTCGAAGCCCGCTTACAGGCCTATGCCAAGCAGCAGAAGATGAGCGAGTGGCTTAAGGCCCAGCCCGACTACCTCGGTGCCCAGGGCGAGCAGACGATCCTCGACCCCGACTTCGACATCGATGACGGCGGACTGCCTCAGCAGCAGCCGGTGCTGCCCAAGCCATGAAGCCGCCATTGCGGTTCCTGGCCGTGGCGCTGGGGTGCCTGCTGCTGAGCAGCGGCGTGCTCTCAGGGGCCTGGGCCCGTCCCGACCCAGCCGCCCCACCAAGCGACGGCTCGGTGCTGCCCTTCCCGCCGGTGCCCAGCGCCAGCATCGCCCGACCACGGCTGCAGGATTCGCTGCACAAACGCCGCGCCCAGCCGCAGCACCTAAAAGCCGATGCACCCAACGTGCTGATCGTGCTGCTGGATGACGTCGGCTTCGGCCAGGCCTCCACGTTCGGCGGCGAGATCAACACCCCCACCCTCAGCAAACTGGCGGACCAGGGCCTGAGCTACAACACCTTTCACACCACCGCTATCTGCTCCCCCACCCGGGCGGCCTTGCTCACCGGACGCAATCACCAGCGCGTCGGCAACGGCACGATCGCCGAACGGGCCGTCGATTGGGATGGCTACACGGGTGTGATTCCGAAAACCTCGGCCACCATGGCCGAAGTGCTGCATCACTACGGCTACAAGACGGCGGCCTTCGGCAAATGGCACAACACGCCGGCCGATCAGACCACCGCCATGGGGCCCTTCGATCGCTGGCCGACCGGCCACGGCTTTGATTACTTCTACGGCTTCCTCGCCGGTGAAACCTCCCAGTGGGAGCCCCGCCTGGTGGAGAACACCACCGCCATTGAGCCTCCCCACGACAAGAATTACCACCTCAGCGAGGAAATGGCCCAGCGCAGCATCGTCTGGCTGCGTAAGCACCGGGCCTTCTCACCGGACAAGCCCTTCTTCCTCTACTGGGCGCCTGGGGCCGCCCATGGCCCCCACCAGGTGGGCAAGGAGTGGTCCGACAAATACAAGGGCAAATTCGATGCCGGCTGGGATGCCTACCGCGAGCGGGTGTTTGCCCGCCAGAAGCAACTCGGCTGGATTCCGGCCAACACCAAACTGACGCCCCGGGCCGCGTCCATGCCCGCCTGGGACAGCATTCCGGCGGCCCAGCGCCCCTTCCAACTACGGCTGATGGAGATCTACGCCGGTTTCGTGGAGCACGTCGATGTACAGGTGGGCAAGGTAATCGATGAGCTCGAGCGCCTGGGGGTGCGGGATAACACGATCGTGATTTACATCTTCGGCGACAACGGCGCCAGCGCCGAAGGCCAGAACGGCACGATCAGCGAGTTGCTGGCCCAGAACGGCATCCCCAACACCGTTGAGCAGCAGATCACGGCCCTGAACGCCATGGGCGGCCTCGATGAGTTGGGCGGTCCCAAGACCGACAGCATGTACCACGCCGGCTGGGCCTGGGCCGGCAATACGCCATTCCAATACACCAAATTGATCGCCTCCCATTTCGGCGGCACCCGCAATCCGATGGTGATCTCCTGGCCCAAAGGGATCAAACCCGACAAAACGCCACGGGCCCAGTTCCACCACGTCAACGACATCGCGCCGACGATCTATGAACTCATCGGCATCAAACCGCCCAAGGTCGTCGATGGGTTCCAGCAGGATCCAATCGATGGCTTCAGCCTGGCCTACACCTTTGCCAATGCCAAAGCGCCCACCCGCAAAAAGGTGCAGTACTTCGACAACAACGGCAGTCGCGCCATCTTCCAGGACGGGTGGCTGGCTGCCACCTTCGGCCCTTTGGTCCCCTGGCTGCCCGGCGCGCCTGGGCTGGCCGCCTGGGATTCGGCCAAAGACAAATGGGAGCTTTACAACCTCAACGCTGACTTCTCCGAAGCTGATGATCTCGCCACCCGCGAACCGCAGCGACTGGCCCAGCTACAGAAAACGTTTGATCAGCAGGCCGTAGCCAACAAGGTCTATCCGCTGGGTGCTGGTATCTGGCTGCGGCTGCACCCCGAAGACCGCATCAAGTCGCCCTTCACGAGCTGGCAGTTCGATGCCACCACCACGCGCATGCCGGAGTTCACAGCGCCTGGACTGGGCCGTGAAAGCAACACAGTTAGCATTGATGCGGAGCTCAAGGAGAATGCCTCCGGTGTGTTGTACGCATTGGGGGGTTCGGGCGGTGGGCTCAGCCTCTACCTGGACCAGGGCCAACTCGTCTATGAGTACAAGATGATGATCATCGAGCGTTACACCGCCCGTTCGATCAACAAAATCCCTGCCGGTAGACACCGCATCGATGTTACAACCAGCCTCGCTAATGCCCAGCCACTCTCACCGGCCTTGGTGGTGCTGAAAGTGGCTGGCCAGGAGGTGGCACGCACAACGGTGAAACGCACCGTTCCGGCTGCCTTCTCCGCCAGCGAAACGTTTGATGTGGGCGTGGATCTTGGCTCAACAGTGTCGCTCGACTACTTCGAGCGCCGGCCGTTTCGTTTCGATGGCACGATTCACAAAGTGGAGGTGAAACTCTCTGCCACCACCCCTCAAACGCCGTAATACCCCCGATACCAGCGGGCAAACTGCTCGACGCCGGCCTCAATCGAGGTGGACGGCCTGAACCCCACCCAGGCCTCCAGGGCGCTGGTGTCGGCGGCGGTGGCCAGCACATCGCCGGGCTGCATCGGCTGGAAATCGCGGATCGCCTCGCGGCCCAGGGCCTGCTCCAGCACCTCAATGAAACGCATCAGGGCAATCGGTTGGCTGTTGCCGATGTTGAACAGCCGGTGGGGCACCGCAGCGGTGGCCGGATCGGGATGGAGCGGATCGAAATCGGGATCGGCGCTGGCGGGCTTATCGAGGCAGCGGACCACCCCTTCGGCGATGTCATCGATATAGGTGAAATCCCGCTGCATCTGGCCACCGTTGAACACCTTGATCGGCTCGCCCGCCAAAATCGCCCGGGCGAACAGCATCGGCGCCATGTCCGGCCGGCCCCAGGGGCCGTACACCGTGAAGAAGCGCAGGCCCGTAGCCGGCAGGCCATAGAGGTGGCTGTAGGTGTGGGCCATCAGCTCGTTGGCCTTCTTGGTGGCCGCATAGAGGCTCACCGGATGGTTCACCGGATGCTGCTCGGAAAAGGGCATCTGGCGGTTGCCGCCATAGACCGAACTGCTGGAGGCATAGACCAAATGGCCTACCCCCTGGTGGCGGCAGGCCTCCAGCACCGAGCCGAAGCCCACCACATTGCTTTGGATATAAACACCAGGATTTTCAATCGAGTAACGCACCCCCGCCTGGGCCGCCAGATGGATCACCCGATCGGGCGCCTCGGCGGCCACCAGGCTGGTCAGGGCCGCCCCGTCGGCCAACTCCAGCGCTTCAAAGCGAAATTGCCCCGGCGCGGCGGCGGCTTGCAGGCGCTCCAGGCGGGCGCGCTTCAGGCTCGGGTCGTAATAGGGGTTGAGGTTGTCGAGACCCAACACCCTTTCCCCCCGGGCCAGCAAACGCTCGGCCACGGCGGCGCCAATGAAGCCCGCGGCGCCGGTGACGAGAACCGTGCCCGCCATCAACCCTGGGCCAGGCGCTCGCGGAAATAGGCGATCGTCGGCTCCAGGCCCTCCTCCAGGCTGACCTTGGGTTCCCAGCCCAGCTCGCGGCGGGCCAGGTCGATCACCGGCTGGCGTTGCAGCGGGTCGTCCTGGGGCAGGGGCTGGGTGGTGAGGGGCAGGGAGGGATCGATGCGATCACGCACCAGCTCGGCCAGTTGGCGGATCGTGAATTCACCGGGATTGCCGATGTTGATCGGGCCGGGATGGTTACCATTCATCAACGCCATCATGCCGGCAATCAAATCGTCGACATAGCAAAAGGAGCGGGTCTGGCTGCCTTCGCCATAGAGCGTTAGCGGTTTACCCTGCAGGGCCTGAACAATAAAATTGCTAACCACCCGGCCGTCATCGGGCAACATGCGCGGCCCGTAGGTGTTGAAAATCCGCATCACCCGGATTTCGGTGCCGTGGCGGCGCTGGTAGTCAAAACACAGGGTTTCGGCGATGCGCTTGCCTTCGTCGTAGCAAGAGCGAATGCCGATGGTATTGACGCAGCCCCGGTAGCTCTCCGGTTGGGGATGGACCTCGGGATCGCCGTAGACCTCACTGGTGCTGGCCAGCAGCAGCCGGGCCCCCACCCGCCGGGCCAGGCCCAGCATGTTGTAGGTGCCCAGAAAACTGGTCTTGGCCGTTTTGATCGCATTGAACTGATAGTGCACCGGTGAAGCCGGACAGGCGAGGTGCCAGATGCGATCCACCTCAAGGCGCAGCGGATCTGTGACGTCGTGGCGGATCAGTTCAAAGCGGGGATGGCCGATCCAGTGGCGCACATTGTCCTTGCGGCCGGTGAAATAGTTGTCGACGCAAATCACCTCTTCGCCGGCCTCCATCAGCCGGTCGGTGAGATGGGAGCCGAGGAAGCCGGCGCCGCCGGTGACGAGATTACGGATGGTCACAGCTCAGCCCTCCCCGACGCGCCAGACGCTGAGGCCAGCAGCCCGGGCCGCCGTCGCATCGGCCACGGCCCTGGCATCAAACAGCCAGGCGGGCTGACGCATCACCGCCGCAATCGCCCCCCAATCGAGATGGCGATATTCGTCCCATTCGGTGAGGATCAGCACCGCATCGGCCCCCCGCGCCGCCTCCAGAACGCTTGCGGCCGGAATCCAGGTGCCGTCGCCCCCCAGGGGCACCCCCCGGGCGGCGGTGGCCGGATCGACGGGCGGTCGGCCCAGATCCTGGCTGATCTGCTGATCCCCCACCTTGGGATCGACGATCGCCAACTGGGCCCCTTCTTCGATCAGATCACGGCAGATGGAGATGGCCGGTGCCTCCCGGGTGTCATTGGTGTCGGCCTTGAAGGCAAATCCCAAGATGGCGATGCGTTTGCCGCTGACGGTGCCGAACAGGCTGTTGACCACCAAGCGGGCGATGCGCTGCTGCTGCCAGCTGTTGAGCCCCACCACGCTCTCCCAGTAGGAGGCCACTTGCTCCAGGCCGTAATGGCGGCAGAGATACACCAGGTTGAGGATGTCTTTCTGGAAGCAGCTGCCGCCGAACCCCGGGCCGGCCTGCAGGAATTTGGCGCCGATGCGGGAATCGGTGCCGATGGCGCGGCCCACTTCGCGCACATCGGCTCCGGTGGCCTCACAGAGGGCCGCAATGCCGTTGATTGAAGAAATCCGCTGGGCCAGAAAGGCGTTGGCAGTGAGCTTGGAGAGTTCACTGCTCCAAAGGTTGGTGCGCAGGATGCGCTCCTGGGACACCCATTGGCCGTAGACACTGGCCAGGGACTCAATTGCCGCTTCGTCCTCGCCACCAATCAGCACCCGGTCCGGATTCTCCAGATCGCCGATGGCGCTGCCTTCGGCCAGAAATTCGGGGTTGGAAAGCACCGAAAAGGTCTTGGTGCCGCCGGCAGTGCCCTGGGCGGCGCTGAGGATGGCCTTGACCGCCTCCGCCGTGCGCACCGGCAGGGTGCTCTTCTCTACCACGATCGTGTGGCCATTGGCGGCCGCGGCCACCTGGCGAGCCGAGGCCTCAATCCAGCGCAGGTCACTCGCCTGGCCAGCGCCCACACCGCGGGTTTTGGTGGGGGTGTTCACCGACAGAAAAATCATGTCGGCCCCAGCGATTGCATCATCGACGGCCGTGGTGAAGTGCAGGTTGCGGCCCCGGGCCCTGCCCACCACCGCATCCAGCCCTGGTTCGTAGACGGGCAGCCGGGCCAGGTCGTCGTGGTTCCAAGCAGCGATGCGCTCGGCGTTCAGATCGACCACCGTAACTGTGATGTG
>Ga0209088_10002910_pt1 | contig 10270 bp, 8 predicted proteins | sample S_140625_EF_Meta_FD_187324 | JGI IMG/M metagenome (GOLD analysis project Ga0209088, IMG submission 187324) | Freshwater microbial communities from Lake Simoncouche, Canada to study carbon cycling - S_140625_EF_MetaG (SPAdes) (version 2) | ecosystem: Environmental > Aquatic > Freshwater > Lake ...
AAACTGGCGTGGCCCACGAATTGCGGAAAAGGACTCCGTCATCGGCCAACTTCTGGAGGTTAGGCATGGAAATGGCACCGCCGTAAGGCGACAGCTCATCAGCCGAGACGTCGTCAGCGAGAATAAGTATAATGTTAGGCCGGGAAGGCTTTTCGCCAGCGGCCTGGAGACAAAACGTCGGGAGAAAGAAGAAGATCAACTTAACAAGAACAGCGAATCTAGAGAATAAGCGAAGTAAATCTGGATGCCTCATAGAAAAAAGGTGCCAAATCCTGATACAGCGAGCGATGAGATTCCCGCCCGACTACGATCTCCCTTCCATTATGCAATTCTCAGGAAGGAGTGTCAGGCCAAGGCCGAAGCTTCCTGAAAAAGCTCCCGCACGACTTTGGCGTAAAGGATGGCCTGCGCGTACCGATCGGACTCCTCCGTCATTTTTCCGTCCGGGCAAGGAAAGAGCCGGGCGTAGTAGTGGGTTCCTGAGAGCAACTCAGGCGTGAAAAGAAGAACGTCACCGGGGCCGGCGTTTTCCCGAAACCCACGCATTGCCCGCGCCCAGATTGTTCGAAAGTCGGCATAATAATCCACCAGCCCAACTGCCGCCGCTGGTCGCGATTCGGTGGCATCAATCGGAACCTGCATGTGCCCAGGGCTCGCGATCCTCCCGTGCATGAAGCCAATCCGGTCAAAGATGGGCTGCATGAACTCGATTTTTTTCTCCAGACCTCCGTAGACCATTTCTTGTCCGCAATAGTAGTGGCTGAAATCCCCATTGAAGAGCACCTCCGGAAACCTCTTGGCAATCTGAACCGTCCGCCACATATCCTGCGTGATTGTCGCACGGTGGGTTTCGATAAAGATAGGTAGCCGGGCTTTTTGCGAGGCGGAGAGGATAGCTTCGACCAATCGAAACACCTCATTATCGTCCTCGATTCCCCAGCCCGCATGTACGGTTAGGCAGAGATCTCCGCGCTTCGCATGCTTTTCAGCCAATGGCAAAGCCTCCCCTGGTTCGTTGATACGACCGAGACCGCAGTGAGGAAGCGATCCCAGGGGCGGGGGGCCATCTTGGGTTAGTTGGACACCTTCGAATCCGTCAGCGGCGAGGTGCTTAAGGAGTTCCTCGCGAGGCGGATTCTTCCAAATCGAACTGCTCGGCAAGTCGACAAGGTTGTCGAGGTTAAGAAATACCCTCAGTTTGGGCGCATCGCCCGATCCGTCGTTAAGATAATGAGGACGATTCAAAATTCGTCGCAGGCAATCTGGGACGGACTCACTCCAAGATCGGCGAGCATCTTCCGGCAGGCCTTGACCATCATGGGTGGCCCGCACAGATAGAATTCAACGCCTCGGACATCCGGATGTTGGCGAAGATATTCATCTAGAACAACCTCATGGATAAATCCAACCGAACCATTCCATTGATCCTCCGGTAGCGGCGAGGAAAGCCCCATGTGGAAGCTGAAGTTGGCATGACTTGCCCCAAGCTGCTCGAAATACTCCTGGTAGTAGAGTTCCTGTTTCGACCGTGCTCCATACCAGTAACTGATTTTACGCGCCGATTTTGCCGACTCGAGCAAGTAACTCAAATGGGAGCGAAGGGGCGCCATTCCCGCTCCGCCTCCGATGTAGACCATCTCCTTCTGCGTCGGCTTGATATGGAAATCTCCGAAAGGTCCGATCGCCGTGACCTCGTCCCCCGCTCGCAGATTGAACACATAGGAAGAACCGACTCCCGGTGGGCAATCCTGACCTGGCGGCGGAGTGGCGATACGGACGTTGAAGCGGAGGATCCTCTCCCCTTTTGGATTTGAAGCCAGCGAGTAGTTGTTGCGTTTGCCCGCCTGTGGATTGGCGACCTCCAGGTCGAAGACATTTTGACGGCGCCAGACGGAGGCGAAAGGTTCGGAAATGTCGAAGTCTCGGAACTGGATTCGATCGTAAGCTGGAATCTCGATCTGCAGATAGTCGCCTGGAGTGAAATCCACCCGTGCGTTGTCGTCCAGTGGTTCGAGAACAAGCTCCTTAATGAACGTGGCGACGTTCCGGTTGCTGACGACCCGAAACTGCAGGGTCGTCTGTTGCCTGGCACCCGCCCCGCCGGGACTAAGGACATTGAGCCAGAGTCGCCCTCCCCTTTCCTCAATCGGGTAGGTGGCTAGCCCGCGACAGACGGGAGTGCGGGCTGGCGATCCGTCTGCAAGGTGAAACCGTCCGTTGTGTTTCGGACACTCAATGATGCCCCCTTTTACCAAGCCATCCGCCAGATGGGTATTTCCGTGGGTGCAGATGCCGTCGGTGGCAAAGAGCGCTCCCTTTTCGTCACGGATCAAGGCGTAGCTTTTACGTCCATGGTCGAAGCGCAAGACATCGGCTGGTCCAAGATCGGCAGAGGCACAGATTTCGATCCAACCCTTAGTATCCGGTTTGATATCTGTGCCTTTGAGTTGCTCGACCGCACTTTGCCGGGGTTGGGGCAGTTTGCGCTTCACGTGGTAGGTGGGCTCCGTTACCTGGCGGAGCACGGCAGGAAGAATCTCACGCCAGGCGGAGAGGATCGAAGAATAGGGAGGCGGACAATCGTCCTTCACAAGCTCGTGCAGCTTTGGAAGGTTGTGGTAAGGCACCAGCGGGAACATGTGGTGTTCGAGGTGGTAGTTCATGTTCCAGTACACAAACCGGCTGAACGGATTCATGAACACCGTGCGGCAGTTTAACCGGTGATCCAGGACGTTTTCCGCCAATCCTGCATGCTGGGTAGAATTGTGGACGATCATGAGCCAAGTCCCAAAAAAATGCGGCAGGATGACCAGAAAAATCGGGATCCACGAATGCAGCGCAACGGATAAGGCTAGGGTGGCGGCATAGATGCCCAAAATAATTTGGGCGTTTCGAAATATTTTTGGAAACTCACTTTCGGGAATGAAGGTGCGCTCGCCCGGGGTCACACGCCCGAGAGCGTGCCGGACCAAACCCGGAAAATATCCCTCGTAAACATTGATCGCGAACAGGCTGAGAAAATGGGCTTTTAGATTCGGGGGCCGGGATACTTGGATTTCCGGATCCCGACCGACGATAATGGTGTCGGAATGATGGCGGGTGTGACTCCAACGCCAGACGACGGATTCGCGCATGACCATAAACGAAGCCACCTCGTAAAGTGCGTTATTCATCCAGTCCGTTTTAAAGGCGGTGCCATGACCCGCTTCATGCCATCGGGAATCTGAAGCTGTAGCGTAAAGCACCGCATAGAAGGCGTAGGGCAAAAGAACCCACCAAGTCCCCCACAAAGTAACGGTTCCCCAAGCAGTCAGACCCAAGAGCGCAAACCAGAGCGCCGTATCACGGAGCGCAGGTCCGTCACGCCGCTCCAGCAACTTTCGCAGCTCCTTTCGGGCAACCGGAGGCTGATACCAGTCGGCCTCTGCCAGACCGAGTTCGATCGCCTTAGCCGTATTCTTACCGGTCAACGAATAATCGAGACGCTCAGGGGGTTTCATCGCCGGCGAAACCGAAACGTGGGTATCTGTTCCCATAACCTAATCAATATGGGAGATCATGGGTTTTTTGGAAATGGACAGAACCATACTTTTGCATGTATTTTCCGGACATGGCGAGGGCCCCTGACCGATACCGGCTTTACTCCTTCCCAGAGCGTGAAACACCTCTTGGCAGAGTGCATTTTGGAGGTGTTTTACCCGGAAGTACGGGAACTGGGTGGGATGGATTCCGCAAATACGGCATGTACGCTGCGGTTTTGATTACCCGTGGCTGCGGAGTCTACCGGGATGCTTCTGGCAGGGAGATCCCCCTTGAAGAAGGGTCGGTCATTCTGGTTTTTCCTGAAATCCCCCACCATTATGGCCCTCCTCCGGGCACGCGTTGGGACGAGGTTTTTGTGGCTTTCTCCGGACCTGCCTTTGATGCCTGGCGAGGACACGGGTTGGACCCGGCCCATCCTGTCTGGCGTCTAAAGGATCCGCGTCCTGAGGCAGATTTCCTGCGCTCCCTACTTACGAGGCCGGTCGAAAACCTCGAGGAAGCGATTCAGCAGGCTGCGGATGTCCATGGGATGTTGGCTCGGTGGCTGGCGCAAAAGCCGGATGAGCAGGGCCTTCCCCTCTGGCTGGAAAAGGCACGCCGGGCCTTAGCATCTATTCCCGAACATCGCACAGTCTCGTCGGTTGCACGGGAATCCGGACTCCACGCCGACGCATTTCGCCGTGCCTTCCGCAAATGGACCGGGGAGACGCCCGCCGGATTTCACCGTCGGCACCGCCTAGCTATGGCGGTTGATCTTCTTCGACGACAGGAAGTTGGGCTGGCACAAATCGCCGAATCGCTCGGCTTCCACGACGCATTCCACTTCTCCAAATGCTTCAAGCAGGCCTACGGCACGCCTCCATCGGTTTTTCGAACTCTTCCACCCGAGCCACCTGGGAAAATTCTACGCCGTGTTGGCAAACAGCCAGACGTAATTTATCAACCACAATGATTCGCATAACCTGATACAGACTCTGAGAGTCAGACGCATGGCCGCATGCCTCATCCCAATGGTGGATGGATGAAGGAAAACGAGATTCCTTTTCCGGCCATACGCGATGCGTTGCAGCACCTAAACTATCCCGGCTGGATCTGTCTTGAGTGTGTGTGGATCGACTGGGAAGGTTGTAATCGTAAGGATAATGTTGCGGAAACCATTCTTCTTCGCGATCTTATCCGCCGAGGCTAATCCCCCGCTACCATCTATTATGAATCAACCGAAACCGGACTGGAAAGAGCAAGTTGCCGTGATTAGCGGCGGAGCGGACGGACTGGGTCTGGCCGTGGCACGTCGCTTATCCTTGCGGGGGATTCGCTTGGTCCTGCTTGACCTCAACGACGAGGCCCTTGCTAAGGCGAAGCAGGAGCTTGGCCCGCGCACGCTGGCCCTCCGCGTGGACGTCACCGACCCGTCGGCTATGCGCAAAACTATTGATCAGGCCGCCGCCGAAACCGGTCGGTTGGATATTCTCATCAACTGCGCCGGCATCACCGGAAAGACAAATCTGAAAAGCCATGAGGTGGATCCCGCCGACTTTGACCGAGTCATGAAGGTCAACGTCAACGGCTGCCTCAACACTTTCCAGGCCGTGGTCCCCCACATGCTCAAGCGGAACTATGGCCGGGTGCTCCACTTTGCTTCGATATCTGGCAAGGAAGGCAATGCAGGGATGCTGGCCTACTCCACTTCCAAGGCTGCCGTCATCGGTATGACCAAGGTACAGGGCAAGGAGTACGCCCAAACGGGTATCACCGTGAACGCGCTGGCCCCGGCGGTCATCTTCACAGAGATGGTCGCGGCCCTGCCACCAGAACAGGTAAAATATATGACCGAAAAGATCCCGATGGGCCGCTGCGGCACCAAGGACGAGATCGTCGCTCTCGTTGAGTTCATCGTCTCCCCAGAAAATTCCTTCACCACCGCGTTCACCTACGACATGACCGGCGGACGCGCCACCTACTGAAAGGCCTGCCCATGCACATCATCCGTTATCAAGATCCTGAGGGAACCATCCACTTCGGCTCCCAGAATTCCGACGGTTCGGCCGTCCGCTGTACCGGTGATCTCTACGCCGGCCTGAAAGAAACCAAAGAGCCGACCCGCATCGCCAAACTTCTGGCCCCGCTAGTCCCCTCGCAGATTCTCTGCATCGGGCTCAACTACCGCCACCATGCCGCGGAGTCGGGCATGAAGCCGCCGGAACGCCCCGTACTCTTCACGAAGGGTATCAACACGCTCCAGAACCCAGGCGACCCCATCGAGATTCCTGTCAAGGCCGCCAGCACCGAGGTTGACTACGAGTGCGAGCTTGCCGTGGTGATCGGCAAAGCGTGCAAGAACGCCACTCCCGCAAACGCCCTCTCCTATGTGCTGGGTTATACCTGCGGAAATGATGTCTCCGCCCGCGACTGGCAGCTCAAGTGGGGCGGCGGCCAGTGGTGCCGGGGAAAAACTTTCGACACCTTTTCCCCGCTGGGCCCCTGCCTCGTCACTGCCGACGAGATTCCCGACCCGCAAACCCTCGGTATCCGCACAATCCTGAACGGTGAGAAAGTTCAGGACTGGAATACGAATGACATGATCTTCAATGTGGCCGAGATCATCGCCTTCCTAAGCGGCAGCAACACCCTTCCGCCGGGCACGGTGATCCTTACCGGAACCCCGCACGGCGTCGGCATGGCCGCCAAACCGCCCCGCTGGTTAAAGGCAGGGGATCAGGTGACTATCGAGATCGACCGTATCGGCCAACTGACCAATCCCGTCGCTTTGGAGCGCTGATCCGCCCTTTCCCCCTGCTTTTCCCGTGAACCTTGTTCTCGGCGTTCTCTTCCACTGGATCGGTGGTCTCGCCGCAGCCAGCTTCTATATTCCTTACCGGGCCGTGCAACGCTGGTCATGGGAGACGTACTGGCTGGTGGGAGGTCTCTTTAGTTGGATTCTCGCCCCTTCCCTGCTGGGCACTATCTTTGTGCCCGATCTTTACCGTCACATCGCGGCCGCTCCCCGCTCTTCGGTTCTCTGGTGCTACTTCTTCGGGGTTCTCTGGGGAATCGGTGGGATCACTTTTGGCCTGACCATGCGCTACCTTGGTATCGCACTCGGCATGGCTGTGGCCCTAGGTTTTTGCGCCGCCTTCGGCACGCTCATGCCGCCAATCTTTGCGGGCGACTTCGGCCGGTTGCTCACCACCCTGTCTGGCCTAGTGGTTTTAGCGGGGGTGGGTGCTTGTCTGCTAGGCATCGGCCTGAACGGTGCAGCTGGCATGTCCAAGGAGGGCGAACTTTCGGCCGAGGAGAAGGCAGCCGCGGTGAAGGAGTTTAATTTCCGCAAAGGCATGGTCGTCGCCACCTTCGCGGGCATCATGAGCGCCTGCTTCGCCTACGGACTCGCCGCCGGACGGCCGATCGGCGAAATCACCCTAGCCGCCCTACAAACCTCTGGCGGTAGTCCCCTTTGGCAAAATCTCCCCATTCTCGTAGTCGTTCTCTGGGGCGGATTCACCACCAACTTCATTTGGTGCGTCATTCTCAACATCCGTAATCGCTCCACTCACCAGTACCTCAACGCCAACCCCGCGCATACGGCTGAGATGGGGGCAGCGGAAGGCATGATGATGTCCGACGCGCCCGAGATCGTAGCCAACCGGGAGGCTGCTTCCCACGGGATGGGCGGAGCGGCCCGGCCGGCCGGTCCTGCCCCACTCCTACGAAACTATCTACTTTGCGCTCTCGCCGGCTTTACATGGTACCTGCAGTTTTTCTTTTACAGCATGGGAGAGACAAAGATGGGCGCGTACTCCTTCTCCAGTTGGACGCTGCACATGGCATCCATAATCATCTTTAGCACGTTTTGGGGATTAGTGCTTCACGAATGGAAAGGATCAGGTCGACGCACAATGAAACTTGTCTGGCTTGGCCTACTTGTACTTGTGGCCTCCACTATCATCGTAGGCTACGGCAATTATCTAGGTGGCTCCGCGGGCGGACATTAATCCACTTTATTTTTTGGTTGTTATGGCTGCTTGGAAAGCGGGGCGTAGCGGAAGATACCGCCCGAATGCGGATGGGCTGCGAGCGTAGCCTCGTCTAGGCCTAGCCTTGATGTCGTGATGTAGAGATGCCCTACGCCAGAGAAGCAGCATGAGCTGGTGTGTGGGCAACCGGTATCCACCCGCTGGAGGAGGAGACCTGATTTCGGGCACCATTGGCAAACGCAGCCCGCGCCCCAATGGGCGACCCAGAGTGTGTCGTCGCGTCCGACCTCCATGCCATCGGGAACCCCAAGGCCGTCAGGCACTCTGACCACAGTCCGCCGGTTGCGGATCGAAGAATCGGAGGAGGCGAAATCGAACGCCCAGATTTCGCGTGTGGGAGAATCGATGAAATACATCGTTTTGGAGTCGCGGGACCAACCCATGCCGTTCGCGATGGTCAGGTTGTCGAGCACGCGGGTGAGTTTGCCGCCGTCCAACCGATAAAGTGACCCTGCCCCTTCGACGGAGCCGTCGTTCGACATCGTGCCGATCCAGAAGCGTCCGGCCGGATCCTGTTTTCCGTCATTGCAGCGGTTGGCGGGAAGGTTGGGCTCCACCGGGACGATTTCCCGGATATCTCTTGTCTGCAGATCGACCGAGGCGAGACGCTTGGCAAAGGCGACGAGGTGGCGGCCATCCCCTTGCGGCACGACGACGCAAGGCAGTTCCTCGAAGGGATGGCTGACGACACCGCCCGTGACAGGGTCGAGGCTGTTGATTTTGCGGCCCATCATGTCCACAGAAAGCAGGAGCTCAAGGGCGGCATCCCAGCAGGGGCCTTCTCCGTGGGTGCTGCGGGTGTCTGCAGCGAGGATGGCGGTGGCTGTTTTTATGAGAATTCGGGTTTACCAGTCGGTGACGGCTCCGTCCGGCGTGAAACTGCGGCGCAGGATTTCCTGCTGGAACGGGTGCTTGCGCACCTCGTCCTCGTTGATCTCGATGCCGAGTCCCGGCTTGTCGCTTGGGCGGACGATCTGGCCCTTCTTCTCGATGGTGAAGCCGGACTGCACGATGTCGTCACGCCAAGGCACGTCGTTCTTGACGGATTCGCAAATGAGATAGCTCGGCGTGGCGAAGCCAAACTCCAGCGAAGCCGCCGTGCTCACCGGCCCCTGCGGATTGTGCGGCGCAATGGAGACGCGATAAGCTTCGGCCAGCGCCGCGATGCGGCGCACCTCGGTGAGCCCGCCGCAGTGGGTGATGTCGGGCTGGAGGATGCTGGCGGCGCGCTTTTGGAGGAGGTCGCGGAAGCCGTGGATGCCGGTGATACGTTCGCCGCTGGCTATGGGCGTGCCCACCGCGCGATTGATGTCAGCCATTTCATCGAGCACTTCGGGCCAGCAGATTTCTTCGAGAAAATAGAGGCCGTAGGGTTCCAGGGCGCGTGCAAACTGCATCCCCATGGCTGGTGAGGGGCGGGCGTGGCAGTCAACCATCACGTCAATGTCCGGCCCCACGGCCTCGCGGATCGCCTGGATACAAGAGACAGCGTAATTGATTGGTCGGAGCCCCTCGACGGGCGCGGTCTCCGGAACGGCCATGCATTTGAAGGCGGTGTAACCGTTTGCCACCGTCTCCTGCGCGAGCTCGGCGAAGCGTTTTGCATCGCCCGGCGCGGTGAGATAAAAATCCTCCATTTTTCCTCCGCCGAGATGGCTGTAGGTCCGGATGTAGTCGCGCACCGGGCCACCCCACAACCGGTGACAGGGAACTTTGTGGACCTTGCCCATGATGTCCCAGAGCGCGAGGTCAATGCCCGCAATCGCCGTGGCGCGGACGATGCCGTTGCCGTGCCAGAAATGCTGCCGGAACATCATCTGCCAGAGGTGCTCCACGCGCGTGGGATCCTCGCCGATAATGAGCTGGGAAAGATCCTCGATGGCCCCAATCACTGACCGCGTGTGCCATTCCAGCGTAGCCTCACCCCAACCGTAAAGCCCGGGCTGGTCGGTCAAGACTTTGACGAATATCCAGTTTCGCATGCGGGCGTTGCAGATGAGTGTTTCGATTTTTGTGATTTTCATATTTGGTAAGATGCCGGGTGGACAGGTTGGGTTTTGCTATTTGCCTACGATGGGTTTGGACGCATAGGGCTCGCGGCTGACGAGCAGGCTGGTCATTCCGAGGTCCGCAAAAATGTTGGCCCCCGTGATGCACGACGAATCATCGCTCAGCAGGAAGACGCAGCACTTCGCGACTTCCTCCGCAGTGATAAGGCGCTGCCCGGGAATATTGGCATTCCAGTAGTCCAGGCATTCCTTTTCGCTCGGCGCGGCGGCGACAAGATCCTTCCAGATTTCCGTCTCGCAGAGGCCTGGGGAGAGAATGTTCACGCGGATGCCCAGAGGTGCCAGTTCGACCGCAGCGGCTTTGCTGAAGCCGACCATCCCGTGCTTGGCAGCGTCGTAGGGCGCGGCCCCGGCCACAGCAGCATGAGTGTGGACGCTGGCGATCTGGACGATCGAGCCTCCCCCACCCTGCCGAGCCATGTTCCTCGCACAAAGCTGCGTGAGGAGAAATGACCCGGTTAGATCAACGGCAAGCACACGCTGCCATTCGATCGGATCGATTTCGAGGAATGGCTTCACGTAGTTGATGCCCGCGTTGTTGATCAATCCGTCGATTCGACCGAAACATTTCACTGCGTGGGTGACGAGCGAGTCGAGCTGATCCGGACGGCTCATGTCGGTCGG
>Ga0209088_10002911_pt1 | contig 10267 bp, 1 predicted proteins | sample S_140625_EF_Meta_FD_187324 | JGI IMG/M metagenome (GOLD analysis project Ga0209088, IMG submission 187324) | Freshwater microbial communities from Lake Simoncouche, Canada to study carbon cycling - S_140625_EF_MetaG (SPAdes) (version 2) | ecosystem: Environmental > Aquatic > Freshwater > Lake ...
AAAATTTAGTATAAGATCTTTTCCATTCTCTATTATATTTGACCCTAGCAATGATTTATATTATTCATCTACAGAAACATATGCCAATTGGATATCAAATTATATTCCTCCATCAGCAACACCTTTACCACTATATAATGCACCATATTTCTATGAATTGCAGGGATCTCTTGATATAAGTAATATAAAGAGTCGTTCAAATATATATTCAAATATATATAGTATAATAACTAGGAAAAGAGAACCCTTCTTTCTTTATGAATATTTACAAAATCACTCCGTACAATTTGATTATGGTGATGGTTTTTCTGGATATGGTATTAATGATTTGCCTGGAAAAGATTTATCAAATTGGTCATTTATTGCATCATGGTCAAATATAAAGCTTCCTATAAATAATATATTTACATTCTCAAATGATTTGTATATATATTCAAATTCAGCACATTCAATTACACAAGAAAGTAATATTACATTCAATATAATAAATATAAGTGATCAATATTCATCCGGTCAGGAAACAGGATTTTATATGAAAGCTCATACAAATATAATAATAACATCTAATATATATAATAATAATATCGATTATACAAAACCAAATATGTTTTCAATATCTCTTAATAATCCAGTTCCATTTCATGTTATTAATTCTAGTAATATTTATATTGATAATTTTAGAAGTAATATACCAGATGTTGTAAGTATTGATGTAGATACTAATGAACTTATATTATCACCTGGAGTTTATTCAAATTATATATGTGGAGTTCTATGTTTTTCTGGATTAAATAGTAATACCTTTTATGTAGGAATATCAAATATTGGTTCTTATGCATATGTTTCTGATTTATTTTCAGGAAAAATATATGGAAGTAATTTAAGATTTAACAATAATTTACCATTTTATTATGGGCAAGGTCTTGAAATAATAAATAGTCGTTTTTCAAATATAACATATATAAAAGCCACACATTCTTTTGGGGCTAGATTATATTCTGCAGCAAATAATTTTGTATTCTCTAATATAATTGTTAAGAATGTATATAATTCAAACAATTCATCAAATATATTATATTATGGATTTCAAAATAAAAATCTTTTATTTGATGATCCATCTATAGAAATAATAAATAGGGAAAAAAATACTTATGAATATGATTTTTCAGTCACGGTTCAAAATAATCATGGACAGCGTGTAGAATCCGGAACTATATTATATCCTGATATTGGAACATTTGGTTCAAACTTTAATAATAGCTGTAATATATTTCAAGGAAAATATAATAATGAAATACAATTAGCAAATGGATTTTATAGAACTTATTGTAATGCTAAATTTAATGGAGCCTCAAATGGATATTTAAATTATACAAATTTCTATGATCCTTATTTTAGACATCTAAATTATACTTCTATTCCTAGTGATTACCAGTATGTTACTTATTCATGGCATGTTAGTCCTCAAAATATTAATTTTTGTAATGCAGCATTATATTATACATTTGAGGGTGATAATTTTTATAATGGGACCACATTTGATGGAATACAAATATTATTTAAAATTGTTGCATCAAATGAGACTGCATCTCTTCCTAATAATAAGACTACTGGTTGGCTTAATGCAAATGCTCTAACTGCACCAGCTAATCTAAATAGTAATAGTAAGACTAGTAATGGGGAACCATGTAGTTTTAATATTGCAAGTGAAGTTATCACTATTCTATTTCCTGAACCATATACACAGTATTGTAATGTAGATTTTAAAATATATGTTAAATTTGGATTGCCATCATCATCAAATATTTCTCTAGAAGTAAGAAATCTTAATATTAATAGTACTCTTTCACCATTTTCAAATGATTCATTATTACTAACATTAAGTAATAATAATTCTCTTTATTTAGGCATAGGTGCCTCTATAATACCAACATTAGGAACCACATTTATTAAGTTTAAAGCATCTAATATAGAAGGCTCTAATATAGAACCAAGTAATTATACAAATATCTCGGAAATTAAATATCCCAACATATGTAATTATTACATTAATTATGGAGATTGTGCATATAATAGTAATACTGCGTTAAGTAATGTTAGATTATGGATATATGCTTCAAATACCTATAATAATAGATCTTATGAATTTGAAAAATATTTAGATGGAAGCACTGGTCGTCAATGTAATTTTTTTGCTCCAACTATTAATAGTTATAGTAATGTAATGAATAGTAATGGCTTTGTAATAACAACATTTGCTATTAATAATAGTATTAATCTTAATAGAGGAACTGTAGTATGGAATTTAGAATATTATAATGCATCTAATAATATAAGATGTAATTCGCGTTTTTTTAGTAATGCGCCTTATTCTTACAGTAATTTAGATATGCTTGTTCTAAGTAATTTTTATCAATATTATAGTAATACTGTTACTCTTAAAGTAAGTGTTCAAAGTAATTGTTGGTTGCCAGGATTAAGTAATGCATCAAATGTAACTTCAAACTATATTCCAATTTCTGGTGAATATATAGGAATAACACTACAAAGTAATGATACACGAGATGTTGGCCTTATAGTCACACGGTCAAATGGATTAGAGCGTCCAATTAGAATATATTTTAGAGCAAGTAATATCTATACAAATAAGGAGGGAACGATTATTGCATCAAGTAATTATGATTCCACACCAGATAACCGTATTGAGGTTGGTGTTGGTAGGCAACAATACTATAATATAAGCAATACCGATTGTTCTTACAATTGTAATGCAACATCCAATAATATTGCTCTATGGATATTAGCATCAAACATTATTCCTCCATATGAAACATATTACACATCTTTAGAAGGAAAAACTGGTCCTCAATGTAATTTTTCGAATCCAACTATTAGTAACTATAGTAATACTATGGACCCAAGAGGTTATGTTATAACACAATTTACTGTTAATAATACTATTAATCGTGATAGAGGAATTATAAACTGGTTTATAACATATTCTAATGCAGCTACTGGTCGTAAGTTTACTTCACAAACTTTTAGTAACAGTAATTATACTAGTCCCTTTGATCTTAGTTATAATAATAGTAATAATCCAATTAGTCGCCCAAACTTTTCCAACTATTACAGTAATATTGTTACACTTAATCTAAGTATAGTTAGTAACTGTTGGAGATCTGGATCAAGTAATATTCCAACAACAACTATTCCATATGTTCCAATAGATAGTAGATCACTTAGTTTAGTTTCAATAAATTGTAACACGCGCAATCTTGGTGCAGTTTTAACATTAAAAGAGACCCTTACAGGAAATCCAGATATAATAACTTTTTTTTGGGCAAGTAATCGTTATTGTAATTCTGAGGGAACAATTATTCAGCCAATCCATGATTTTCGATTAACTAGTAATCTTTCAAATGTTGTTGATGGATCAAACCGTTTTACTATAAGTAATACTGAATGTTCTTATAATTGTAATATTATAGGGAATATTGTTATAGACAGTAATGTTGCCTTATGGATATTTGCTTCAAATGTTAATGAGCCGAATGAAACTTATTGCAATTTTGTAGATGGAAGTACTGGCCCTCAATGTAATTTTGAGAAAGCAGATATAATTATTACAACTTTTACAATAAGTAGTAATACTGGAATTTTTTCTATAATTGCTACGATTTTTAATAGTTATTGTAATTACCAAGGAGCGACTACTAGATGGCAAGTAACATCATCAAATCATTTTTTAAATACACAATGTAATTCAGGTTGGTTTAGTAATTATTTTAATAATTGTAATTTTACTACTTTAAGATATAGTAATGTTCCACCAGCTGATGAATTTCTTAGATATTTTAGTAATACTGTCACAATAGAGGTAGAAATGTTGAGTAATTGTTGGAAAACTCTTTCTAATAGGACCAATAGTAATACAATATCATATCCACTTAGTGTGGACCGGCCAATTTTAGATATATATCCATTTGAGTATATAAGTACAGGTAATTATAATACAATAATAAATTTTTCAAATTATGTTACAACAACAAATAATATAAATGACAATCTTATTATAAATACAAGATGGATTACACTCGCCTCTGCTTTTTCATCAAATAATAGTAATTATGTTGCATCTATTATACCAGATTCAGATTATAATATTAGTGCATACTATGAAGTTCGTGATTCAAATAGAACAAATATATTTAGAAGTCCTGTGTCAGATGATTATCCATTTATTAAATATGTAAATACACGCTTAACAGAAAATAGAATTGTTTATAATAATAATCTTTTTGCAGCTTACAATGATAGAATTGTAAAATCAATAAAAGCAGATATATATGACAGTCAAAATAATAATTGTAATGATTATTTTAATAATACTAATATAACTGATCTACATATTAATTATACTTTATCAAATAATAGAACAAATAATGTTTTAAGACCACAAATAGGAAAAAATAAAACTGGTAATTTTGGATCATATATTACTATAAATAGCGGTGATATAGATACTAATAATTATAATACAACATTTATAGTTTTACCAAGCGGTTTTCCTATAGAATATAGAACATATTACATAACATCATATATATACTTTACTTTTTGTAATATAACTAATCCTGGCACAGCAACTATAAGAAACTTCATACTAAATTATAGTAATAATCCAACCAATGCCTATAATAATAACCAACTTGAATTAAATAGTGAATTTCTTGTTGTTGAATTAAGTAATGCAAGTGGAACCGCATGTAATTATAGAATAACCTTTCAACCTATAGCAAATCATATATATCCTAGACGGTGGGACCCATGGGTAAATTCAAATTCGGTTTTTCAAGAAGCACACTTATCAAATATAATAATTCGTGCTAATCGCGGTATTACAACATATTCAAATACTTTTTCTAATTATGACACACAATATAGAGTAATAGTTAGTACAGATAATGAATTTATGGTAGGCAGTAATTCATGCAATATACTAACTACATCTGTCATGTTTCCTTACAGGTCGAATTATTTAATGGCTGGAGGTTATACTTTTGATTCATTAGGTATAACTAATCAATATATACAAGCATATTATTATTATTTGAATCGGTTACAAAGAATTATGCCATCTGCACGCATGTTAGGCTCTACTGATGGAACTCCCTTTCAAGGTTATGAATTTGCACTAAGTTTACTGAATCGTTATAGTAGTTCTCTAGGAAATTTCAAATTAATTTTCGACTGTGGATATAGAGTATTCAGTAGCGGCGCCAATAGAAATATTATAGATAATAATGCTTTATCTAATAATATAAAATATTTAACTAGTATTGTAGAAATGTATGGAACACAAAATATTGGAGGTATTGAATTTGGCAATAATATATTTGGTAATATTATTAATTCAACTAATTCAAACCTTCATTCAAATCTTATTTTATCAAATTATACTATATTAAGCAATCAGCTTATTAATTTAAGAAGTAATTTATCTATATATGGATATCCTCCTCCGATAATATATGCTGATTATAATATATCTAATATACTTAATAATACTCTTATTCCTCGTACTGCATTTAGTAATTTTTTAAATATGGTGGATACATTTGGTATGCAGCAGTATGGTGAGCCTAGTTTAATTGGGCTTCCAGGTGATACTATTATAGGTAATAGTGATATTAATGTATACTGTAATGTTGTAAATACCTTATATAATAATTATAATAATATCATAAGACCAAATATACGAATTATTTTGAATGAATTTGGGGATGGTCCACATCAAGTAAGAAAAAGTTGTAATTCTCAAATGGACACCGGTGCTGTTTTACCACGATATACTGTATATACAGCTATTCAACAATGGGCTAATAGAATTAGTCCTACAAACCAACAAATATTGCAATTTAATTATGATATACTCTGTAATATATATGACAACAACTATGGAACAAACATATTTATTAGAACTCAAACTTCTACTGGAGTAATTCTTAGATTAAATCCAAATGTTGGAGTATATGTATATAATTTTCCTAGATTTTATACATATAATAATTCTGATTTCATAAAGTATTCGTCTTCAAACAGAACATATCCAGCTATAATTACCGATCCAGGAAAATTTACGCCATTATTACCAACACTATGTAATCCATCAAGAACACCTTTACCAGAATATAATAGGCCCTCATTTGAAGATGTAAATATATTTACAGCAAATGGGAAGAATATAAATATTAGGCCACCTATATCACTTACTTCAGATAGGACTGGTTATAGTATATTTAATTCCATTGTAAATAATATTATATTTACAACAAATTCTAATACTCCTTTTTATATTAATTATATGGCGCCAACATTTTCTGGTTATTTTATGGGAAATGTTCCTGGAGCAGGAACTTCATATATATTAAATACATTACCAGGTTCAAATTTAGAAAATGTTAGATTTAACGCTTCTTTAATTATAAATACTAATACAGCATCATGCAATAATACATATAATTGTTCAAACGAATTATACATATATTCAAATACTAGCATAAATATTTCAACTGGTATATTACATCTAAATAATATCAGAGATATGTATGGTTTACAAAGAGGAGGAAGAACTGGATTTCATATGATAGCAAATCCATGGATACAAATACCCCAAAATACAGCAAGTAATTTATTTAGAAATCATAGTAGTAATGCAGTATATCGTGCAATTTTGACAGCATATCAAACATCTAATTATATGAATTTAAATAGTTCTTGTACATTCATGATTGATAATACTCCATGTATACCTCCTTCTATTTTAGGAATAACTACAAGCAATGTAGCTCTTAATCATGCGATTTGCGGAGTATTATGTTACTCAGGAACTGATAGTAATGTTATTAATATTTATGCATCAAATATTGGCTACCATTCATATGATTTGAATCCTGTAACTGCTACAATAATATCAGCCCATAGTAATAATGTAATAAATTATAGATTTAGTCATAATACTACCCGTTTTTTAAAATATCCAGCAAGAGATTTTACTTATGGTAGTAATCTTCGCCAAAAGTTTCCAGACACATTATTTGTTACAATTGATAGTATTAATAATTCAAATGCATATGGAGCATTAAATGTTAATAATATATTTTTGAAAAATAATCATAATTTAGAATCAACTAGATGTAATATATCCTATGGATATAATGGACAAAGCTTTTTTTTCGATACACCATCAAAAATTGTATTAGATAATAACTTCAACATCCGCTGGATATAGTAATGAATTGCAATTAGCTAATGGTGCATATAGAACATATTGTAATGCAAGATTTAATGGTGCTTCAAATGGATATTTAGATTATAGAAGTTATTATGATACAGATTCAGATATTACACAACAAAATTATACAAGTCTTTCCATGCCCTCAAAAAGATATATTACTTTAATGTGGCATTTTGATGTATTTGCTATTCAATGGTATGCAGCTACTTTTGAGTTTAGTTTTATAAGCGCTCCTAGATATAATCGAATAAATAAGAATTTTCCTGGTTTAGATATATATTATAAAATTAGAGGGTCAACTAACAATTATTCAACCAACTGGTTAAATGCAAATTCAAATAGTACAAGAATACCTACCACTATAAGTGGAGACGATTCGGATGGAACAGTTGGAGGTATATCAGGATCACCTAGAAGTTTAACTGTATTTTTTCCTAGAGCAACTAGTAATTATTGTAATGTAGAGTTTAAATTATATTTACGGATTGGAATTCCTAATAATTCAAATGTGGCATTTAATTATGTGAATTTATATGCGTTTGAAAGTGAATCATTAAAAATTTCATTATTATAATGAGTCTGCATTTTACAAAATTTGGATTATCTCATGTCTTTCAAAATCAGATAGATGGCTATACAGGTAAGTTATTAAATTATATGTTTGATTCCTTCTCATGTACTAGCGCAGTTGTAAATATGACTACAAATACTTTCATTCGTGTCAATAGTAACTTAACAGATGAATCTATGAAATATCTAACAAGTTTAGCACCTTATTCAGATTCTAATGATTTACTAAGTTATTTATATACTAATTCCAATATAATTAATTTTAGAGAAACAGATAAAGCACTAGACTATGCTAGTAATAATAATTTGGAACTTATAATATTTGCATCATTTGAAGGGGCGGAGTTTGGTTTCAATCCTACTGTTAAAAGAAATCTACTACTAGATGCGGAAGAGGAGATACAGTTTGATAGCGATATAATCGAGATTGGCGGAGGAGGTGCGGAAAGAAAAATGTTATTAGCATCAAATTTTAACAAACCGTTATTTTCTAATATTTTAAAATATTATATATCATCATTTGTTAACTATAATTATAATAAATATGGAACAATAGTAAATAAATATATTATTATGAATGAGTCAAGAACAACTAATTTTCGCCTCCCAAGAAGTGCTAATCAACCTAACATGTGGCATAAAAGAGGTATGCTAAAAATTCTAGGAGAAGATTTTATTCCATTTTTTTTTAAGGCATATGATGAGGCTCTTCCTGATGAATTAAAAAATACTAATAATTGTTTATATTATATGGATGCTGATACAGAGTTTCGGCCGGTTTCATCTTTTAGGGATATGATAGATGACCTTACATATTTTAAAGAACAAAAGGGGGCACCTATTCATGGATATGGTTTTCAAGCACATTGTGGAGATCTACTCGCTCGGTCCTTTAGGGGTCCTCGTGATCTTAAAGTATTTGAATCTAATATAAATTATGTAAGACAAAGTGGATTTAATACAATAATACAGGAATATGATGGAGGTGCAAGTCGAGAGTGGGATGGCGAAACAATTGTAACTATTGCTGATTCTCGTAAACTTGAAACTGAAATTAATTTTAATAATACTCTAGTACATATTTCTATGAATCATGGAGCGCAACATATTCACAATTGGTATGTACCATGGGGGGAGGAAGATCAATTTCAGTTTATAAATGTTTGTAATATTCCTATTTATGGTAGGAGTAATAGGCCTACACCAATATTTAAAGAGCTTCATAAATTTGTAAAATGGTACAAAACATATAAGCCAAATAGTTTTAATAGTTTAGTAAGTGTATATGATTATAGTAATCGGTATGTAGGCGTATTTCCATCATTAAAACAAGTTGCTCTATCTAATAATTTAACTGACATTAAATTTGGGATTATAGTAAATAATGATGAGTGGGACTTACCAAGTAGAGTAAAAAGTCAATTTGCCACCACATGGAGAATGGACAGTATAAAATATGCATATGATATTATTGTTCCACCAAATTGCATGAAAATGGCAGGTTTACGAGATATAAATAATAATACAGATAGTTTAATTAATCTTGGACAATTTACAAATATTTTAGGACCTACTTTTAATTCAAATAGATCATTTACATTTAATGGCCGAAATGCCAATATAAATACACAATTATTTAGTAATGATATTAATGCTGCGGCGAATGCTATTGCAAATTATGCATCTAATAATAATCTTAAAGTAAGAGGTCATACTTTATGTTGGCATACTCAACAACCGAGATGGTTAATAAATATGGCAAATAAGAGAATATTAAATTTTGACACAGCTCAAACTATATTATCTAATCATGTAACAACAGTTATTAGACATTATTATTCTCGTTACTCAAATACAGTAACATCATGGGATGTTATTAATGAATTAATAGTTACAGGTACAGATGAAGCGACTGGAAATCCTCGCATTAGGGGAGGTCTTGAAACTATAGATTGCAATGATATTTCTGTTAGAGGTAGAAATCTTGCTACTATAATGACCAATGATGGAAGAACTCTATCTATAATTAATTGTAATTGCTTGGGTTTATCTCTAAGGTTTCCTGCTACAAATACTAGTCGTGATGATACTGTGGCAGAGGGTTCTGAAGTATTTCGTATTGCATTTAATAGTGCATGGAGTGCTACTCCAGCAAATTTACGATCAAGGCCGTCTTTATTTTATAACGATTTTAGGATAACAGATACAACACTCGCATATTTAAATGATATTAGAGGTAATTATAGGACTGGGAGGAACCCTTTTGTGGATGGGGGTATTGCTATAGATGGAATCGGTTTTCAAGGTTATATACCAACACATGATGATGATGATACAAGTGACAATGTATATGACCGAAATCTTCGAAATAATACTCAGTTAAAAAACGCATTAAGTACT
>Ga0209088_10002912_pt1 | contig 10266 bp, 10 predicted proteins | sample S_140625_EF_Meta_FD_187324 | JGI IMG/M metagenome (GOLD analysis project Ga0209088, IMG submission 187324) | Freshwater microbial communities from Lake Simoncouche, Canada to study carbon cycling - S_140625_EF_MetaG (SPAdes) (version 2) | ecosystem: Environmental > Aquatic > Freshwater > Lake ...
TCACCGCCAGCAGCAAGGCCAGCAGCGGCTTGGCGAGCGGTAGTCCCCAGGGGGATGCGGTCGCCAGCGGGAGGGCACGGGCGGTGGGTGCAGCCATGGACCGGTGATGAGAGCAGCAGCATTCTGGCCCGGCGCCCGTTTGCCTAGATTCCAGCCACTGGCGGTACAGCCCTGAGCGGTTTCACCCGACCCCTGGCCCGGTTGATCGACCAGTTCGAGCGGCTGCCTGGCATCGGTCCACGTACGGCCCAACGGCTGGCTCTGCACCTGCTGCGGCAGCCGGAGGAACAGATACAGGCCTTTGCCGATGCCCTGCTGGCCGCCCGCAGCCAGGTGGGCGAATGCCAGCGCTGTTTCCACCTTTCCGCCGAACCCCTCTGCGATCTCTGCCGTCAAGAAAAGCGCCGCAATGGTCAGATCTGCGTGGTGGCCGATTCCCGCGATCTGCTGGCGATGGAGCGCACCCGGGAATATCACGGTGCTTACCACGTGCTGGGGGGCCTGATTTCGCCCATGGATGGGGTCGGCCCCGAGCTGCTCAAAATCCAGCCACTGGTGCGCCGCGTCGACCAGGAGGACATTCAAGAGGTGATCTTGGCCCTCACCCCCAGTATCGAAGGAGATACCACCAGCCTCTATCTAGCCCGGCTGCTCAAACCCTTCACCAGCGTGAGCCGAATTGCCTACGGTTTACCGATGGGTGGTGAGCTGGAGTACGCCGATCAGGTGACCCTGGCCCGCGCCCTTGAGGGCCGTCGCCCCGTTGAATAACCCCCCCGCCCATGGCCCAAGCCAAGACCCGCTACAGCGACCAACTGCCCAGCGAACGCCTGCCCGAGTGGCTGCGGCGGCCGGTGGGGGATGCCTCCGCCCTGGAGGGGGTTCAGGCCGTGGTGCGCCAGCAGCGATTGCACACCATCTGCGAGGAGGGCCGCTGCCCCAACCGGGCCGAGTGCTATGCGGCCGGCACGGCCACCTTTTTGTTGGGCGGGCCGGTGTGTACGCGTAGCTGTGCCTTCTGCCAGGTGGATAAGGGCGAGGCCCCGGCGCCCTTTGATGCGGCCGAGGCCGAGCGGGTGGCCGAGGCGGTGAGTGCCCTGAAGCTGCGCTACGTCGTGCTGACAGCCGTAGCCCGCGACGACCTTGAGGACCATGGCGCCTGCCTGTTCACCGGCACGATGGCGGCGATCCGGCGCCGGGATGCGGGCGTGCAAATCGAGGTGTTGACCCCTGATTTCTGGGGCGGCCACCGCGATGAGGCGGAAGGCCGGGCGGCCCAGGCGAAGCGGTTGGCGTTGGTGCTGGCGGCAGAGCCGGTGTGCTTCAACCACAACCTGGAAACGGTGCAGCGGCTGCAGGGTGAGGTGCGCCGCGGCGCCACCTACCGGCGCTCCTTGGGCCTGCTGGCGGCGGCCAGGCAGCAGGCCCCCCATATCCCCACCAAGTCTGGCTTGATGCTGGGTCTGGGCGAAACGATGGCGGAGGTGGAGCAGACGATGGCGGACCTGCGGGCCGTCGATTGCCAGCGACTCACCCTGGGCCAGTACCTGCGGCCATCGCTGGCCCACATGCCGGTGGATCGCTACTGGCAACCCGAGGAGTTCGAGACCCTGGCCGATACGGCCCGCCGCCTGGGCTTTGCCCAGGTGCGCAGTGGCCCCCTGGTGCGCAGCAGTTATCACGCGGCGGAGACCTGAGCCTGCCCCAGCTGACGCAAGCGTTGCTCGCATTGCTCTAGCGGGGCCAGGTCGACATCGACACTACTGCTGCCGTCGTATTCAAAGGGATTATCGAGATCGCGAATCAGAAAAACAAGATAGAGAAAGGAGGTGAACAGGAAACTAGAAACAACAAAGTTTTCGCCAAAGTTGTCAGCCCCGATCAGTAATAAGGCGACCACAACCCCCAGCAAAAACAGCTCTAACAACGCATAGGCGGGGGCGATGAAGTCATGGTCGCGGTTGCTGGCGATGCGGCTGAGCAACAGGCGCATTTTGGCCAGATTCGCCAGGCTGGGATTGTTGGCATCCGAACGGCCAGCGGCCTCCAAGGCCGCCAGGCTGCCGTTCAACTGCTGCATGGCGGTCTGCACCCCATCCCAGGGGGCCTGTTTGAGCAACCAGAGGCGAATCGCTTCCAGGGCCGCCACCAGGGCCAAACGAATCCGAACGGCATCAAGATCGGGGGCCGCCGCCCCATTGACGGCCAGCCGATCGTTGATGGCTTCCGCCTCATTCACCAGCTCCAGCACCATGTCCTCACTGGCGTTGTACTGGCTGAGGGTGCCGCCCAACACCAGGGCCAGGATGAAACTTGCGGCCCCCAGCAACGAGCCCGTCAGGGAGTCGAATTTCCATAACTCCCAGCCCAACTGGTGAAACAGCACCTCCAGCAGGCCAAACAGCAACGTAAAAGGCGCCACCGCCAGCAGCACCCGCCACTTAACCGGCACCCCGCGCAGCCAGACCTGATAGGGGTTGACAGGCTTCAACTTGACAGCGGTGGGCACAGAGCTGCTGGCTGGTGTCATAGGTGGAGGGCTTGGCGGCCGGGGGTCAGTTTGGCTGGTCGGGGGGGTGGGGGGAGGCTGGGAGTGGGTGAGCCATGGCGAAAAGCCAGTGCTTGGCGGGGGTGACGTACTGGCTGCAGAGGGCTTGGTGGAAGATAAGTTCCTAGGATTCTTCTGGTTTGCTGATGGATTTGTGTCTCTTGACTACTTCGTTGTGTTGATTTTGGGATTGCTGGGATATAGGCGGAGAGGTAGGTCTTAATGGACTACATCCAGAAATTACTGAGATTTAAAGCATTTGGGCTATTATGCACACAGCAGTTGAAACGATTCAAGTTGCACCTCAGGATTAGCAATTAATTCATAGTACTCAAGCTTCACAAGTCTGTTCACAATTTATGTTTATTTCTCGTTGGCGGCGCATTATTCGCAGCGAGAATCTTTCTATTAAATTGGCACCAAAGCAACCGCCAGCACTACCGCAGCACCAGAAGCGCGACAGGCTTAGGTGGCGTTGCTGCTCAACCAGGCCTTGAGATCCTCAGGTCCCTGGAAATCGAGCAGGGCATCGGCCAGGGCTTCAAGGGCGCTGAGGGGCAGGGCCTCAATGCGGACCTGCTGGCTGGGGTTGAGCGAACCGCAGCGGCGTTGGAGCAGACGCAGGGTGAGAGCGGCGGCTTCGGCCTGACGGCCCTCCTGGCGGCCTTCCTGATGGCCCTCCTGGCGGCCCAGCCCAAAGATTTCGCGGTAGGCCACGCTGCTGGAGAAGTCTTCGACGGTGATGCCACCCATGGCGCAGATCTCGGGAACGGTGCGACCGCTAAAGCGTGATACCAGGATAGCGGCGATCACATCGTCGATCTCGGTTCCCAGGCTGGTACCCGCGGCTTCGGCGCGAATCAACGCCGAACATGTGGGCAGTTGTGCTTCAGGCAGCAGCAGCATCCCAAGCGCCCGTTGCAGGGGAGGGGCGGCTGGCGGCAACCGCTCGCTCAGCAGTTCGATCCACACCACCCGCCTCTCCACAAACTCCTGAAGCCGGGGTGGGATCACTGAAATTGAGCTCGCGCGACGGGCAGATCACCACCACCTGCCATTGGCGGATCGGACGGCCTTGGCGCTGCTGTTGCTGCAGCAAACACCCTGTTTCGGCTTTGAGCCGCAGCAGGAATTCGGGATCGGGCCCCATCTGGGCTTCCAGGATCAACGTGGGCGATTCATGCTGATCGGCGGGCGGCAGAAACAGGCCATCGAGCCGGTATTCCCTTTCCTTGAGCACCGGCGCACTGAACACATAACCCTCCATCTGCGGCAGCAGCGAGACCACCAAGGGTTGGAGGCGTTCGGCGCGCTGCTGGAACAGCCAGTAAAAAAGCTTGTCGCTGGCGACCACGGGATGGGTTGCGGCTGGCTCACTGCTCCGACGATGACACGCCAAAGCAGCCGCTTTAAGTGAGCCCCTGGTATCAATGATTTGGCTCAATTCAAAGCCCCTAATCACTTCCCACCCCCACCCTTCCCCCACCAGCTACTGCCCAGCAGGTGCACCAACCAGCCCGGGCCGGTCAAAGCCATCACCAGAATGGTCAGCGCCGTGCTCAGCCGACTGGAAACGGTGCGGGCCTGATCCAAGCCGCTGTGCAGGAAGGTGAGGGTGACCACCACCGCAAAGATGCCGGTGCAGAGGGCGCTGGCCGATCGCAAAGTGTCCTTGGGGGGGCGGCGGTCCGGGTGGTTGGCATCGCGGCTGAGGCTGCCGCCGCCAATCACCCCCGCCACCATCAGGCAGGCGACGATGCCAAGCCGCAGCTCCAAACCCTCGTGGGGGTGGGTGCCCTGGATTTTCTGGCCCACCACCATGGCGCTGCCCAGCAGGCCGCCGCAGCTGGCCCCCAGCACCGCCCACCAGCGCCAGGGGGTCAGGTGGCGGCCGCTCAGAATCGAGCCCCCCGCCAGCAGCAAGGCCGACAAAAAGGTGGAGGGCAGGGCGGCCAGGTGGCGCGTCACTATGTAGGCCAGGCCCGCCCCCACCAGGACCCCCAGCAGTTGCTGGAAGTGGCCTGGCAGCAGCGGGTGGCTGAGACGCTGGCGTTGGCGATGGGGTTGCAAATGCGGGTTGGGCTGGCCCTGGGTCATGGCGGGTCGCGCTCCTGGAGTGCCTACATCCTCTGGCGGCGCCAGACTGCCCCGCATGCATCTCCCGCGTCTTCTCTTTCTGTAAACGCTGGCCCTGCTTCCGGTGATCCCAACTGGCTATCGGAACTGGTAGCACCTTCCAGCCCTAGGTTTGCATGTGCAAGCAGGGGATGCTAAATTTGAATTACATGTAAAATTCTCATGATTCGTGACAATCTGAAAGCCTTGATTAAACATTTTGGCTATGATATTGTCAGCACTCAGCAGCTTGCCGACCTACGAACAGATTTAACGAATATCACCAATAAAGCGCCCTGGGTACGATACTGGTTAAGCATAGATCAAGAAAGTCGTCTTAAAATTTTACACCTTCTTCCTGACTCAAAATCCCAGCTCGGACAAGATTTATTAGCAGCCAACACTGTTTTTCCATCTCTGCACAAAGCGCCATTTTTTGTTGAATTTGGAGCTACAAATGGTATTACTTTAAGCAATACATGGTTACTAGAAAAGAAACTAGGCTGGCAAGGAATCCTGGTTGAACCTGCAAAGGTTTGGCATCAAGATTTGCGTCACAACCGAAACTGCATCATTGATAATCGCTGTTTAACGGCAACATCGGGAGGAGTCGCAAGCTTTTCAGAGGTTAATGGAGGTGGCTTGACAGCAGAGTATTCAACTCTCACCGCTTTAGCCAATGGCCCCAAAGAAACCACGGCCTATCAATTAAATGGTAATTTTATCAATTACGATGTAGATTGTATCACCCTTACAGATTTGCTTGACAGCCATTCTGCGCCACGGGATATTGACTATATGTCAGTAGATACCGAAGGGAGTGAATTCGAGATACTTAATGCGTTTGATTTTAAGCGCTATAAGGTTAAGTTGTTGACAATTGAGCACAATTTTTTACCAGAAAAGAGACTTGCAATTAACCAATTAATGACACGGAATGGCTATAGGCAAATTTTGCCAGAAGCATCTATGTGGGATGATTGGTACATGCTTAACGATTAATAACAGACAATAAACTTCATGGCTCGGAGCAAGTTTAAATGATCAATCTGCTTTCGGTAGTGACAATAAATAAGAATAATGCCGATGGCCTTAATCGCACGCTTTCATCTCTTCGGCCATATCGTAATGATGAAAGATTTGAATTTATCTTTATTGACGGATTGTCTGTTGACAATAGTCTGGCAATAGCAAAAAGCTTTTATAATGATTCTGAAATTATTTGTGAGTCAGACAGTGGAATCTACAATGCCATGAATAAGGGGCTTAGAAAAGCCAATGCGGAATATGTTATATGGATAAACTCAGGTGATCAACTAGTTTATGATTCTTCATTCATGGGGCACCTGGCCGAAAGCAAGGCAGATATCCATGCCTTTGTAGTAGAAGAGTATGACCAACATGGAACATTTCGCAAGATTCTAACTCCTAGTATCGCTAAAATGCCCAACGGAATGATACAACATCAAGGTATGATCTTTCAAAGGCAAACCGCTCTAGATATCGGCGGATACGATGAAAGCTTTAGAATAACATCTGATTTTGACCTATTACTAAGGATATATCTTCTGAATGGCATTATTAAATGCCATTCAGAAACATCAGTCTCTCGATTCTATCTCGGCGGTATAAGCTCCAATTTCCGACCTGTTCTGGTTGAAAGAATTAATATTCTCAGGAAGAACAGACAGTTATCCCTCTGGAAATATTATTATCAGCTTTTGCGGGCCCAGTTTGACCGTAACAACTGAGCCTGCTTACTGCCGAGCCAGGATCTCCCGCATCTTCTCTTCCTGGTCCGCGATCGGCGTGCCGGTGACATCCACCAGCGCCCGTTTGATCTTGCCGCCATAGGCGAACGGCGGCTTGTAATCAGGCAGGGCCGGGGAACCCGGATCGGATCCCACCGCCACCCCGGCCGCCAGGCCGAGGCTTAGGGGGATGGTCACCGGCAGGTTGCCCTCACCCACCGGCTGGCCGTCGACAAACAACACCACCCTGGCCGGGGTGCCCTTGCCGTTGGCCAAATCGGCGGGGCCGGTGGGGGTGAACTCGAAACTGACGATGTGGTGACCGGCTGGAATCGGCCCGCTGGAGTGCACCCGGAAGAATTGCTCGGCCACATAGTTGTAGCCATAGGTGAGCAAGCCGTTCTGCACGAAAAATGCAAAGCCGCCATCGTTGCCGCCCATGCTGAACAACACCCCCTCGGCGCCGGCTGCGGGCATGTCAATCTCCACCGAGATCGAGTGGGGCCGGTTTAGAATCCGTGGCGCCGCATTCAACGGCACCATCTGGGTGCCTGGGTAATAGATATAACGCTGCCGGTCGGCGGCAATCTGGGGGCGCTCCACTGCAAAACGCTGGGTGCCGCGGCTATCGATTGGCAACACCTTGTATTTGCCCGCCTCCACATACCACATGCCGATCATGGCGATCAGGCGGTCCCGCTCCGCTTCAGCCAGGTTGGTGGTTTCGGCGAAGTCGGTGTTGAGGTTGTATAGCTCCCAGCCGTGGGCATCCAGCTGAATAAGCTGGTCGTAGCTGATCGGATCACCAAAGCGGCGGCCCGATTCGGCAAACGAAGTTCCCGGCCAGGGACATACGGCCCGCCAGCCATCGTGATACAGCGAGCGGTGGCCGAACATCTCGAAGTATTGGGTGAGATGCAGGCTGGGTGCGGCCGGATTGGCGAAGCAGGAGTCGAGGGAGAAGCCCTCGATTGGGCTCTGACTGACACCGCGAATGGCAGTGGGAGGCTCGATGCCGAGGGCCGCCAACACCGTGGGCACCATATCAATCGCATGGCAGTACTGGGAGCGCACCTCACCGCGGGCGGCGATGCCCTGGGGCCAGCTCAGAATGAAGGGATCGCTGGTGCCACCCCGATAGGTTTCGCGCTTCCAGCGGCGGAAAGGGGTGTTGCCAGCGTGGGTCCAGCCCCAGGGGTAGTGGTTGAAGTATTTCGGTCCGCCGATGTCATCGATGGCGGCCAGGTTTTGCTCCAGGTTTTCGGGCACGTTGTTGAAGAACTTGCCCTCATTCACCGAACCAGTAGGCCCCCCCTCGGAACTGGCGCCGTTGTCGGAGATCACCATGATTAAAGTATTGTCGTATTCGCCAATTTCCTTCAAGAAGTTAATCAGTTCGCCGATGTAGTGGTCGGTGTGCTCCAGGAAGCCGGCGAATACCTCCATCATGCGGGCATAGAGGCGTTTCTCTTCGGCGGAAAGGCCATTCCAGTCGGGCACATCGGGGTCGTGGTGGGAGAGCACGGTGCCCTCCGGCATGATGCCCAGCTCCTTTTGGCGCGAAAAAGTGAATTCTCGATAGGCATCCCAGCCGCCATCAAACTTGCCCTTGTACTTATCTGCCCATTCCTTGGGCACGTGGTGAGGCGCATGCATGGCGCCGGTGCAGAAGTACATGAAGAAGGGCTTGTTGGGCGCCACTTGCTTCGAATCGGCGATCATCGCCCTGGCCTTGGCCACCAGATCGGGGGTGAGGTGGTATCCCTCCTCCGGGGTGGCGGGGGGTTCCACCTGGGAGTTGTCCTGCACCAGTTCGGGGTAGTACTGGTGCGTATCACCGCCCAGGAAGCCGTAAAATCGTTCAAAACCCCGGCCCAGAGGCCAGCGGTCGTAGGGGCCAGCGGCGGAGGTTTGTTCGGCGGGGGTCAGGTGCCACTTGCCGATGGCATAGGTGTTGTAGCCTTGCTGCAGGAGGATTTCGGAGAGAAAACCGTTCTCGAAGGGGATGATGCCATTGGAGCCGGGGAAGCCCATCGACCCCTCGGTGATGCAGGCCAGACCGTTGGAGTGGTGGTTGCGGCCCGTGAGCATGCAGGAGCGCGACGGCGAGCAGAGCGCCGTGGTGTGCATGTTGTTGAAGCGCAGACCATCGGCCGCCAGGGCATCAAGGTTGGGGGTGGCGATGGGGCTGCCGTAGCACCCCAACTGGCCAAAACCGGTGTCGTCGAGAACGATGTAGAGCACGTTGGGCGCCCCCTCCCTGGCCCGGTTCGGCATCGGCCAGGCGGGGGTGGAGACGTCGGCGGTGCGGCCGATAACCCCAGGGAAGGATTGGCCTGGGCGGTATTCGTTGAGGGGCATGGGAGGGGGGGATGGGGCCCAGATACGGGCCGGCCCTAGTTGAGGGGGTTGATCCTAAATGCCAGTTAAGGAGCAGCTCTTAACCCAGGCTTTGCGCTGGTTGCGTTTTTTTGCGCTAACGCCCCCTTTTAATACTGATTTCGCTTGGGGAGCTAGGTTTTGAATTAATCTGATTTACGTTGATGCTGTCTGGGCCGTCTGCCTCCCAGAGTCCACAACCAAATCCCGGTACAACCAACCTGCCGTTTCTGAGGTTGCCTGGTGCGTCCCTCGCTCCCAAGCAGGTCGATGCCTTTGCGTGCCTTATAGGTCAATCTCTGCCCATGAAGGTTTTGGCATGGGACATGGGCCCCGAAAGCGAAGCTTTTTACAATAAATCTGGCGCCGTTCGCCTTGGTGATCTCAACATCCTCTCCACCTGGGGCTCATCCATTGATGGGCTTGTAGAGCAGAAATCCGAAGCCCAGTGGATTTTGCCCTATTTGGCCGGCACCAATAGCTTTACAATAGAAGGCAAAAGCTATATCTTTCGCCAATCATCTCTTTATATCCCAGCTCACCAGTTGCGCATGCATCTGCATTGCAGCCTTTGCTCGGGTGTGATCTTCAGCTTCAACCCCGATGGCTTGGTGCCAGTGGCCGCCGCCATCGCCGGCCCTGGGTTCGATGCCATCAGTTTTATGGCGGTCCTGGAGCAACCGGGCATTCTGGGTCGCAGCAATGATCAACGCCGCCAGCATTTGCATGAACTGTTGATGCAGACCCTGGCACTTATCGATAACGCCATGCAAGCGCTGGGCGATGTAAACCAGATGATGCGACTGGATGATCTGATCAAACGGTTGATGGTGATGCTGCTGGTTCCCGATCTTTTTCAGATCGGATCGCCGCCCAGCCCTTCCCTAGCTCCTTCAGGCGGTTTCCCCCATGGGGATTTGGTTGATTGGGTCATGGCAAACCTCGACCAACCCATCAGCCTCACCGACCTGGAGCAGCGCAGCTGCTACAGCCGCCGCTCGCTTCAGTACACCTTCAAGCAACATTATGGCTGTGGGCCGATGCAGTGGTTGCGGCAGCAACGCCTTGAGAAAGCGATGCGCCTGTTGCAAGAGTCTGGCGGACAGCTGGGCCTCAGCCAAGTAGCTCAGTCCTGCGGTTATATCTCACAGTCCTCTTTCAGCCGTGATTTCTTAAAACGTTTCGGCCAACGGCCCTCCAAGGTGCGGCGCCTAAACAAGGGCTTTTAGGTTCGCCAGAAATAAGCATTAGCCAGAAATAAGCATTGGGTCTTTAGACATTAAGGGAAAGCCCCTCAGTCAGTACCCCCCTCCGCCAGCACCGGATTGAATAGCGTGCCGATCGCCTCAATCGTGATCTCCACCTGATCGCCGGGCTTGAGCCAGCGGGGTGGATCGGCCGCCATGCCCACACCCTCGGGGGTGCCGGTAAGGATGACGGTGCCGGGCAGCAGGGTGGTGCTGCCGCTGAGAA
>Ga0209088_10002913_pt1 | contig 10262 bp, 17 predicted proteins | sample S_140625_EF_Meta_FD_187324 | JGI IMG/M metagenome (GOLD analysis project Ga0209088, IMG submission 187324) | Freshwater microbial communities from Lake Simoncouche, Canada to study carbon cycling - S_140625_EF_MetaG (SPAdes) (version 2) | ecosystem: Environmental > Aquatic > Freshwater > Lake ...
AATGTAAGCCAAGCAACTTTGCGCTTTGATGAATTTGTTTTGATTGATGGCGTTGATTTGACTTTTGATTATAACGGTTCTTATGTTTACAATATTTACCAACAAACAAGCGCAATAAATTTGGATCCAACATTATCGCAAGGATTGGTTGAAACCGGGCGCGCCGAAGTGGTTGAAGCTGCAATTGCAAATAATTTTTATGAATCGCCAATAACTTTTGAAATATATGAATAACGACAAAATCAAAATGACATCTTTATCTTTTCGAAAAGATTTCATGCTACCAGAAGAAGAAAAAGATCGCCAACTTGGATTTGTAAAGTGGGGAAAGAAAAATGATTATCCTTATTTCTTGATTGATTTATATAATGGAAGCGCTTGGCATCAAGGAATTATAAAAACAAAAACTTTTTATATTGCTGGCAATGGTCTTGAAACCGTATCCGGGAACATGGATGAATTTATCCGCAACCAATATTCCGCATTTGATATGAATGAGATTGCCGAACAAATGGCTTTTGATTTTGAGATGTTCGGGGGTTTTTGTGTTAAAGGTACTTGGAACCGGGAAGGAACTCGCGTTGCTTTGTGGGAATATTTGGATGTTGATCGCATTCGAATGAGCGAAGATGAAAAGATGTATTACATCTCGGATGATTGGAGCGCAATGCAACAATCTTCGGAAAAAACTAACTTAAGAATGTTTCCCGCCCTGGATGAAAATAACCGGGTTGGCCAATTTGTTTTATATTACAAGGAACCGGCAAAGAAATCTCGCAAAGAAAAGGGAATTTATCCGAAGCCAACTTATCAAGGGGGATTAACAGCAATTCAAACCGATGTTGATATTGCTAAATTTCACATGTACGAATTGCAAAATGGATTTAAATCCGGTACCTTGATAAATATGCCAAGCGGATTCCCGGAATCAAGCGAAGAGCTGCGAAGGATTACAGATTCAATCAAAGGCCGTACGCAATCCGTTGAAGATGCCGGGGAAATAATAATAACCTTTTCCGATGGCGCGGATTTAGCCCCAAGCGTTCAACAATTAAACGGCAATGATCTTGATAAGCGTTATTCAGTAACCGCGGCATCCGTTCAACAAAATATATTGGTTGCTCATAGTGTAACCGCGCCAACCTTATTTGGAGTTATTCAAACCGGTTCGTTTAATGCTGCGGAAAGTGCGGATTTATTTGAAATATTTAAAACAACTTACGTTTCCGCAAGGCAAAAGCGTATTGAATGGATGATTAATTACATGGCAAAGCTTGGCGGTTATGTTGGAAGCGTAAAATTAACCGATGTTATGCCGTTACTTATTCAAGAAACCAATGCAAATGCTGTTCTTGATTCAACAAATCCTGCAGCCATTACGCCAATTGTGGATGTTGCTGCGGTTGATGTTGCAAAATCCGCGTTAAATGGAGCGCAAATTGCTTCATTGATTGAAGTTGCCGCCCAAATTAATACCGGAATACTTACAAAAGATGCCGCGTTAAATGTAATTTTGGCTTCATTCCCTTCCATTGATGAAACACAAGCGCGCAAAATTGTTGGATTGCCAACAAATGCATTTTCAAAATGTAAGCATGATGCATTCTCCGATAAAGAATTAAAGATATTTGAAGAGTTTGGAGAAAGCCAAGATAAATTTATTGTCGTTAAATCAATGCCAATTGCTTGGGATACACCAAGCGAAGAAATCTTTTCGCGCCAAGATATGTTATTTGAAACAATTGGAGAAATCAAATTAAAAATTAAGGATTTTGATAAGAATGTTTTGAGTTTGTTGAATAATGGCGAAGATGCTGCATCAATTGCGAAGGCATTGAAATCCGATATTAAAACCGTTGCAATTTCGATAAATCAATTATCAACCTGGGAATTATATACCAAGGGAAGCATTACAGATTTCGGCGATAAATTAATTAGTGATTTGGAAATTGAAACAACCGAATTTGAAGTTCGATATACTTACAAAACAAGAACGGATGTTCCGGCCGTTAAAACCGAATCAAGGGAATTTTGTAAAAAGTTACTTGAATTAAACCGAAGTTTTACAAGGGATGATATAAACACAATTTCAACGCGAGTTGATCGCAATGTTTGGACTTATCGCGGCGGTTGGTATTCAAATCCGGATACCGGGGCAACAACTCCATGGTGCCGACATGAATGGATGCAACAATTAGTAATTAAACAAAAATAAAATTATGGACTATTTATTAAGCGTTGACAATTTAAAGAAACTTGGCCTTATTCACATGAATACGGATACAAAATTACTCGCGGTTGCTATTAAAAGAAGCCAGGATATACAATTGCAACCGGCATTAACAACTCCATTGTTCAAAGCGTTATTATTGCGCGTAAATACAAACACCTGGACACAACCGTATTTGGATTTAATGAATGATTTTGTAACGCCTTGCTTGGTTGCGTTTGTTGATTACAGATGCGCGCTTTTATTGAATGAGAAATTAACCAATAAATCCGTTGGAAGGGTTCAAGATGAGAATCAAACACCGAATACAGATGCCGAAACAAGCGCTTTGCGGGATCAATTGCGTAAAGATGCATATTTCTACAAAGAAAGATTAATCGTTCATTTGAGAGCGGATAATCAAACTTTATATCCGGAATATAATCTTTCAACAACATCCCCTGGAGCTTGTTCCGAAGATATGCTTGCGGATCGTTCCGGATATACTCCAATAAATTTTATTATATGAAGTTCAAGGCATCAAAGAAACAAATTGAACAGCTAAAAAAATACTTAAATAATTATGGAAAAAACATTAAACCAACTACGGAAGGAGTTCGAGCTGATCGCAACCGAACACCGGCAAATTAACTCCTTTTTCTTTGGGGAATTTTCGGATGCTGTTTCCCGGGATGCCGTAACTTATCCAATGATGGTTGTTTCGTTACAACCTTCGCAAATTGGCGATTTCAATGTTGGCATAAATGCAATAATTACAATATGCGATAAATACAACCAATCCGATTATGATCAAATAAATGAAATTCATTCGGATTGCATTTCCATTTGCAAAGATATTCATACAACATTCAAACAATGGCGCTTTGATGAGTTCCTTGATATTGAAGGAACAATCGGAACAACTCCATTCATTAACCGTTCCCAAGATATGACGGCCGGATGGACGATGGAACTCGCCGTAAACATATACGATACGGAGAATTGGTGCAACATTCCGTTTGATAATTATGATTTTAAGAACAATTAAACATATTATATATGATTCATTTAAAAATTTGGAGCGTTTTATTCTTTATATTTGGTTATTTTACAACCGGCGTTTTATTTTTTGAAGATGCATTATATTTAAAAATGATTGGATTAACGTTCAATGCATATTTAAATTTTATATTAATTGAACAATTGATTGAAGAATGAAAGCACAATTCGCAATATTATTATTAAGCATCCAAACAAATTTATTAACCTTGATAAGCATTATAACCGCGTTTTTTATGCCAATATCCGGCATTATTTTTCTTGTTGGGTTTTTAATTCTTATCGATACAATTACGGGAATTTGGAAAGCTAAAAAATTAAAGCAACCAATTACATCCCGGAAACTTTCCGCTATTATAAGTAAGTTAGCTCTTTACGAAGTGGCCGTAATTATGTTGTATTTGATTGATTACTGGATCCTGGATGCAATTGTTTTAAAATTCTTTTCCGTTCCTTTAATGGTTACTAAAATAACAGCATTAACGCTTTGCAGCATCGAGTTGATTTCCATTTCGGAAAATTATAAAATTATTTACGGATTGAATATTTGGGAAAGTTTAAAGCTATTGCTTAAGCGGGGCGCGGAATTAAAAGATGATGTTGATAAAATAAAAAAATAAGATGTATTCAAAAGAACAAATTGAAAAGGCCGTAAAATCGCAAGGATATGTTTGGTTTGATGGCGCAAAAGATTACGATGTTAATATTGTTGGAGTACGCAACGCAACACCAGGGCAAAAAGTTACAAATCTGTTCGATGATAAATTAACTTTGTCTTATAAGATTAACGGCGAATGGTTCTTTCATTCTTGGGATGCAACTACGGAACCGGGGAAAAAAGGAGTTATGCAATTCCATAATTCCGGGGGCGTTGCCAGATTGGTTCCGGATCAATACCGCGGCGTTTACGCTGTTTCAATGCATCAAGGTAAATATCAAGCGCTTTGCCAAAGGTTGGGGGATGTAACGGTTTGGAGAGATAAAAACCGCGATATGGATTTTGATGAAATAATTCGAGATACTGGAATGTTTGGAATTAACATCCACAAAGCCGGAACAGTTTCAAACTTTGTTGAGAATTGGAGCGAAGGTTGCCAAGTATTTAAGCGAACAAAAGATTTCAATGATTTTATGGTTTTGATTAACCGGGCAAAAGAGATACATGGCAATCATTTTACTTACACTTTGCTAATATCAAGCGATATTAATGGCTAAAATTAAACAAGATACAACCAAAAGAATCAAGCCGAAAGTTAAACGGCCTGGCGTTCATGCAAAATCAAAGACAAGCAAGCTCAAATCAAGTAAAAATTACGTTAAATCTTATACACGACAAGGATGAAATATATATTATTTATTTTAATAGCAATGCTTTGCAGCTGTTCCGTTAATTATCACATTAACCAAGCAACAAAGAAAGGTTTTAAATGCGCCGAAACATCCGACACAATCCAAATATTAAAGATTGATTCAATTCCTTACGTTGTTAATGATTCCATTTATTACGAAACAATTATAAGAAAAACCGATTCGGTTATTTTTTACAAGAACGTTTATATTCCCAAAACCAAATGGCAAATTAGAACCGAAATCAAATACAAATATAAAATTCAATTAAAGACTATTTATAAAGATCGAGTTGTTGAGAAAGCCAAGGCAAAAGCCGAAGGCCAAAAAGCAAAATCGGAAGCAAAGAGCAACCGGCCAAAAGGCAATTTAAATTTATTATTTGTCGGGGTTGCAATTGGATTGCTTCTTTCCTGGCTTTGGAAATACGCAATTAAATCCATAATCTAAATTTTATGAAAAATACAAGCGCACGATTTCGCCTGAAAAAGGATGAGATCGAAATACTCATGCAATATCGTGGCATCAAGAATGCAACCGATGAAGCCGGGGTTGATGATAAAGATGTTAAACATGGTTGGTTAAAAACAAAAGAAGCTTCATTGTTCTTTAAGAATCCAAACTTTAAAGCCGAAGAGTTAAATGAGATTCAAAAAATCAAGGATCAAGCCATTGCCGAAGTTAAAGCATATGCGCCAAAATATACGGCGATAAAAACTAAATCAAGCCCGGATTATCATTTACTTATTATTGATATTGCGGATCTTCATATTGGTAAATTATCAACGGCCTTTGAAACCGGCGAAGATTACAATTGCCAGATTGCCGTTAAACGTGCAAAAGAAGGGATGCAAGGCATTCTTGACAAAGCCAAGGGATTTACTATTGATAAAGTTTTATTCGTTGCGGGGAATGATATTTTACACACCGACAACACCAGGCGAAGCACAACCGCCGGAACGCCACAAGATACGGATGGCCAATGGCATCAAAATTTCATTATGGCCAAGAATCTTTACATTGATTTGTTGGAACAATTGATGAGTTTTGCCGAAGTTGAGGTTGTTTATAATCCTTCAAACCATGATTTAACTCATGGCTTTTTTTTAATGCAGCTTATTGAAGCTCATTTTCATAATAGTTCAATAAAATTCAATGTTGATTTAAAGCATCGCAAAGCTTTCAAGTATGGAAAAAATTTAATCGGAACAACTCATGGCGATGGCGCCAAGGTTGAAAACCTTCCAATGTTATTGGCAACCGAATTTCCAATCCTTTGGAGTGAAACAAAACACCGTTACATTTACAGCCATCATGTTCATCATAAACAATCCCGCGACATGATTGGTTGCACCTTTGAAACATTACGTTCCCCTTCCGGAACCGATGCATGGCACCATAAAAATGGTTATACTGGAGTTCCAAAAGCGGTCGAAGGATTCATCCATCATAAAGAATTTGGGCAAATTGCGCGGTTAACTCATATCTTTTAATTATATTTGGCGTTCATAGTGTTGTTTTAAGGGGCGGAAGTTAGAAGCAACCGCCCTTTTTATGATTAATATGCTTTGCATTATCGGTTTTATTCCGATTATCATGAAATTTCAAAGTAATACTTTAAATTTGTCTTGTTTTTTAATTAATAAACTGGACTTTTTAAGGGCGTAACCGTAATAACTTAAAAGTTTTTAAGGTTTTAACCTGGCGTTATTCCCGCCATGTTGGTTGCAGTCGCAAATTGCGGCCACAAATTAATTGTTTTACTTTACTTTATTACATTATTAAGTAAAATTAACCTTGATTATATGTTTTACCTTATTTAGAATGATTATAAATTAACAAAAAATGTTGATTATTATTTTCATATATGAAAATTAAATGATTATCTTTGTTGAAACAAATAAAACACCATGAAAAAACTATTTAACTATTTTAAACCAATTGGAGAAGATGAAATCTACTTTTCCAAAATCTTTATTGCAGTAATTTTGATTGCTGCTCTTATTACAAATTTATTTCCAATATTAACTTTTTTAAAAAACACGTTATGAACAAAGATGAAATTTTAACGCAAGTAATTTGCGCAATGATTAACTCCGGTGAAATGAAAGTTTTTGCTTACGAAGCTAAACTTGATAAAGCGGTTCAAATTACAAACAGTATTATTGAACTTTGCGAAGTTCCAAACTATTTCCCCGAAAATGTTGTTTAAATATAAAGCAACTTTCAAAACTTGGTTGCGGCCAGGTTCCCCGCTTGTAATCCAAACAAGGATTGTTGAAGCATATGATGCTGATCATGTAAAAATACTAATTCAAAAGAATGATAATTTAATAATAAAAATCGAAAAACAATGAAACAAGAAACAACATTACAATTATGCATCGATCTATTTGAAGAAAATGGAATCAAACTGGATGCCGTACAAATCGCAAGCTTACAAGCTTATCAAAAACAATCTATTTATTATGCTTATCAAATGGGTTTTTATGATGGCCGTTTAATTGAAGATCAAGATGTAAATTCAAGGGAATTGGCAAAAAAATTCTACGATGAAAAATTTGTGTCATGAATAAAGAAATAGAAATCGAAGATTATTGCGGAACCATTACATGGCTTTGCATGGATGATGAAATTGAATTTAAAGCACAAGTTTATTTTCATTTTAATGAAGATGATGATGATCAAGTAATTTGCGAAATTGAACATATTTATTTAACTCAAAAATTCAAAGGAGTTGAAAGGCAAATATTCCCAGATCGCGAGCTTTCCAAAGAACTTGCCGAAATGGTTATTGAAAGAGTTGAAAATTGGCCAAATGAATACGGTTACGAACAACAATTATTAATGGAAAAAGAATTTTATCATGAAAACAACCAATAAAAATCAACCAAGCTTTGCAGCAATACTCCAGTTTTGGAGCCGCCGAAGATGGCATCATGAAATTTCAACGAATTTTAACCTTGATTTATATCTTAAATATTTAAAAGCAATCAATGAAGATAAATGATATAATTAAACAGCGCTATCCATTTGAACCAACAAAGAAGATAGCGCATGATTTGAATTTAACTGAAAGCCAAGTTTATAACCGCGCCTTTGCAATGGGAATTAAAAAGGATCCAGTTTATTTGCGATCAACACAATTCCCGGCCGGATATCTTGGCGGTAAAGCAACACAATTTCAACGCGGCCATGTTCCGGCAAACAAAGGTTATAAAATGAGTAAAGAAGTTTATGAGAAAGCAAAGCCAACAATGTTTAAAAAAGGCAACCTTCCATTCAATACGCAACCAACCGGAACCATAAACAAGCGCCAAGATACAAATGGCAAATTTTATTCTTATATAAAAATTGCTCATTCAAATTGGCAATTATTAAATCGCTATCTTTGGGAACAAAATTTTGGAAAGATTCCCCCAGGAATGATTGTTATTTTTAAAGATAACAATGAAGATAATTTTGAAATTTCAAATCTTGAATTAATAAGCAAAAAGGAGAACATGAATCGGAACTCGATGCATCAATATCCGCTTGAAATAAAACAAATACTAATTTTAAAAAACAAACTAATTAAAAAAACAACAAAATGGCAAGAAACAAATTAAGTGATTTGCGCGATCATATGTTCGCAGCATTGGAACGAATTGATGATGATCAATTAACACCAGAACAATTGAAGAATGAAATCGATAAAGCAAAATCCATCGCAATGGTTGGTTCTGTTATAATTAATTCGGCGAAAGTTGAAGTTGATTATATTAAGGCAACCGGAATGATTGAAGCGGAATCCGATTTATTTAAAACAATAATTTCACAAAGACAAATTAGCTAACATATTAGACATTTATGGCTATTTTGAAACAATTTAGCTATTATATGATCTTACAAATAAACTTTACAAATTATGAATTTAGATACAATCAAAGAGTATATTCAAGAACATGAACTTGATTTACCGAACAGAAACTTTGCAATAACTTATCAAAGATATTATCTTTACGCTTTGTTGCGTACCCAGGGGATGCCGTTCCAACATATTGGATTAATGTTTAATAAGCATCATGCAAGCGTATTGCATGGAATTGCTTGCCATAATAATTGGATGAAACAACAAGATGAACTTTATTTATATTGCACCTTGAAGCTTCGCGAAGAATTTCCATTTGAGAAATATTACAAGCCATTGCAAAAACAAGTAATTGATTGCAAAAATATGAAGGAATTGAATAAACTTAAGACTTTGATTAATAAAAACATTTATTAAATGACAATGAATGACGATAAAAAAAATAGCGTCATGGCCTTAAAGCCATATGCTTGTTGCAAAGTAGCCGATTCCATGACGATGACGATAAAATTTATATGAGAGTTGCCCTTATTTTTAAAAAGTGCGGAATTGACTCAAAATTTTTGAAATTTTATCGTCATAGCGTCATGACTTTGAGCAATCGCATAACTGCATTACGATACAGCCATGACGATAAATTTTTTTATGTGGAATATTTCCCGATTATCGTCATTTATTGTCATGATTTTAGCCCCTTTTTTACATATATACAAAAAATAGACAACTTATGATTCCAAAAGTTAGCGTTTTTAAGAGCTTATTTAACGCAAAGGAAACTCCTTACTCATTAACTGTTCTCGAAGTCTTTGAGCGCATTAAAAATGGCTATTCCGATTTGAATAAAAAGATTGAAAGGTTGAGAAAATTGGATGAAACATCCGAGCAACATCGAAACTTGAAAAATTCGTTACTTGCGATAATGTTCAACGGCCAATTTAATGAACGCAATGATAATGGATTGATTCAACATTCCGGGCTTTGTGTTTTGGATTTCGATGATTATCCAGATGAACAAACAATGAATGAAGAACGGCAAAAATTACAAAATTGCCCCTTTGTTTATTTATTATTTACATCTCCAGGGGGCAAAGGTTTGAAAGTGGTTATTAAAATACCCAAATCAACCAAGGATGAACACAAAAGAAGGTTCCAAGCATTTCAAAAGTTCTTTAATTCGGATTATTTTGATCCAACATCTTGTAATGTTTCCCGGGTTTGCTTTGAATCTTATGATCCAGATGCTTACATCAATGAATTTTGCGATGAGTTTACTCAAATTGACCAAGAAAAAGGATTTGATTTCCATGATAAAGCCCCGGTTTGTATCTTAAATGACGAAGATAAAATAATTGAAAGGATAATGAAGTTCGATTTTGGATGTACTTTTTCCGAAGGATCCAGGAACCAATATGTTTTTAAAGTTGCCGCGTGTTTTTGTGAATACAATATTTCCAAAGATGCTGCCGAATACTATTTGCAAAATCAATTTGTTTCCCCTGGCTTCACACAAGGCGAATTAATACAAACAGTTAAATCCGCTTATAAGAAAGCAAGCCAAGGAATCAAATACTTTGAGAATACGGAACTTGTTGTTAAAGTAAAGAATAAATTGAAGCAAGGAATCAACCCGCGAGATATAAAGAAGCAATTGAATGTTGATGATTCGATAATTAATGATGTTAAAGATGAACTTGCAACAACCGAAGATGTATTTTGGGAAATAGAAATAAAAAAAGGAGTTGAAACAATAACCGTTGAACCGATGAAATATTCGGAATTTTTGGTTAAGAATGGATT
>Ga0209088_10002916_pt1 | contig 10256 bp, 28 predicted proteins | sample S_140625_EF_Meta_FD_187324 | JGI IMG/M metagenome (GOLD analysis project Ga0209088, IMG submission 187324) | Freshwater microbial communities from Lake Simoncouche, Canada to study carbon cycling - S_140625_EF_MetaG (SPAdes) (version 2) | ecosystem: Environmental > Aquatic > Freshwater > Lake ...
GCATCATCTTCATCTTCCTCGTCCTCGTCGATGGAATCACCCCAGTCCGTGAACCCGTCCGGGATGCCCAGGTGACCTGCGTAGTGCTCTTCGACCTTGTCTGCTTCGTTCATGTAAGACTCCTTGGTGAGATTATTATACCATGCCGCCGGCGGCGTTGCATCAAGCCCGGTGCGTGTGGACCAGGCGGAAAGTTTTGTCATCGTAGAAGTTGGTGAAGGCGAAGACCTTGAACGACTTGTCCGGCCATGTCTGCTTCATGCGATTGACAGCACCGCGGACGGTCTTGAGGTCACGGTCGATGGAGCGACCGCCGCTGCCAAGGGGTTCGTCGGCCAGGCCAGGCGTGTTGGGGGTTTCGGTGGTGTAACTGTAGAAGTTCATGATTGCCTCTGGTGTGTGTCTATTATACCATGCCGGCTTGACCGTTGCATGGGTTACAGGAGGGGCTCGATGTAAACGGTGCTCATCCACACATCGACGGTGATCCCCTTCACCTCGATCTGCAGGTTGATCGTGGGCTCCGCGGGGTTCGACGGCAGGCCGAGGACCTCGACGATTGCACGGGCTCATTATTAGATTATTGTGTGGAAGAATCATCTTTCATCACCACATTCTCAAAGTCAGGGAACTTGGATGATCCATCGCGCCATCCCAACAGCCAAGCATATTTGTCGTGTAGATTCTTGGCGTCTCCTGTTCCGTCATCTACCTCGCGAGCCAGTTTCGTGTACTCAGCTCGAAGAGATGACCTGTCCCAGCCGCATGCTCTCGCTCGATAATAACCATCGGATGAGGAGACGCTCATATCGTCAATCAACATCCTTGTTTCCTCAGCGTTGTAGGTATCACAGTAGCCGTATCCTCCATGCCAAGAACAGCAGCCTCGACCCCCTCCGCATCCGCAGCTGGAGCCACCCCATCCATCAGCGCAAACGAGACGATAATGCGGCTTGCTGTGGGTCACGAACTTCTTGTTGCACATTCCCTGTTGACGTAGGGACTGTTCGATCTTTGCATACTCGCTTGCCTTTGAGTAGGAATTGATTGCCTCCTCCTTGCCTTTCACATAGGACTCCGAGCCTTCCAGACGGATGAACTCGTTCTCAACCTCCTGCGCGCCGTACATTGCGTTTGCTGCATGCCGAGCAGCACATGATGCCGGGAAGGCACCTACAATGAGAAAGATACATGCCCACAGTCCGATTGCCACACGCTCAAGCTTCTTGACACGTGAGTCCATCAGAATATATGCTACAAGCAGTGTCAGGATGAACAGGAAAGGATGACTTACGAAGCCTGCGCATACAGCTGACGTCACACCGAAAAGCATGAAAGCGAGTTTGATCATGACGTTGTATCCTTGTTTGATGAATAGATCATACCACGCCCTGAGGGACGTTGCACCGTTTACGGGAGAGGCTCAATGTAAACGGTGCTCATCCACACATCGACGGTGATCCCCTTCACCTCGATCCGCAGGTTGATCGCAGGTTCCGGATCGTTCGACGGCGGGCCGAGGACCTCGATGATTCGAATGGGTTGACCCGGCTTGATGACCACGGTCTTGCGTCCCTTTGGATCGAGTCCGTGGACAGGCACGTTGATGTTATGGGTCGTTGGTGTCCAGATTTCGCCGGTTTGTGGCAGTCGCATGTTGCCTCCTTTGTGAGATTATTATACCACGGTGGACCGACCGTTGCACCGTTACCAGGTGACCAGCACCGCCACAGTCCCGTTCTCATCGTCCTGGATGAACTCGGGGTCGAAGTCGTCCTCGTCGATGGCCACGGGGTGGACGTCGTCCGTCCAGGACCCCCGGGAGATGGTGACGATGTCGATGGGATCCTGACGGTCCTCGTTGATCACCATGATCTCCATGTCCTGGGGGAGAGCCTGAAGTTCCTTGATGAGTTCGCCTATAGTCATGATTGCCTCCTTATGTGTCTATTATACCATGCCACCAACTGTGTTGCACAGTTACCAGGTGCGACCCTGCCAGGTGTTGAGCCGGGACTCTTCAGAATCCAGCCGCTGGCTGCTCCTGTCAAACAGGGGCGAGCCGATCTGTGAAGCCCTGATTTGAATCAAGGCCTGCAGACGTCCCAGGGTTTCCTCATCGGCAGCCAGGATGAAGTCCTCGGCGGCACGCTCGGTTTTGCGATCGTTCATGATCCGCTCCTTATGTGTCCATCGTACCATGGCCTGGGCCGGGTTGCACAGGTTGCAGGAGGGGCTTGACCATTTCTCGTTGAACGTAGAACTGCTTGCCGGTGGCATAGCATCTGACTACCATGCGTCTGGTGTAAGGATATCCATGCTGCAGCCAGCTCATCTTCAGCCGTGCTTTGATAACCTCGTAGGGACGGCCTGCCACGAGGAGGACCGGATCGGCCGGGGACAATCCGGTTTTGTGGTATTCCTTCAGCTCGGTCTCATCAAGGACACTTAGTCCGTAGAAGGAGCTCTTGCAGTATTCAGGACATAGCTCCACCAGTTGGCCGCTATGGAATGATCGTGGCTTGTTCATCATCATCTCCTTATGAAGCCATTATACCATGCCGTCAAGCCGGTTGCATAGGCTCCTGAAGGGACTTGAACAGCTCTCGTTCGACGTAGAAGCGCTCACCGGTGGCGAAGCACTGGAGTTCCATGCAACCAGTTCGCTTCCCGTAGCTGTAAGAAGCTGAAACCCGTCCTCGAACCACCTCATAAGGACGACCAGGAACCAGCGTGATGTGGGTGTCCCTGGGAGGCAGCTTGCTTTCACCAGCGTCGTCCATGCCTTTGCTTTCGTCGCTGTCCCGCCAAGCCTGGTATTCAGCCTGGTTGACCCGCCGCCACCCCCAGTAGCGTGTGCTATGCAGAGCGGACGCAAGAACCACCAGTTGGCCCTTGTAGAAGGTTGGAAGGTTGTAGGGTGTGCGCATTGTTGTTTCCTCTTGTGTCCATTATACCACAACGGACGGACGGTTGCATAGGTTCAGTCGCCGGTCAGCCACCGCCGGAGGGGTCTCTCACGACCCAGGGCAACCTCCAAGAGGAGGCCACCGCAAGTCGGGACGGCGATCGCCAAGAGCAGCGACCCCGTCCACATCGCCACCGCCTGAATCACTCGGCGACCACGGCCGAGGTCCAGACATTCTTGCGACCCTGCTTGACCTCAACGACCGTGCCCTTGGCCATCTCCTCGCGGGCCACGAACAGGATGTCACCGTACTTGGCGGCATCACCGACAGCGGTCAAGACTGCGTTGACGGTGGTGGGGCCGGCTGCGACCTGGCTGAGGAGGACCGTCCGGGCGGCATCGAGGCGAGCGACCACCTTGGCCATCTGACCACGAGGACCGTTGCTCTTGCGGACCTTGACCGGCTTGACGACCGGCGGGGCCAAGACGATGCCACCGTCCTGGACGAGGACTCGACCGCCGAGCTCCACGAGTTCCAGGGTCAGGGCCGTCTGGGAGAGGCCGGAGGCCTTCTGGAGGGCGTTGAGGGTGATGGGGGTCTCAGAGAGGTGAAGAATGACGTTGGTCATTTGATTTGTCCTTTGATTGTCTTGATTGAAAGGCCGGAGGATTCCGTCCTTGTGGGAACATTATACCACGGTCCGAGGACCGTTGCATGGATTAGAGGAAGACTCGTTCATCGAGCGGGATGGCCACGAACGGGGCTTCGGCGCCGTCGGGGATGTAAACAGCTTCGAAGGCGCCGACGAGGATGACGCTTTCGTCACTGACGACGGGCTTGACATCTTTGCCGCCGAAGCTGAACAGGTTTGCGATGATGATGAGGATTGACATTCGATCTCCGTTGGTTGTGGCCCCATCATACCATCATGCCGCCGCCGTTGCACAGGTTCGGTTTGATGGTCGTGCCGTCTTCGAGGATGACGCAGATCATTGAGGCAGGGGCATGTTGCCCCCGCCGAGCCGGCCGAGACCGTCAGTCGTCGAGATCGTCAGTCAGCATAGCGGCGCGGTCGACGGCGCGTTGGAGCAGCGCCTCGTTGAGACCGCTGGCTGCGAGCTCTTGCCAGACAGGCTCAAGGTTCTCGCCGTTAGTGAATGCTTCGACAAACTTCTCAACTGCTGATTCAAACAAAGGATCTCTCATAGTGACAACTAACTATACCATCAAACGCTAAACTTTGCACAATGTTACGCCAGGGCGAGACAAGCGGTGAGCCCAACCACCAGGAATCTGTTGGCGCCGCCGACCAGCAGGGTCTCCAACACGATCTCGCCCGCCTTGGGCGGTGAGACGAAGACCGATAAGAGGCCTGCCAAGATCTGAACGGCAAACAGCCCACCTTCGATGCCCAGGAACAGGTTCAGGCGGCCTGACCACAGGGCAAGCCATCCGATGCCGCCTATACACAGGGGCAACATTGCTGCCCGTGCACGGGACGTGCTCCCATGTGCAGGCGCAGCCAGGCCTGTCAGGATCGTGTAGGCGCCCCAGAACGCACACGGGAGCATGCCTGCGCTCATGACGTCACATCCGTGACACCGTTGACACACATACTGTCAGCGTGGTTGACACCCTTCAGGACTGTCTTGGCCTGGGCGGTTGTCATGCAGCTGGCCAAAGGCACGGCCACAGGTCCAAGCAGGCTTCCTTCGCGGTCATCCACATGACGACCAAAGACCCAGGCCCCACCGTGCTGGAGGCACAGGACAACCAGGGTGAATGTGGCGGCGGCGGAGTAGTAGACCAGTTGGTCGCCAGCCGTCGCCGTCTTCGGGGCCCTCCACTTTGGACCAAGCCCCTTGCCTTCTTTCGGATCGTTCTTCATATGATGATTATACCATGGTGGGTGAAAGATTGCATCAATTCTGGAGGGCTTGGCTGACCTCAGGTGGCAACTCATCACGTGGGATGCTGGCGGTTCCAACCCGGCCGTCAGGGGTTTTGTAGCCCACCTGCCAGCCGCGTCGCAGCTTCTGCTCCAGCTCCAGCTCGGTGCCTGCCGGCCACATCATGCCGGCAAGAGTGGTGTAGTCAGCCGTCAATGTGATGGTGTCGACGTTCATGAGACGTCAAACTCTTCGGCCGCAATCGTCAGCAAGTTGTCGTAGTTGCCGCTCATCATGCGCTTGAGCAAGTCGCTGATGCGATCAGTTGACCAACCAGCTTTCATGCCAGCTCGCCGGCATGCCGCCATGATTGCAAATGCGTTGCCGTCGTTGCCGACAAGCTTGAGTTTAGGTTTCTTTACCATTTGATCTCCTTGGTGGTGTGTGTCCATTATACCATGCAGGCGTGCGAGTTGCATGTTTACTGGCGCGGTCGAGTCCTGCCATCAGGCTTCTGCATGTTGCTCGGGTGGACTCGCCGCAGGCCGTCGTGAAACAAGACGTCCAGACACCCGCCACTGTTCACCCAGAGGTCGCCCGTCGCCGGGCCGATCACCATCCCAACCTCGCCCATCCCGTGAACTCCCCGCTTGATTTGAACAAGGTCGCCCGGCTTCGGATTCATCTTCTTTCTCCTTGGTGTGTGTCCATTATACCATGCCGTCCCGACCGTTGCATGCCTTTAGCCTGCCTTGTCATCCCACTCTTTGATCCGTTTATAGAGATCAATCAGCTCCAAGGCATCATTGATACCGACCGAGCCGTTGAGACCCATCAGCGACTGGAGGCTGAAGCCGTCCATGTCAAGCTCAACCTCACCGTCCCCGAAGTCGCAGATGATGCGACGGATGGGTTGGCGTTGGACGATCTTCGATCCGCCGTCTGTCCGACCTCGGCGCAGGCCCGCACCGAGGGCACAATCGGTAGGATCTGCATCACGCAGATCCAAGTCCCACTCCCGGCGTTCCACAGCCTCTTTGGCATCTTTCAAGCCGATCCGGGACGGCAGCCGATACCCAAACTGGTCTTTGTCAGGAGGCTGATCAGTGCCTCGCAGATGTTTGATGGCATCGATCTTACGACCGTTACGGAGGTGCCCATCAATCACCGCGAGCTGGGAAGTGTTGACTTTGATGTTCATTGCGTCATCTCCTTATAGGGCCATTATACCATTAGACCGTCCCGGTTGCACGGGTTAGGGTTGCCTGCCTCCGTCGCCGCTGCCGCCGGAGAAGCTCCAACCGCCGTTACCGTTGCCATAGCCGTAGCCATTACAATAGCTACCGCCACCGTAGCCATCGCCGTTGCTATCATCGCTGTAGCCGCTGCCCTTACCATTGCCAAGGCCGCTGCCGTAACCCTCGCCCGTGCCCCATCCGTCTCCACCGCCGTAGCCCCAGCCGCAGCCGTAGCCATCACCGGTGTCCGAGAACATTACCAACCGCTGACCACAGCGATTCGGAGGATGGGGGTGAGCTTGACCGTCCCGTATGCATCGACGATGGTCTTGGAGGTGGGGCCGACCGCAAGCTCACCGAGGCCCTTGGTGGTGCCCCAGTATCGGATGTTGCGACAGTTACGGATGGTGACCGAGCCGTCGGTGTGGTCCTCGACATTGCCGACGAAGACGAACCCCTTATCGGCCACGATGATCTGGGTGGGCCCCATTTCAGGGCTGGCCGCCGGGACCGAGTCGGCACGGACGTAATCGACGCCGTTGATCTGGAGGGTGTCGATCGGGGAAGTGGTGGAAGTTGCTTTTGCCATGATGTCCTTTGAGTTGAGTTGATGGCCGGAGGATTCCTGCCTTGTAGAGCCATTATACCATTATGCAGGCGGCGTTGCACGGGTTGCCAGACGAATCTCATAATCCCAGACCCAGCCCAGCTTGCCATCGATCAAGACCACAATAGCAGGTTCACCAGGCATGCGTGGGTGCCTGCCAAGGTGCACCGCGAGGGTTCCAGCAGGCCGCTGCCAGGGGCGTTCACCATCCATGCCGCCCACAGAGAGCTCTCCCGTGCAGCCCATGAGCTCGGCTGCCTCGCCGCCAGGTTGGATGAGCTCGACCAGATCACCGTCTTTCATGCTGCCTTCCGCTTGCGGGCCGTCTTCGCCGGGGGCTGTGGGTAGAGGACAGCCTTGACGCGCTCCATGACCTCATCGAAGCGCAACTTCTCGGGTGCACCACCAGGTGCAAAGTTCCAGGGGTTGTTGTGGTAGGAGATTAGACCGCTCACGACTTCCTCGATGTCGCAGTCAAGGTCACGGATTGTGAAGACACAAGATTGGTCCGGAGCATACTTTGCGTAGCTCCGCATCTCTGAGGAGAGCCCCTCCCAGCATTCGCAGAGGGCGTTGTCGTGCAGGTCCTGATCGATGTAACAAGCAAACCAGATCGCGAGGTCACCGAGACTTTCATGTGTGAGCAGGTCACGGAACGTCTGCCGGAGGCTTGTCCAATCGGTGATGGGGTTGAGTGTGATCAGGGCGGGAAGTGCAGCTTTCTTCTTGGCCATTGGGATGTTCCTTGGTTGGTAGGGCCATTATACCATTATGCAGGCGCCGTTGCATGGATCGCTGGGCGAATCTCATAATCCCAGACCCAGCCGGGCTTGCCATCGACCAAGACCATCGATGCAGGTTCACCCTGACCTGGGTATTCACCCATGAGCAGGACGAGTGTTCCGAGAGGAAACCGGCGGCGGAAGTCAAGAGTGTTGTTCAAGTTGCCAATGACGATGTAGTCGCTCATTTGTCTATCAAGAAACAACTCGACCAGCTCTCCTGGTGCCATGACCTACTCGCTGAGCAGCCGCTTGGCTGCCTCATCCAGGGACTTCAGTTTGGCAGCACCCTTTGCCGTCGACTTCAGCTCATTCAAGAGCTCATTGTAGGCATTGCTAAGGATGCGCTCTTTCGGGTCCCGCCGGCACAGGCGATCCAGCTCTTGGAGGACGCTGATCCTGACATCCCAGTCTGGGTTCCACTCGGGACCTGTTCCATTGCGGCCGCGCAGGTAGTTCATGACGTCTTGAGAGGGCTTCATCTGTTTCCTTGGTTGTGAGACGATTATATCAAGCCGCCGCGCTTGTTGCATGGATTCAGCCACCGCAGGAGCGGGCCCAGGAGCCACCAGGAGCAACCCGCAGGCCATAGGGTGGTGTGGCATATGGTTGCCGCGGCAGGACAGCCCCAGGGCGCTCCTGGGGTCACTTCTGGAGGGCCCAGGAGGGGGCTTCTTGGGCAGCCACAGGCAGCCGGTTCAGGATCACCTGCCATGGAACCGGGCCGAGGCTCCACCTGTCGGCGCAGACGTTGAGGCATCCCAGGTGCTCCGGGGTCTCGTGCCGGTGATCGTGTCCATGGACCACCATGGCGGGCTGCAGTGCTTGTGCGATCCTGAGCTCGGCGGGACCCCACTTGGGATCCGGCGCCTTGTGAATGATCAAGATCTTGGTCTCAGGCATCCAAACGTGGTCAACAACATCGACGAAACCGCCCTCCATGAAGAGCTCGGTATCGGGGTCATGGTTGCCGCGGACAAGCCGCTTCCGGCCGTTCAGCATCTGCATGATGCCAATCATCAGCCGACGATCAGGCTGGCGGGTGGCAATCATGTCACCGACAATGGTCACCTCATCATCAGCCTCGATGCAAGCGTTCCACCGTGCAATGAGCTCGGCGTGCATCTCATCCAGGTCTTTGAAAGGGCGGGTCGCCCCACAATACTTCATGATGTTGAAGTGCCCAAAGTGGGTGTCGCTTGTCAGCCAGTGTGACATTATGCCGTCTTCTTGGCGGTGAGCCATTCAACGATAGCCTTGAAGATGCCGCTGCCATCATCGGCTTTAGCGGGTGCCGGACCGCCGGTCTGGGCCAGCGGTGTCTGCTGCCCAGCCTGGACATATCCCAGAACGAGCCCGAGCGCCATCAGGATCAGGCCGCCGAAGATGCCAACATTGCGAGCGCCGGGAGGGAGATTGAACTGTGACATTGTGTTCCTTTGGTGGTGTCTTGATTATACAATCAAGCGGTTTGATTTGCATCCTTTCGCGGCGTGTAAACTCGTTTATTGAGCCGGCAATCGTCGATGATCCAGATCTCGTTGAGAACGAGCACCAACCACGATGTTGAAGCGGCCAGGCCCGCATATGTCTGGCCCGGCTCATAACTCATTCGGCGATGGTGGAGTGGATAGTCTTTGACCAGGCTCTTGCGAATGATGGTGCAAGCTGTCCCAGGCTCAGGTGGGGAGGCATCAGGGCTTGCACCGCCTTGCAGCATCGGCAAGAAGCTGCAGTTGATGTTCTTGTTGATCCAGGCGAGGTCGCCCGGCTTGAAGCGTGTCAATCATCCTCCCGAAAGGGTTGACGACATGCCAGGCGGCGGCCCCGCTTCAGGCGATCAACTTCGACATGATGGAGACCGCGCCAGCCAGCGAGCTCCCCGCCAGCCTCAAAGTGGGCTTTGCGGTCAACGCCGCGGACAGCAGCGAGATGTTCCAGAAGTTTGGCGTTCTTGGTGTGTGAGCGTGACATATCGTCTCCTTGTGAGGTAACTATACCACACGGCTGGAATTGTTGCACACTTTCAGGGAAAGTCAATCGGAGGTGCCGGTGGCCAGACCCTCGTCATCACATTGCCGACCAGATCGCGGGCGGCCTGCTTGATGACCAGGAAGTAGACGGCCATCGGCATCAAGAACATCACGCTTCACCGACCGGACCCGCAGCACAGGCGTCGGTCCACATCATGGCAACATGGAGGGCTTCGCTGAGCGGTGGGCATCCTCCGCCGAGCTTGCTCATCTCTTGCTCATAGACCTGGGCCTTGATGGCCATGGTCGTGATGACGAAGCTGTTGTAGAAGTTGACACCGAAACTGGTGCCACGCGTGAGGGTTTGACTGTTGACGTTCATTGTTTGACTCCTGCCGCCATTATACCATGGCTCGGCCTGGGTTGCACGTTTATTATTCGGTTACCAGCTCGACGTTGAGCTCATCGTACCAGCTTTCGCTGCCGTCATCATAGCACAAGACGCGGACTTCACCCCGTTTGGGGGCTGTTGTCATCTCAGGATGCCACTTGTCCCTGCCTTTCCAAGAATGGACGCCGCTGCCGCCCAGGACATCTGGACGGAAGTCGGTGACTTCGCCAAGGTTGACGTAGTTCAGCCACTTGACCCTGACAAGGTCACCGACTTTCATGTCAGGCAGTGCTCTCTTGGGCCGCCTGGTATTCTTCGACGTCGCCCTCGCCGCATCCAGCGCCGTTGTGGGAGAACCATTCCCAAGAGTGATCGCTGTCCTGGAAGGTGAACTTGACGATGGGATTGCCGCCGCCAGGACCCTTCGGGTTCACGATAAGGGCTTTGACAGGCGGCGTCCAGTCCTC
>Ga0209088_10002921_pt1 | contig 10242 bp, 9 predicted proteins | sample S_140625_EF_Meta_FD_187324 | JGI IMG/M metagenome (GOLD analysis project Ga0209088, IMG submission 187324) | Freshwater microbial communities from Lake Simoncouche, Canada to study carbon cycling - S_140625_EF_MetaG (SPAdes) (version 2) | ecosystem: Environmental > Aquatic > Freshwater > Lake ...
GACCAAATCGCATTTTGACAAAACATCTCAAGCATACATACGTATCCACTAGCGCGTTATGTAGGTTCGTCGGTTTTTCACCAAAGAGCCGCTCATATAATTCCTCGAGTCTAGGAGGTTTTATCCATATTCGCCCCGACGCCGCCGTTCTCTGAATATTACACAATCCTCGTCCATGAATCATTGTGCAATACCTGGGCTTGGAATTATCTAGAGGAAACAAAGTCTTTATCAAGGGACACCCGGTAGTCTCTAATCCCGAGTTCTCTAATCCCGAGTTTCTCATGATTTCGATGCGAATCATTTCCTGATCAAACTCGATATTATGCGCGACAATCAGATCGCATCGCAAGTAGTCTTCGTAAAACTCGCGCAATGCCGTTTCGACAGGCACGCCCCGGGAATCGCAAATCTCCCGCGTGATTCCGGTGATTTCGGTGATGATCGGCTGGATCACTACGTGCTCGGGTGGTCGAATAATCAAGTCTACAACCTTTATCACCTGGTTGGTATCAATATTATATACAATATAACTCAACTGTAAAACATACGGTTGCTCATCAAGAGGAACCGTATGTTTTGGAATAAGACCCGTGGTCTCGGTATCGAAAATCAATGCGTAATTCATTTTGGGGTTTTTTGATTTTGTCGGGTTCTCGAATTGTATTTCAATTTTCTCGAATCAGAGCGCTTCGCTTTTTACCTTTTGCTTCGCTAAGGTTCTTCAGAAATCTTTGATTTCCAGACCGCCGCTTCGCTTTACCCCCTCCCTCTCAGAAAACTTTTAGATTCGATACGTTTTCCCGTTTTTATAATTAATGTAATCAAAAATAAAAGGGAGGGGTTCGGGGAACCGTAGGTTCCCTGATTTTTTTATAATTTTATATAAACTCGCATGTCTTTGGATAAAAGTCCCAAAGACTCTATAAAAAAAGTAAGATTTAATAATTATTCATTCGTCCATTTGATACCCATGTATTACGAAATAGAAAATTACCAAGATTTGTGGTGGAATGAATTGGACCGAAGAAAAGCGGTGTTACTTGCTAGAATAGAAATCGAAAGGCTATTATTGATTCATCCAAATATGACAATGAAACAGATCAAGTATTTTTTATACCAGAATACTTCGATTGCGTATAATCCGGCGTTTTTCCTACAGGATTTAGGGCAAACATAAATATCTAGTTATAGTAGTATTAATAAAAAATGGGGGATGTTAAGGGAAAAGTAACCGAAATAGAAAAAAAATCGAAAAAAAAATTTGATATAGAAGGAACTTTTGAATATTACGCCAGACTAGATTGGATTCAAAATTGGAATGATCGTGACAAAGACTTGGAAAATGAGCTTACAACAAAATTGCAGGTGGGGAAGAAGAAACTAATACAGTCTGGATGGGAAGGCGTTAGTAAAGTCAGTCTAACAAACACACCTGATCAACCTATTCGAGATATTAAAATAACAAAATGGAATCTGGCAGGAAAATCCATAAATCTCGAAGATATTAAAAATTTATTAGAAACCGCAATTCAAACGTCTAGACAACGAATAATTGATAAATACAAGGGTGGAGGAGAACATAAATTTTCTATTCGGGGGGAATATAAGTCGAGTTGTGGAATTATTGCGCTTGATACTTTTATAATTGACGGAAACGAGTTTGAAAGTAATGGAGATATAAAAACGTTTATTGCGGGGAAAAATAAAGAATGTGAAAAAAAGGGAGGGAAACGAAAAACAAGACGGTATAAAAGAAAACGCGCGCGTTTTAGCAAAAAGGCGAAATAATATATCTGTATATTTTATAAAATGGCTGAACATATGTATGAAGTTGTTGCGGTCGATCCGGCGTTGAACCAAGCCGCGTCAAATGTTACAGGAGAATATAATTTTCATTTAACGAATGAAAACGGTGTGTATCATTCAACTAAGATCGACCAGCTTGCGGTTTCAAAAGAATTAGAAGCGCAAATTAAAACCGTCGTTAATGGCAATCCACCTAATTATCATTATTTGCCTGAAATTGTAGGAAAAGTGAGCGGAAAATTTGCATACGATGCCGATACAAACATACTAACATTAAACACGGCAAATATAGTAGAGGGGGACAACTTGGTGGACAATCCTTCTGATGAAGGTGCTCAATATTCATTCGAAATTTACATTAACTACAATAAAACCTTTGGAATTTTAAATTATGATAACATAAAATTAAAAATTCTTGAATTCACAAAGATGGGTGGGGAATTTGAACCTATTAATGACGATCAATTAAGAACTGACGTAAAGGATCTTTTGGATAAAAACAATAAGGATAGAAATGACGCTGAAATAGTTGAATTGGTTGTAGATCGTAACAAATTTAAGAAAAATAATGCGGTCGCCACTAAAATAGAAAGCGTGTATAGGGGTTTTTTGGGTAGAAAAGCAGCTAAAAAACAAGGTAATATTAGAAACAAACTCCTATCAAATTTACAACCCGCTGCGAAAGCGTTAATTGAATTATTAGACTCAACTCTAAAGACTAAATCTGATGCTGCCGAAGGAGATGAACCTATGGTGGAAGGTACTGACGGGGAATATGTCCCGGGACCTAATAGTGATTCAACTAAATACGTTGCATGGTTAAATACACAACCTAATATATCAAAGGACCAATATAATGCTCTAAAAGATAGGTGGAATTATTTGAGATTGCAACCCAATCCTGATGATATTCAGGAGCTTCGTAATATAGAACGATTAAATAAAACACTGCGAGTTAAAAGACGAGATGTAGTTGAGTTAAAAAATGGACCAAACTATATCGAATGGACTCAAGATCAAGATTTAAAAAACGGAGGCAAACGCAGAACGCTGAAGCGAGGTGGCAAAAAATCCAGACGTAAAGCCAAGCGTTCTCAACGCCGTCGATCTGGACGCCGCGAAAAACGCACGTCCAGGCGTTAGAAATACATTTAGGCTAATCCGATGCGAATAATTATATTCTTATTATTATATAGAATATAATGTCAGAAGTAAAACAATTAACATTTAGTGCAGAAGTAAATTATGTAGATGGAAAAATAAACGAATGGAAAAATATGGAGTTGAAGATTGGGGCACAAACGATATATCCAGTAAATAGTCCTACTGTCCCTAGTTCCAGTGCTGCTGCATCGAAAAATACAGCTCCTGTTGACACTTCTTCTACAGCTCTCGTTAATGCTTCTTCTAGAGCTCCTGTTGACGCTTCTTCTACAGCTCTTGTTGCCGCTTCTTCTACAGCTCCTGTTGACACTTCTTCTACAGCTCTTGTTGACGCTTCTTCTACAGCTCTTGTTGTTGGTCCTCCTGAATTAGACAGTAAACAAACACTCTCCTGGGAAGAAAAAAAACAACTTGGAGAAGAACAAACTAACCAAGTCATCAATAACGGTGTAAAGCAACAAGCCGCCATAAAAGAAAAAGAAAAAGAAAACCAGGCAAGAGGGAGAATTGATGAACTTGATGGAGGCAGTAAAAACCGCAAATCGAAGCGCCGTAGTTACAAAAAAAATAAACGTAGAAATACAAAACGCCAACAATATCGTTAAACGCTAACCACCAATTCTTCTCTAGACACCATATTTCTCAAGAACTCCATGATCTGATCCAGCCATTTTCGACCAGCGTCACCCAGATCCGCGGGATCAAACGTCGCGTCCTCGTTCGTATTGAGTCGCAAGACCGGCAGCTCCGGATTATTCACCAACCACCGTTGATGATATTCCCGGCACTTCTTCAAATAATCCAGCGCAATCGTCGCCTTCCCGTCGCACGTCTCCCCCTCGCGTGCTCGAACCCCGATCCGGTCAAAACAGACTTCGGCGTCGGAGTCCACGTAAACCACTGCGTCCAACTTAAACGACTCTTCGTATTCGCCAAAGAATCGTTCATATATTTGATACATCACATCTTCGATCAAGCCGTCGTCGTGCAACATCTTCGCGAAAATATGTTTATCAGCATCTAAAGACCGTTCGCAAATCACTAGCTCGCACTCGGGGTTTTCCTGGATGAGTTTCCGGATCAAATGGAGGCGTGTGGCGTATGCCATGATCTGGAATCCGAATGCGTATTTCTTCGGATCCGCGTAGAATTTCGTGAGCATCGTCTCACCGTTTGCGTCCTTGATCTGATCCCAGAGATCGACGGGTTCTCTCAAGAATACCCATTTCGGATTCTCTGCACACTTGCTCTTAAGTTGTTCCAAAAGCGTCGACTTCCCGGCGCCGATATTTCCCTCTAAAGAAACGATTTTTAGTTTATTTCTGGCGGTAGGGTTCTTGCTAGAATCCGCGCAATATTTATGGTAAACCGATGCAAACGAGGTTTCAGAAAGGCGTGAGAGCAAGGAACTATGATGTCCTGCGGACGCCGCAGGCGGTAGCATGACGTCCATGGTTTTAGGTTATAGATACATTTTTAAATAATGTATTTATACGATTCAATTTTATCAATTACGTCTCGATTTCACCTTTCTCGACTTCTTCGATTTAGCAGGGAATCCGCCTCGTTGGTTCGCACTTTCTAATGCAGCTAGCCTTTCTTCTATGTCAGCGACTTTTTCTTCTAGAGATTTACTATTATTGCCTTCCGGGGGCTCACCCTCATCCCCAGCCTCACCCTCACCCTCGGGTCTAGCCTCACCCTCAGCCTCAGCCCTCGCCTTAGCCTCACCCTCAGCCCCAGCCCCAGCCCCAGCCCCACCTCGCATTTTTCTAGTTTTTCCAACTTTTACCTTCTTTCCACTCTTCAACTGTTCGTGTAAAACCTTGGTGTCAGGATCTTTCATAGCATCTTGTAATTTGCCGCGACCAGCCGAATACTTTTGTTTGAAAATCATGCCTACGGCTTTTGACCACTCTCCTCCCATTCTATATTATATTATACGCGGAGATAATATCACGGCACTTCGTTTATTTCCAACGGTCATGAGAAATCCTTCTTATTTCCGGACCTGAGTTATCGCATTTGATAAATTCCTTAATTTCATTCATACATAAGGGAAGTTCCTTTATGACGCCCGGTTCCCTTATGACGCCCGGTTCCCTTATGACGCCCGGTTCCCTTATGACGCCCGGTTCCCTTATGACGCCCGATCGTAAAATCAAGGGTTTCTTATCTTTCGGATGCATGCATCTCATCATTTGGTCAAGGAGATCGCTACATTTATCCCGATCCATTTATAATTGAGATATAAAATCGATAGTTCCAAGATTATCGTAACCGATAAATTTCCAAAATGTGGGAGATTTTCTAACGTGCGAAATATGCAATGGTGTAAATATTTTTTGGAATACCGGTGACATAACTATATTATTGTTATAATAATAATCGATGCCTTGATTTTTTATTAACATAACGTCTCCTTTTTGTTTTTTTATTAATAGACCCACCTGGACGACCTGATATAAAAGTCTTGCCTTCGTTGAAGGAATCATCTTGGCTAAAAAACATGTCTGTGTCGATTATATAATAGCGGCTTGATTTTGAATCGTATTCAACAAAATTTCTATAATAATTATTGAGATATCCTTTTTTACTTAACGGTTCGAGTTGTTCTTTATTGTACATAGCATTATTTAAATAAAAAGCCATACATGGTAATACAATTGTGCTAAAATATCTTAAACATGCATCTATTACAGAAACTAGACGATTAGTTAATCTAAATAATTTTATAGTTTTTTCATAATCAACGAGAACATCGTTTTGAACTTGTTCTGACTGAGGCGTTTGTTCTGACGCTTGTTCCAGCTCCGGAACATGCGCTTGTTCCGGCTGTTGTTTCGTTGTGGTATTTCCAAAACCAAATAATTTAGATATACTTGTCCCAATAGATTTTTTTTTAGCTTTAACCATCATCTCATCCTTAACATTCAAAGCATGTATTTTTAAACTATATAATACAGCTAAATAAATAGGGGTGAAAGTGTCAATATTTGAATAACCTATGTACCAATCACTATATAAGAGCCTACTCTCCATTGTAATCGGTAAATTGTTAACCGCACCTCTTAGAAGAATATCTGATTCTTGACCATGAATAGATTCATATAATCTTTTTGTAAAAGCAAAATTTGTATTATCTTCCTTGTATAAGTCCTCACATGTATTTTTAATTATTCCATAAAAGCAACTTACACACACTGTTTCAGATTGCATCCGAGGCGGAGATGGAGATGAAGGCGGAGGTGGAATTTTGTCAGTCATATATAAAAAGTTGGACATTTTATGGAACAAAATCCTATAAAAATGTCCAAAGTTTAGCTATCTCCACCGATATCCCAAAAAAATTTTATAAGAATGAGGGGGTGGCAATTTGAGAAACTACACTTCTCTTAGAACCTGGGCATTCAGCGAAGCTTACACCTTCTATATTACCACCCGATTCTGGGTTTTACCAGTAAACCGGAGGGTTTGAATCGTAAAATATCCAAGACCTTACGAGAAGTAGGGAATTCATCGTTGCCGTAAATATCCTGTAATAAAACCCATTCGAAGAGTCCCCCCGAATACACGTAAACTTGGCTAAACCCGAGAGCGGTTAACTGGCGTTGTTTTTTCTCGACGCTCGAATCGGAGGAATTCCGACCGTAAATTATTAGGGTTTTCATCGTATATTGGTAACCCGCTAACAACTCGTTGATCACGCGTTCTTCTTGATCGCTCGGTAACGTCGATTTGATTAAACAATCTTGGTCCGCGGTCGATAACGTATTAATGAGGATATGGGTTTCGGGGTTTTTTATTGCATGGTGGACGTCTTCGAATCCGATTTTCGTGGATTTTGTTTCGAACCAATTTGTGAACATATAAGCTGTATTGGGGCGATAGAATATTTGGGTAATTTGTGCGCAGAAGGGAACCTACGGTTCCCCTTCGACCCCTCCCTTTTCCATTCAAATTATAGGGTGAGAAATCCGTGGTAAAAACATGCCACCGATTTCGCACCAAAAACACCATTATGCTCGACTGCATATATGATAACATAATTATTAAAAATACCTAGCTTTTATTAGCATAAGGCGTTTTATGCCACACTTATGCCACCGATTTCGCACCTTCGCGCCGAGAAAAATACCAAACCATTTATGATAAGGGTACCGGAATCATAAAATCGGAATTCTTACCATAAGGTGTTTTATGCCACACTTATGCCACGGATTTCGCGCCTTTTTCCAAGAATGATCTAATTATATTTGTATTAGAAACATCGATTTCTAATAAAAATATAATATGGTCAATCTTGGAATTTTTCGAAGAAAAGACCCACGGGAAAAAAAATTGGACATAGTCGGGTATGTCCATTTTCAAAAACCTAGGATTAAAAGTTGAGAAAAACTGAAAAATCGAGCTGTTGGTAAGGTATGCTAAGACTCACCAAAATAATCGCGCAAAAGTTATTACGATAAATTTTCGGGACTGATTCTTGCCCCAAACAGGCGTGGTCGCCCGATGACCCTCTATTTGGGGCAAAAACGCGCAGTAAAATAAGACAACCCATATATGCAAACAAATCATACATTGTTAATTGATAAATGACTGCATTTTTAAAACATGCCACATTTATGCCACGCTATTTCGCGCCGTAACTCAATATAAATCCCTTAGAACATCGATTTCTAATAAAAATATAATTAGGTCAATCTTGGAATTATTCGAAGAAAAGACCCACGGGAAAAAAAATTGGACATAGTTGGGTATGTCCAGAATTAAAAAACGGCGATCAGAATTTCGAAAAAAGTGAAAAACTGGACTGTTGGTAAGCTATGCTAAGACTCACCAAAATAATCGTTCAAACCCTCACTGCATAAATTTTCGAGTCCGATTCTTGCCCCAAACAGGCGTGGTCGCCCGATGACCCTCTATTTGGGGCAAAACGCGCCACGTGAAATGTCCAAAGCATATATACAGTCATCGTATTCGAGATTATTTTAAAATCCACTGCATTTTTTAAACATGCCACATTTATGCCACGCTATTTCGCGCCGTCGATCTTTAGAAATGTTTTCTTTCGCACAATTATAAGGGTTTTTTATGGAATCTGAGGACTCAAAAAGATATAATTGCGAGAAGTGTAATTTTGTATGTAATAAACATTACGATTGGGTTCGTCATATATCAACTTTAAAGCACACAAAAGCCGAGGATGCAGCAAACGCAACAACATCTAAAAAATCATTATATTCATGCGAAGAATGCGATAAAGTGTATACAACCCGAAAGGGTCTTTGGACTCATAATAAAAGGCACCACTCTCATATAAATGACAAACAAACGAGAGACGATATGATTATCGAAATTCTGAAAGAGCTCGCAGTAGCGCAACATAAGAACGCGGACTTTCAGCAACAATACACCGATCTCCAAAAACAGATGTTGGAGCAGCAATCCATGCTCATCGAACTCTCCGGTAAAGCGGGTAGCTCCATTACTACCGCCAACAGCTACAACAACAATACGTTCAACGTCAATATGTTCCTGAACGAATACTGCAAAAACGCTGTCACAATAGAATCCTTTATTGATTCGATTGAAACCACCCGCGACGACGTGATGTATTTGACTCGACACGGAAACAAGGCGGGAATGACGAAGATCATCACCAACGCGTTGGGGCAACTCGGCGTCACAGAACGTCCCATACATTGCACGGATTTGAAGCGCCATACCACGTATATCAAAGACTCTGAAGGCTGGAATAAAGAACAAGCCCAGGAGAAACTCCGCCGACTATTATGTAATACGCAACATAAGTGTTTGCAACGCGCGATCGAAATCTTGGACTCCGACCCGAATTATCAGAAAAACGGCACTCCGGAATACGAAGAACGTATCAAGATGATGTCCGAAATCACGAGCGATGAAGGCGAAGAACACGTTTTGCGTAAGATCCAAGAAACCGCGCAATTGAATCGCGAAATAGCGACATCTGGTCAGGGAACCTAAGGTTCCCTGAAGAAAATTGAATTCAAAATAGACATAAACAATTGTCTATAAACAATCTAGAAACCAATAACCATGGATCTAAAACAAACCAAACTCACCAAATCCGAATGGATGAATATCGAGATCCCCGTCTCGGACCAAGAAAAGTCGATTCTCCAGCTCATCGTCGATGGATATCATGACGTCAACCTCCGACGTAATGATAACGTATCTCTACTTTCGCATATGAAGATCGAGTATAGCCCCGAGATTGAAACGCAGTTATATAAACAGTATTTCGAGAAGGACGTCGATACACTCCGATCCAAATATATGGCAGCAGACGATTCGGATTCTGACGACGCGAATCCATCCAAAAATAAAAAACAAAAAAAACAAAAAAAAGATCCCCCAATGAAAACGCGCGATCTCATCCGAATTAAGAGTATGGACGCCAAGGTGGACCAAGACCGCGCGCATATTTACGAATTCTTGGTCCTAGAGTTCTGTAAAGAAATACTCAAAGGTTCCAAGCCCGCGTTTTATTTGTATACGCTGATCCAAATCAAGAAATCCACGATCCCCCTCGTCAACAAGCACGTCATGGAATTCGCCGATCGAGTGATTTCCAAGACCGTAAAGACCATCGCAATGCGCGACGTCCTGAGATCCGCCTACGAATTCATCGAGAAAAACCGGTATCTTCTGAAATACGAGGATAAGACGTTGTTTGACCACCAAAAACAGCTATTCTCGATCTTCCGTCAGGCGCCCTTGGATCCGAAACTGGTATTATATATCGCCCCTACGGGAACGGGTAAGACGCTTTCGCCCCTGGGTCTCGCGGAAAAGCATCGCGTGATTTTCGTGTGCGCTGCGCGCCACGTGGGTCTCGCCCTTGCAAAGTCGGCGATTTCGGTAGGAAAACGCGTAGCTTTCGCGTTTGGTTGCGATACCGCGTCGGATATTCGCCTGCATTATTTCGCGGCGTCAGTATACTCGAAGCATCGTAAAACCGGAGGCATATATAAGGTCGATAACTCGGTGGGCGATAAAGTCCAGATCATGATTTGCGACGTCCAGTCTTATTTGACGGCGATGCATTATATGTTGGCGTTTAGCCCCTTGTTGGAAGACGAGACGGGCACACCGTTGCCCAAAGACGCGGATTTGATTACGTATTGGGATGAGCCCACGATCAGTATGGATTACGCGGAGCATGACCTTCATCCGATTATTCACCGGAATTGGACCGAAAACAGGATTTCCAAGATGGTGCTTTCG
>Ga0209088_10002923_pt1 | contig 10239 bp, 10 predicted proteins | sample S_140625_EF_Meta_FD_187324 | JGI IMG/M metagenome (GOLD analysis project Ga0209088, IMG submission 187324) | Freshwater microbial communities from Lake Simoncouche, Canada to study carbon cycling - S_140625_EF_MetaG (SPAdes) (version 2) | ecosystem: Environmental > Aquatic > Freshwater > Lake ...
CATCGCACAGCTAGCTATCCAATCACTGCTATTGAGTTAACAGTATCTGGGGCGAACTCCACAAAGCTTCGTCAGTCACTTGCCGCTGTTTCAAATGAATACGCTATTGATATCGCAGTCTCTCCTGGCGGCTTGATGCGCTGGGCAAAGAAATTGGTCGTGCTAGATGTTGACTCGACTCTTATTCAACAGGAAGTCATTGAGTTAATAGCTGCGCACGCAGGCGTTGAACCACAGGTGCGAGAGATTACCGAACGTGCGATGCGCGGAGAGCTCGATTTTAGGCAGAGCCTCGAATCCAGAGTTGCACTACTGGCGGGACTTCCAGAGTCAGTAATAAGCGATGTACGCGAGCAGATCGTGCTCACTCCGGGAGCGCGTACCCTCGTCGAAACACTACATAAGCTCGGACATAACGTAGCCGTTGTATCAGGTGGATTTACCGCAGTGATTGAACCGATACTCAAAGATCTGGGTATCACTCATTACCGAGCGAATACGCTAGAAGTCAATGATGGCAAACTCACAGGAAAAATTATTGGAGAAGTCATCGACCGCGCTGCAAAAGCGACGGCGTTGCGTGATTTCGCCAAGATTGTCGGTGTTGAACTTGAGCAGACTATCGCTATCGGAGATGGCGCAAATGATCTAGATATGATTGCAATTGCAGGTATGGGAATCGCATTTAATGCAAAGCCAGCTGTAAAAGCCGCTGCTGATAGCTCCGTCAGCGCACCATACCTGGATTCAGTTCTTTATCTTCTAGGAATTTCACGTGAAGATATTGAAGAAGCTGGCGCTAGCCGAAAGTAATTACAGTCTGCAGGCGTGGATATCGGTGACAAGAATTCCGCGAGCACCTAGCGCCCAGAGTTCATCCATCAATCGATTGGTATCTTTACGTAGCACCATTGCGCGCACAGCTACCCAGTCAGGCTTCTGTAGCGGTGAGATGGTTGGCGATTCAAGTCCTGGAGTAATTGCACACGCCTGATCAACACTCGTCTTCGGAATATCGTAATCAAGAAGCACATATTGTCTTGCGGTTACCACGCCTTGTAAGCGACGTATCAGAATCTCTAACTCGGCAGCAGCTGCTGGCGCCTTACCCTTAATCAAAATCGCCTCTGATACCAGTATTGGATCACCGAAGATTGCTAAGCCAGCCTGGCGAAGAGTATTTCCGGTACTGACAACATCGGCGATTAAATCTGCCACTCCTAATCTGATGCTGCTTTCTACCGCGCCATCTAATCGGACAACCTCTGCGCTTATCTTCAGATCTGACAGGTGCTTCTGAACCAGCCCTGGATAGGCTGTGGCAACTCTCTTACCGCTGATAGATGTCAGTGATAGTTTCTCTTGTGCTGGACCTGCAAATCTAAATGTTGATCCCCCAAAATCAAGTGGGAGTATCTCTTGCGCATCGGCTCCAGAATCAATGAGCAGGTCTCGCCCGGTAATTCCAGCTTCCAACTCTCCAGAGCCCACATAGATAGCGATATCGCGCGGACGAAGATAATAAAACTCAACGCCATTTGCTGGGTCAATCAAAACAAGATCTCTGGAATCAGTGCGTTGGCGGTATCCAGCTTCTTTGAGAATCTCAATTGAGGCATCAGCGAGTGAACCCTTATTGGGAACAGCGATTCGTAACATGAAACTCCCTGTTTTCTTTAGAGGTACTTATAGATATCAGTGGGTGTGAGGCCGCGCGCAAGCATCATCGTTTGAAGATGGTAAATCAACTGGCTAATCTCCTCGGCCAGAGCCTCATCTGACTCATGTTCAGCTGCTAGCCAGACCTCGCCAGCCTCTTCAAGAATTTTCTTTCCGATTGAGTGAACCCCAGCATCGACCGCAGCAACTGTGGCAGATCCCTCGCTGCGCTCGGCAAGCTTCTGCGCCAACTCAATCCAGAGTGAATCGAATGATTTCATGGCGCTACTTTACTAGAGACAGACCCAGCATGAGCCCGCATTAGCGAATTGAAGCTTGTGCGCGCAGTTGCTCGACCATCATCGCTGGATCATCAGCGTTAAAGACGGCGCTTCCTGCCACAAATGTGTCGGCCCCTGCTGCTCGGGCAATATCTATAGTTGCTAGTGAGATACCACCATCGACTTGGAGCCAAATAGGGCGAGCACCGATTAATTTCCTGGCCTCTTTGACTTTATCCATCATATTTTCCATAAACTTTTGTCCACCAAAGCCTGGTTCGACAGTCATAATCAGGACCATATCAATCAGATCAAAGTACTCAGAATATTCGTGGATAGGTGTGTTTGGTTTAAGAGCAATAGATGCGCGAGCTCCGTGGCTCTTGATTTCTTTGAGAGTGCTGCGAATATCGGTAGCTGCCTCCACATGGATGGTGACGCTGGCTGAACCGGCCTCAGCGTATTGAATCGCTATCAAATCCACATCTGCAACCATGAGATGCGAGTCAACTTGAATAGGACAATTCTTGATGATTTCTGTTGCAGCCTGGAAATCAAAGGTCATATTGGGAACGAAAATATCGTCCATGATGTCGAGATGGATGAGGTCACTTGCTCCAGCAATCTTGGCAATTTCTGAGTCAAGATCTGCGAAATCCGCATTTAAAATACTGGGCGTGATTCGAACTTCGTGTGACATAAGCCCAGTTTAACTCCTCTTGCGAAAGAGAGCTAAGAACATCGCATCTGTGCCGTGTTTGCTAGTCCAGAGCGAAAGGGATTTATCGCGCACCGCACCTTCCAGGTGAGGCGGTAGGTATTGCGCAACCTCAATCTGCTCCAAATCTGGATGGTCTTTAAGAATTCGAAGCACTTCACCTGAGGTTTCCGAGAAATGTGGACTACATGTTGCATACCCGAACACTCCCCCAGGATTAAGAATTGCAATGGCTGCATCAGAGAGCTCTCTTTGTAATACGAGTAATGCTCGCAAATCCTGCACAGTTCTTCGCCAGCGAACCTCTGGTCTGCGCCGCAGGGCGCCGAGGCCCGTGCAGGGAACGTCAGCGAGAATTGCATCGTAGCTCGCTCCAAGTGAAGCAATCTCTCTGCCATCACCTACTTGAACGGGAAACTTACCGATAACGTTTTTGACAAGTTTTGCACGTGCCTCAGATATCTCATTGGCGGTAAATTCCTGACCATTTACATTCGCAAGATGGGCTAGCAAAGCTGCCTTCCCACCAGGACCAGCACATAAATCCAAGATCGATCTAGATTCCTTCGCTGCAAGTGAGAAGATGTGGGCAACTAATTGCGAACCTTCATCTTGCACCCCCGCCTTGCGATGTCTGATGATTTCAAGTGAACCAGGTGCACCATCAAATCTGGCGCCATATGGTGAATACTCCGTGGCAATCGCACCCAGCTCTACTAATTCAGATTGAGTTGAATCCCCTGGCCAAGCAACCAGCGTTGGCATCGCTGGAACATTATTTGCGGCAAGCTCTTGCTCAACACGGACAATATCTTTCAATAAATCAAAGTAGGCCGAGACTATCCACTCTGGATGCGAGTGTTGAATAGAGAGACGCTCGATGGGATCGGTCATTAATGTCGTCGGTTCCAGCCATTGCTCTAAAGTCTGGGAGCTAACTTTGCGCAAAATAGCATTAACAAATGAAGCCTTCGATTCACCGATGACTTTTCGAGCAAGCTCAACCGTTGCCGACACCGCAGCATGCGTTGCCACCCGCATCTCGAATAGCTGATGTACTCCCATTCGGCAGATATCGACGATGCCGGCATCAACTTCAGATAGTGGGCGATCAGATACCTGTTGCAGGATGTAATCATGGCGTCCTTGCATACGCAGTGTTCCGTAGAGAAGTTCAGTCACGAAGCCCTTATCTCGCACCTCGAAATTTGATGCTGTAAGTGCTTGCGGCAAAAGCAGATTCGAATATCCCCCATTGCGATTAACTTCAGTCAGTAAGTCAAAGACAAGAACTCTAGGAGCATCAGGTTTCGGTGATTTAAAGGTATCTCTGCGTGGCTTAACCAAAGAGATCACCGGCGACTAATCTGGCGCCGTTAGCCCATTGCGATGAAGGCATTCTCGACTTACCTGCAGGCGTGATGTAACAAATCTCAAGGGCGGTCGTAGAAGTTCCCACATATAACTTCTTATTGTCAATGAGCAGGACTCCAGGTTCCAACTTCATCTCACTCGTGATGGGGGTATCAACTTTCAACACTGATCCTCGAAAATTAGTCCAGGTTCCAGGCTGTGATGTGAAGGCACGAATCTTGTTTGAGATGGCCTGTGCGGATTCTGACCAATCTATGCGCCCCTCTTCCTTGCTCAACTTGAGGGCACGAGTGGCGCTGTGATCTGATTGCGGTGAGGGTTTGACTCCAGATTCAATCAGATCAAGTGTGTGCAAAAGTGCCTCGGCACCTAACTCCGCTAACTCAATGAAAAGTTCATCACTGGTGATATCGGCATCAAGTGCGAATCGATTCTGGGTATAAATAGGTCCGGTATCCATACCTTCGTCAAGGGCGAAGACGGTAACACCCGAAACGCGATCGCCAGCTTCAATGGCTCGTTGCACCGGCGCCGCTCCACGCCATCTTGGTAGTAACGAAAAATGTAAATTCAGTGAACCGTAACGGGGCGACTCAAATACTTCCTTGGGAAGAATGATGCCGTAACCAATAGTGATCAGTACATCTACATTCGACAGAAAAGGTTGAAAATTGGCATCTCGCTCTGGTTTGTGAGCCTCCACTCCGTTCGCATTCGCCCATCTTGAGACAGGTGACTCACGCAGGCTCTGACCTCGACCAGATGGCCTATCAGGTTGGGTAATGACTGAAAGGAGTTCATGTTTAGAGGAAAGAAGTACGTCCAGTGATGGAATCGCTACTTCCGGTGTTGCAGCTACCGCGATCAGCAATTACAGACCTAGCCCACGGTTGTCTTGGTTAAAAAGAGAGTGCGGAGATACTTTTATCTTAGGTTGAGCACCCGTCTGTTCGGCAAGGCCGAACCAATCAGATTCTCGAATCTCTTTCATAGCAATTTTACGATCTTCATCCGATAGTCGGTCGATGAAGAGGATTCCATTCAGGTGATCGGTCTCGTGTTGCAGAGCGCGCGCCAAAAGCTCAGTGCCTTCTACGGTGACTGGCTCCCCGTGCATGTTGAATCCCTTTGCGACTGCTCTAAACGCACGTGGTGTGGGATAAACCAACTCGGGGAAACTTAAACACCCTTCATCTCCTTCCTGCATCTCATCACTTAAATCAAGTGTCGGATTAATAAGGTGCCCAATGACTTCATCTACATCCCAGACAAATACTCGAAGTGGCACACCAATCTGTGGTGCTGCGAGTCCAGCACCCGGTGCATTGAGCATGGTTTCGGTGAGATCCTTCACCAGCTTTCGCAACTCCTTATCAAAGTCGATCACTTCAGAGGCCGGAGTAACCAGAACCGGGTCTCCGAAGTGACGAATTTCCTTGATGGACATGGTCCAATCTTACCTATCGCGAGAGTGAATACGGATCAATCCGCAGCGTTGCCAACTGCTTGCGGGTTGCACTCCTTCGTCTTTGGAACTCATGCATCAATAGAACTAGCGCCTCACCGTCCTCCAGCGGTGCTAGCAAGAGAATCCGATGCGAAGAACTATTAAGAGTTGATGGTCCGAGAATCCTCGTCGAACTCGGCAGTCTTCCCTCATCTCGAGACTTATTGAGAGCTCTCACCAGTGTGGCCGACTCAGTGTTATCGATATCAAGTGAGATGGACCTCACGAACGGCGGTAGCGAAACCTCTTCCCGTTCTTGCAATTCTCGACGTGAAATGAGGGACGGTTTCCACGAGGCGAGAGCACCCACTATCGGATTTGAGTGATTGATAACCAGTAGCGCACTTCCCGAAGTACTCAATAGCGCAGCGTGAGTGAAGAAGATTTCCCGAGCTCGCTCTTGGGCTCGCAGATCGGATTGATTGAGCAATTTCTCACCGTCAAGAATTACAACAGCGGCATAACCTTGTGCAGAGAACGGAGCCGAACCAGGTGTCGCTATCACAATTCCTGAACTCACCTGAAAATCATCAATCATCTTCTCTGATTCACTCAACGTGATGGCAACACCAGGCAGTGCTATTCCGATTTCTTGGGCGAAACGCTCACTTCCTCTATTGAGCAAATATGGTTTTACTCCTTGGCAGTACTGACAGACCCATTCTGAATACACATTTGCACACAGTGAACAGGAGATTGCCGCCGTGGCACTCTTCTTCTCTAATCGTCCACCGCAAGGACACGTTGAAATATTGCGGCAGCTACTGACAGACCCATTCTGAATACACATTTGCACACAGTGAACAGGAGATTGCCGCCGTGGCACTCTTCTTCTCTAATCGTCCACCGCAAGGACACGTTGAAATATTGCGACAATTACTGCAACTAATCGACTGGGAATAACCCTTTCGTGGGGCGATAAAAAGAATCGGTCCTTGCTTAATCAAGCGGCGAAGTTCCCCAATGATTCTTCCTGGAAGAAGTTCTGAGAACTCTTGCTGGAAGGTATCAACTCGCACCTTCTCCTTGGCGCCCTTGAAGACAAACCATCCGATATCGATAAGGCGGGCAACTTCGGCGCTGGGGCTATAACCAACACAATAGATTCCAATATCTTCAGTACGCGCACGCAAAATTGCTATGGCTCGTGCATTCCATCCTGGAGATCGCAACTCGAAGAATTGCTCGGAAGATTCATTGAAGATCACAATGGCCGATAAATCAGGGCTGTCAACAAAAATCGCACTTCGTGTTCCGATAATAATCTGAGAGGCAGTCGTTCTAGCACGCAAGAAATTCTCATATCTCTGACTGCGAGGTAGATCTGAATCTAGAAACAAAGCTTCAGGGAATTGCTTGCTGAGCCGAAGCACTGATTTATTGTCCGGAACTATCACGAGGATTGAGCCCTTACCTTGGAGGCCACTTACCTGCTCTGCTAAACATTGATAGGGATCGCGATATGGCGGCAACTGAATGTATTCGCGCACTGATGAGGTGATAGGTCTAACAATATTGGCAGCTGCCCATTTCAACTTCTCAACGCTGGCAACACGAGGAGGAATTGCAGAGCGAATGACGTCATATGGATGACAAGCCCATCTAGCACTCACAAGAGATATCAAATCTAAGGAACGAGGTGATGCGACAGCAACGCTGGATATCACCTTAGTGATGCTCTTGAGCTTTCTACCCGGGACCATTTCGGTTCGTTCCAGGACGAGCGCTTCGCACTCCCTACCGTTGAAGGGAACTTGAACCCTAACGCCCACATCAACTTGTGCGTCGAGATTATCGGGCACTAAGTAGTCATAGCTCTGATCTAGATGAAAGACACCACTGTCTACCCATACGCGAGCGACAGGTTTCGCAGTTGTGCTGATCTCTGGCGCTGATCGAATCAATTCGCGCTTAAGACGTAGTGGCCTCGTAAGTGCCACGGTGTGCAGGAAACCTATTTAACAGCTGCCTGCAGTTCGGATACCCGATTAGTCACTTCCCATGTGAAATTAGGAAGCTCGCGACCGAAGTGACCGTATGCAGCAGTCTGAGAATAGATAGGACGCTTAAGATTTAAATCGCGGATGATTGCAGCCGGACGAAGGTCAAAGACAGTCGTCACCGCATCTTGAATCTTCTGAACCGGAACAGTTTCAGTTCCAAAAGTCTCAACGAAGACTCCAACAGGCTGTGCTTTTCCTATTGCGTAGGCAACTTGAACTTCACAGCGACGAGCTAAACCGGCCGCCACCACATTCTTAGCAACCCAACGCATTGCATAGGCAGCCGAACGATCGACCTTAGAAGGATCTTTTCCAGAAAATGCTCCACCACCGTGGCGAGCCATGCCACCATAAGTATCAACAATAATCTTTCGCCCGGTAAGTCCAGCATCACCCATGGGTCCGCCGATAACAAAGCGACCAGTTGGATTAATCAGAATTCTCATATCTTTGCGAGGTAGATCAATCTTTGCCAAAACCGGATCAATAACCTGTGCAATTACTTCGGAGGTGAGTTGCCCGGCAACGTCTACTTCTTCAGCGTGCTGACTGGAAATAACAACGGTGTCCAGTGCGACAGCCTTGTCCCCGTCATACTCAATGGTGACCTGGGTTTTTCCATCAGGGCGCAGGTAAGGAAGTGCGCCAGATTTTCTGACCTTCGATAGCTGCTGCGCTAATTCATGCGCCAGCCAGATAGGAAGCGGCATAAGTTCTTTAGTGTCATCACATGCATAGCCAAACATCAAGCCTTGATCGCCAGCACCTTGAAGATCAAGTGGGTCTACCGCAGATGTAACGCGGTGTTCAAAGGCATCATCTACGCCTTGGGCAATATCAGGTGATTGTTGACCGATAGAGATCGAAACTCCGCAGCTATTTCCATCAAATCCCTTAACGGATGAGTCATAACCAATCCCAATCACAGTATCGCGAACAATTCCCATGACATCTGCATAACCATTGGTAGTAACTTCACCAGCAACATGAACCTGACCTGTGGTGATAAGCGTTTCAACAGCGACTCGGCTTGATGGGTCTTGGGCTATGAGTGAATCAAGGATTGCATCTGAAATTTGATCTGCGATCTTATCCGGATGGCCTTCGGTAACAGACTCTGAAGTAAATAGACGTTTTGACATTGGATTAACCTAACTGATGGAGGGCGTGGTCGAGTAGTTCTTGGGCAAGCGTGTCTTTGGTGGTCTTGGCCACTTTATAACTAGTTCCGGCGCTGGTGAAAATCTCCCCGAAGGTAGTCTCGCTATTGAAGATATCTCCCCCAGATACATCATTGAGATAGAGGATATCCGCACCTTTTGCAAGCATCTTACTCTTGGCTGCACTTGCATCATGGGAAGTCTCGGCAGCAAATGCGACGACCACTTGCTTATTCTTTATCTCTTTCAGGCTCTTCAAAATGTCTACGTTCTCAGTCAGGTTGATACTTGTAAGCGAGTTCTTCTTGATCTTGGAATCTTGCATACTTTCAGGACGCGCATCAGCAACTGCTGCTGACATCACTAGCAGATCGCACTTGGCGAACTCTTGATGTAGTACATCGTGCATCTCGGAGGCAGTCTGCACATGAATAGTTTTCACGCCTTCAATATCCGGTAACGATGCATTTGCTGATACCAGAACAACATCTGCTCCTCGCCGAAGCGCCTGGAGTGCAACGGCGTAACCTTGCTTTCCGGAGGACTGGTTTCCAATAAAACGAATCGGATCGATTGGCTCGCGAGTTCCTCCGGCGCTCACCAGGACTTTCTTTCCTAGATAATCCGATTTCACCTGGGTCAACTGGGCAAATGATTCAAGAATCTTTACTGTCTCAGGAAATCTTCCCTGGCCAACATCACCACTGGTGAGTGCGCCGACCTCTGGATCTAGAACGTGAAACCCTCGTTCTCTTAATACCCGCACGTTCGCCGTTGTCGCTTGATCGTTCCACATATTCGGATGCATCGCAGGGACGATCAGAACTGGAACATCAGCGGCAAGAATGACATTAGTAAGAAGATCATCAGCGCGACCGGCGGCTATTCGTGCAATCAAGTCCGCGGTTGCTGGAGCGATGATGATGAAATCAGCCTTCTTGGCGAGTGAGACGTGGCGAACTTCCTCAACGCTTTCAAATACTTCAGTGGTTACCGCACGTCCTGAGAGAGCTTCCCAAGTTGCCGCCCCTACGAAGTTCAAACTAGAAGGAGTGGGAACGACGGTAACGAGATAACCGATATCTTGAAGGCGACGCAATAAATCGCAAGACTTATAGGCGGCTATCCCGCCGCCAACGCCGAGAATTACTTCGCGGCCATGTCCTTGCATAACTATTGTGGAGCTAATTAAGCAGTTGGCTCAAGATTTTCGATTGTCAGCAAACCTTCGTTAATTTCACGAAGTGCAATCGATAGTGGCTTCTCGTGAACGTGAGTGTCAACAAGTGGACCAACATATTCGAGGAGTCCTTCACCCAGTTGTGAATAATAAGCATTGATCTGACGTGCACGCTTTGCGGCATAGAGAACGAGTGAGTACTTAGAACCAGCCTTATCAAGAAGCTCATCGATTGGTGGATTCGTGATTCCGTCCATGTGTGCACTCATATGTACTCCTTAAAAAGTGATATTCGCCGAACTAGGCAGATGCCAATTCTATCAGGCTTGCAACAACCTTCTCGACCTCATCATTTAC
>Ga0209088_10002925_pt1 | contig 10237 bp, 15 predicted proteins | sample S_140625_EF_Meta_FD_187324 | JGI IMG/M metagenome (GOLD analysis project Ga0209088, IMG submission 187324) | Freshwater microbial communities from Lake Simoncouche, Canada to study carbon cycling - S_140625_EF_MetaG (SPAdes) (version 2) | ecosystem: Environmental > Aquatic > Freshwater > Lake ...
TTACCGGTTCGGTTTGCCGACCTGCAATGGGTTGAGCCATCAATGATCAGGATTCCGAGCCCGCCATGTCGCCCATGCCGCCGCCCACGCCATCCGACACTCAGCGACGCTGTAGAGCGGCGAGAAGGTCGTGGAGCCAGGACGACACCAGATCGTCTGTCCAGCGTCGTACAGGACGCCGTGGGTGGCTTCTAGCGCCATGTAGCCGCCCAGCTGTGCCGCCGTGCTGTAAGTGCTGCCGTTCTCGCCCAGGCTCTTCAGGTCAGCCAGGACCGTCCGGCCGCTCTCATCGATGTACGCGGTGTCGTAGGTGCCGGCCACCCGGCGCTTGACGCAGCAGGTGGGGCGCTCGCTGGCGATGATCTGCAGCTGGCCCCATCGGTCGTGCTCCAGCAGCGGCTGCACCCAGTCGCGGTAGTCCCCGATCGCCAGGGCTCCAAGTTCGGCGATGTCGTGGCGCACCTGCTCGATGGTGCGCGGCGCGCCTTTGGTGGTCAACATCATCAGCTCCAGCGCTCGGTGCGCCGTGTTCCCTCGGGCTTCCCAGCTGGAGCGGGTGGCCTCGATGCGCTCCATGGCGAAATCCGACTTCAGGCAGCTCAGGACGCCGGTGACCGAGACCGGGAACTCCACCTCCCCCAGCCAGTAGCGGTGTTCAGGATCCCGACGGTGAAGGCCAGGGATTTGGGGGAGCCAGGGGTGCGGGGTGGTGGTCATGGGTGGTTCGGAGTTGGAAGCCTGAGGGGGGGGGGTAATACCTGGGGGCGGGAAATCGGGAATTTTTGGCGACTCGCCCACTGCCGCAATGGATCTCAGTGGCAGTGAGCCGGGAATTGGCCGGGAATAGCGGGAATCCAGGGAGGTAGGCCAGGGAATGCCGGTTCCACTGCCGATCCTGATTCCCGCTCAGAATCCCGCAATTCCCGCAGAATTCCCGATTTCCATTCCCTGAGATCCACTGCGCCACAACCTATTAGAAAGAAAGAATCTTGATTCCTTCTTCTTTTAGGGGGAGACACACTGGCATGGTTCCAGGTGGTGGTCATACCCATGGCTTGGCCACTCCCTGGCTGATCAGCACCAGCGCCTTCCGGCCCTTGTCGGTCAGCCGCCAGGCGGTGCCTGCCTTGCTGACCAGGCCCCGCTTGCGCAGCCACGTCAGGTTGTTGCGAATGGTGCTTTCGCTCGTCCCGAACAGCTCGGTGACGATGAGGTGCGTCTGGGTGGGCACGCCGGCGACGGCGCGCAGCTCGATGCAGTCGAGGATGGCGGCCCGGGCGTTCCCGGTGATCTCGCCTTTGGTCACCTCGAAGCCGTCTTCGCTGAGTCGGTAGCTGAACTCACGGGACTGGCTGCCGCGGAGCTTGTGGACGCTCCATTCGTTGACCGGGCCGCGCTCGCTGACCACCCGGGTCAGCTGATGGACGGCGCTGGGGATCTGGTTGATGTTCTGATTGCCAGCAGCAGCCTGCAAGCCCTTCCCTGTTGCCTTGCCGCCTGCGGGGTGGTGAAGCCACAGCAGCGAGCAATGGCGCCCCACCAAGGCCTGCATGAAGCGCATCAGCGTTCCGACCGGGCCAATGCCGAAGTTGATCCCGGCCAACTCCAGCACCGCCTTCAGGCTGTCGATCACTACCAGCGCATAACCGCCGGTCTCTAGCTCTTCCTTGAGTTCAAACAGGCCCCGAGGCGTGCAAGACCAGGCCGGCAGCTTGTCGCTGCCTTCAGCGGTCCAGATGGTAAAGCCGTCAATCACGTCGGGATCGTCGGCAACTCCCAGGTCTTCCAGGTATTCGGTGACCATGGCCCGGGCACCTTCGCCGCCATCGGTGCCGATCCACAGCACGCGTCCGGTGCGCTCGGGTGCGATCTGCTGATCTAGGAATGGCGTCCCCTTGATCGCCGCCACACCCATAGCAGCAGCGGCCAGCGTCTTGCCGGCGCCACCAGCACCGAATAGCAGGTGATCACGGCGCCACAGCAGGAAGCCTGGCAGCAGGTCTTCTGCTGGGGAGTCGAGGGGATCGGTGATTGATCGGCCGCGTCTGGCCCCGGCGTGCCCGATCGCCAGCGGCAGCCCCCAGCGATCCGCCAAGGCATACATCAGCCGGTCGTCGATCGCCTCACCACGAACGCCAAGGTTCCACAGCTCAGCTCGAGTGGCCTGCTGCTTCGCCCATGGGTCGGTCGGGTCTAGGTGAAGATCCAGCAGCTGATCGAGCAGTAGCTGGATCTGCTCATCGCGGGGGATCTCAATCGGCTTTGGGGTGGCTGTGCCCTGTTCGCCGTGATCGGGGAAGTCGTATTCAGGTTCAGGCTTGACGTAGCGGTAGCCGGTGCGCTCGGCGTAGTAGTGCAGGCTGCCGATCGTGATGCCGCCGCCTTTGAAACCGGCCCACTTCTTGAGGCAGGTCTCCTCGTCGAACTTGGCACTGGATCGGCTCCACTCCGTCCAGTCATGCAGCAGGCCCGGATCGACCGAATGCAGCGCCATGCCCACCTCGATCCACGAGGTGTAGTTGTCGGCGTCGCTTTCCGGGATGTGCGCCAGCAGGTCCAGGGCCCGTGGCGTGTCGGCTGCGGTGCTGGGTTTGTGCTCTGCTGCCGTGGGTTCGCTGGCGGCCTTCATCAGTGGCGCCAGCAGCCACTCCGGTGCATCGGCCACCTGCAGGTCTGATGGCGATCTGCCCTGGACCCACTCGTAGCCGTTGGTGTCGGGGTGCTGGCCGGCGATGACGGACTGATGGCCAGCCCCGCGCAGCTCAAGCACGGTTCGCCCATCCGGGGCATTGAAGAACCGCCGGCCGCGCAGGTATGGCCACAGCTCGTTCGGCACCCTGAAGGCCATCTGGCGCCGGTTGGGGCGGCCACTGGTCCAGGCCACCGTGCGGGGCAACTGGTCCCAGGTCAGGCCGTAAACCTCCTGGAACATGGCGGTTGAACCGTCCCCGTCAAAGTCCAGGGCGATCACCCCGCTGGATTCGCCCAGCACCAGCCCGACGGCCCGCACGTGGGGGGATTCGGCCAGCTCAGCAATGCCGTCGGCGTCGTAGGTGTGCTGACCCCAGGCCGCCATGCACTCGCCGGTAATCGGGTCAATCGGCCGCTTCCGGTCATCGCAGGGAATGAGCCGCCAATCGCTGTCAACTGCCTGGAGCCCCGCCAGGAGCTCAGGGGTGAGGGGCATCACTTCTGCTCAGGGTCGGAAGCCCGAACCGTGCGTGCCATGGCTTGCTCCAAGGCCAGGATCACCAGCGCATTCAGGGATAGGCCCCGCTTCTCGCGCTGCTCATCAAGCCAGTGGCGAAGCGGCTTTGTGGGCCGGATGGAGATCGGGTTGGGCGTCATCAGTCGAGTCGGGGTCTCGACTCAACGTAGCGAGGGTGGCTCAGGGTGCAAGTCGGGAGCCTGAGTAGGTATGCTCCGTTCATGCGGAACAAGGACGGCAGCAACCGTCCCCGCTCCTGGCCACGGCCAGCCACCCTTTAGAACCGGCCGCAGTTGCCGGCATTTTGCATGACAAAAAGCCCGCAGGGGCAGAGTGAAGCAACAAAGCCAAAGCAGGAAGCTCTTGGCTCTTTTATCTCTGCTCATTCAAAAATTGTCGAAATAATACAGGGAAAGCATCCCTGGGCTGGTCCCTACGTTTACATTGAAACAAATGCAGGATCAGGATGGAATGATGAAGTGAATTGCATCGGATCTCCGCTTGTTGCTCTTGGCAATCTAAGCAAGCACCCTGAACTCAAATATCAAGCAACTTTTATTGAGCGCAACGCTAAGTCAGCCACCGGCCTTCAAGACCATATTGCATTAAGCGGCCACAAAGCTGAGATAATCAACAAAGACCACGCAACTGCTCTGCCTTCAATTTGCGTCCCTCGTGGATCGTTTGGCCTTGTTTACGCAGACCCAAATGCGCTTAGAGATGCTCCGGTTGAAGCGCTGAAAACGTTTTTCAAGCAGGCAGCCGCATCCAAGATTGATGTTCTTATAAACCTTGACGCGCACATGGTCAGGCGCGTCGTGGCGGGGCAACGTAAAGGCGGAAACGCTGGCAACTACGACGACCTTCCTGGCTTGATGCGCAGCATCCCCAAAGAGCATTGGTGGATTCGCCAGCCTTTCGTTTCCGCCGGCTCTAAGTGGACCTTTCTTTTTGGGTCCAACACACCCAATCTCAACATCAAAGGGCTTGGCAAGGTTGACCTGCCAATGTTCCCAGTGACATCACCAACAGGCAGCCAAATCCTGGCGGAGCTAATGGGAGCCAGCCGCCTGGGAAAGCTCAGCAGCTCGCCCTCCCCTTACCGGACTTACCGGGAGTACCTGGCTCATCCTCAGTTTTTGGCTGTCAGAGCCGAAGCAATGAGCCGGAGCTCGGGCATCTGCGAGCTGTGCCACGACAGCAAAGCCAGCGAAGTGCATCACCGCATCTATCCAAGGTGGGGGACTTTTGACGAGCCAGAAGCATTGATTGCTGTCTGCCATGAATGCCATTGCAAAGCACACGGAGTAACCAAATGACGAAGTTCAACATCAGCGCAGAGCTTGAAAGCTTTCTGCCATCGACCACCGAAGACGAAAAGAAAGCTCTGCGCCACAGCCTGAAAGCCGAAGGCTGCCTGCAGCCGCTGACGGTTTGGGCAGAGGAACAGTTGCTGGTAGACGGCCACAACCGTTACCGGATCTGCGTTGACGAAGGGATTGCGTTCACGGTGATGGAGCGCAACTTCCCGAGCCTTGAAGGCGTGAAGGAGTGGATGCTGCTCCAGCAGCTCTGCCGCCGGAACCTGAGCGACAACCACCGCCGCTGGTGCGTGGGGGAGCTGTATCAGCGCAGGAAGGGCGAGAAGGGAGGCGACCGAAAATCAATGCCCCAAAATGGGGCATTGATCCCCAAGGGATCAGTCCGCGATCAGATCGCCGCCGAAACCGGCAGCAGCAAGAACACAGTTGAGCGATCTGCCGTTTTCACTCGCGCAGTGGAGGCTCTATCCAAGGTCTACGGCGCCAGCTTCCGTGATCTTTGTCTGAACACCAACAAGTTCACAGATGGTTCACTAAAAGCCTTGCTGCAATTGCAAGAGAAAGACGAGGATGCTGCCGCCGACGTCGTCATTATCGCTGCCATACCTGGAACCAGCAGGACGAAAATCAGCAAGCGGATCGCCGTAGAGCTTGGCAAGTGGGCAGCAGCCCAGGTGGAGGATGAGCCCATCGCACCGCCAACGACAGCGCCTGTGGCGGCACCTGTCACGCCATCAGCTCCGGCAATGCGGCCCACTGCCGCAACGGCCGCGCCCGCGCCAGTTGCACAACCCGCGCCGGCAGTCAGAAAGCCCGCGCCACCATCGCCGCCGGCCATCACCGAGGTCGAACTGGCCGACGGGAAAAAAGGCTTCATTCAGTCACGCCCTGGCTATCGCTCCATTTTCAATGAAACCAACGCAATGGTGGATTGGGCTAAGTGGACCTGGAACCCAGTCACGGGCTGCCACCATGGCTGCGAATATTGCTATGCGCGAGACATTGCGTTAAGTGAAAAGATGAAGTCGGTGTATGTCACCGGCTTTGAACCAACCTTTCACCCTGAGCGATTGCAGGCACCAAAGAACACAGCCTTAAAAAACATTTACGGCCAGAAAGATAAAAACGTCTTTGTCTGCTCAATGGCCGATCTGTTTGGTAAGTGGGTGCCGCTGGAGTGGATCAAGCAAGTAATGGATTCCATGATTGCCAACCCGCAATGGACTTACCTGTGCCTGACGAAGTTCCCGCAACGCTTGAAAGAGATCAATGATCTGTATGGCGGTTTCCCTGATCACGTCTGGGTCGGGACTTCAATTGACAATCAAGCCCGCGTCGGACTGGCTGAGCGATGCTTCAAAGAGATCGACGCCAAGGTGAAGTGGCTTAGCTGTGAGCCACTGATTGTGCCATTGCGCTTTGAGGATTTAACCGGCTTTGACTGGGTAGTGATTGGCGGCCAATCGGCGCAGAACGGACTGCCATCATTCACGCCACCGCTGGAATGGGTTGGGCACGTCTACGACGTTGCCAAGCGTGACGGTTGCAAGGTTTTCTGCAAGACCGAAAACATGCCTGTGATGACCAGGGAGGTGGCGTGGTGACCACCCGCAAAGACGACGGCCGGAAACTGATCCAGCTGTCTATGAAACCCGACATCTACGACCGCATCCGCACCCACTGCAAGGCCCTGGACATCCCCATCACTGTCTGGGCCAGGGAACTGATCCGCCGCGAACTGGAGCTTCACCCATGACCCTCCCCACCACCCATGACCAACCCCACCACCCCCTTTGTCTCCCTAACCCGCACCGTGCTGCCTGACACCAGCCACGTCATCGACGCCCTCGACGCGAACGGTCGCGCTTGGTGGCTGATTGTGGGTAATCCCGATGCGCCGGAGGGCTGGACGGAGTTGCTGCCGTTGCCGGAGGTGGTGGAATGACTTCCCCTCCTGTCAAAGCCTTGCGATTCACCGTCACCACCAAGGAGCTGATTGAGCTGATGCGAACGTCGGAATCCACACTGCGCCGGCTGCGGCGTGCTGGTGTGCTGCGGCCCAGTGTCCACTTCTGCGCCATTGGCATGGGAGAGAAGGCGCCCAACCTGCTGTGGTCGCCTGAGGCCGTTGAGGAGACCATGGCGAAACGGACTCGGAGGTTGCTGGGGTGACCGACCTTCCCCCACGTCCCACCAGCGCCACCGTCGCGGCTGCATTGGCTCGGGCTTCCGACTCTGAGCCATTCCTGGCTGATCGGCCGGTGGGGGACTGCCGCGGCCTGCAGACCATCGATCTGGTCAGCGGCTGGCAGCTGGCCATCTGGTGGATTGACGGCCGCATGGGCCCGTTGCACCGCGCCATTGACCCGGCCGGCCTGGAGTGGATCTACGGCTGCGCACGCTGGCCGGACTGGTCAGCAGGGCCGGATGCAGTGGTGCTCGACCCGGTCGTTCACCTGTTGACCGACCACCAGCGCCAGCAGCTGGAGGCCAGGCTCAGGGTTGCAGTGTGCTGGCCACCGGCGCCGATGCCTCGAGCGTCGGTCTTGCCGGTGCTGCGGCTCGATGAGGAGCTGCTGGCGTCATGACGCTCCGCCTGCTCGACACCTTCAGCGGCATCGGTGGCTTCTCATTGGCCGCTCGCTGGCTTGGCGGCTTTGAGACCGTCCAGTTCGTTGAGCGCGACCCCTATTGCCAGCGAGTGCTGGCGAAGCATTGGCCCACCGTTCCCATCCACGATGACATCTGCACCTTCAACCCAGAGCGCGGATCAGCTGACGTTGTCGTTGGCGGCTTCCCGTGCCAAGACCTGTCGAAAGCGGGCACCCGTCGTGGTCTGGGACCTGACACCCGTTCCGGTCTATTCCATCAACTCCTCCGAGTCGTTCGCCTGGTACGACCACAGTTCATCGTCTTGGAAAACGTGGCAGCAATCCTTGACGGGCACCTGGGAATCGTTGTCGGGGAACTGGCCACGGCTGGGTATGACTGCGAATGGGCGTGCCTATCAGCTGCCGATCTTGGAGCTTGGCACGTTCGTGATCGGTGGTGGGCAGTTGCCTACCCCAGCTGCTACCGAATACAAGGGCACTTGCCGGACGCGATTTCTTGGCAGCGAGGATTCACGGATGTCTCGTTTAGTCGAGGGGTTGCGGACCTCACCAACGGACCCCCAAGTAGCTCACCCCGATTCCGTGGAGCTGTTGATGGGGTTCCCTGCTGGATGGACCGTCTGCGAGCCCTAGGCAATGCCGTGGTGCCTCAGGTGGCGATGGTGCCTCTGGCTCGAGTGCTGCAGCTCGATGAAGAGCTGCTGGCGTCCTAGGCAGACTGAAACTGCGGTGGAACTCATTGGCCCCCGGGGCGAGAGCCGGGGGCTTTTTCGTGGCGTTACGAAAATGGCCCGGGCCTTCGGTACGGTTTCAGGCCGCCCCCAACGAAAGCGACCACCGCGCCCCCCTTGCGGAAGATGGGCCGACCCGGAGCGCCACGGTAAGGCATGAAAAAGCCCCGGCGGTAGCCGGGGCGGTGGGAGGTCAGATGTTTTCGACGTACTCCCCGTCTTCAAACATGCGAACTACAAAACCGTTTCCGGTGTCGAATACATCAAAGGTCTCGCCCGGGCAAGCAGTTTCAATGGCGACCCGAAGGGTTTCGTTGGCGCGGGCCAACCCGGCTGCGTCGTTGCGGTAACGGGTGGAGGGGTAGTTGATGCTGTAGGAGACGGTCATGGTTGGCTCGTGGGTGGTGGGAGGCCTCCCTCCCGATGTCCTAATAGTAGCGCACCCGTTACGGGATGGCAGGGGTCAGGCTGACCAGTTCATAACCCGTCACACTTTGGCCTTGGCCTTGGCCTTGGCCCTGACCTTGGCCACCCTGGCCGCCCGATCCGCCCGGCCTTCCGGGGTCAGCGACTGCCAGCACCTAGAGCACAGCTGACCCCGTGCGCCGGTGTGAAGCTTGCCGCAGGCCTGGCAGCTAAGCCGGACAGCCGCGGCCAGCCGGCCGGCCTGGCGGTCACGCCACCGCTGCTGCCGGTCGGCGTTGGTGGGGTCAGGCATCGTCGATCTCGACCATGGCGGGCCAGTTGGGCATCTCTGGGTCGTAAGCCTCTTCCAGGGCCTGGCGGAGCGTGGCGCGATCGACGGTAATGGTGCCGCCATCGGTGCGCCAGCGGTGCAGGCAGCTGCCGATGTCGGTGGACTGAAGCAGTTCGGTAACGGTGGGAACGGTCATGGCTGTTGATTCAGTGGGATGGGTTGGCCGGGATGGGCTCCCGGCGGGCCGGTGGGGGATCAGAGGGTGAAGTAGAGCCCGGTGAGCTCTTCACAGGTCCGCTTCAGGTCTTCGGCGTAGATTCCGGCGATTGCCAGGACTTCGGGGCAGGCAAAGGTTTTGCGGTTGTACTTGAAGCCCTGCAGGTCGTAAAGGTCGGTTCCTTGGTTGTAGGAAACCTTGAGGTGGGTGATCTTTTTGGCGCCGGCCTGCTTCTTAAAGACCAGAGTGGCGGCTGCGGTGTCAGTGACGATCTGAGCGCCGGTCATTGCGCTGATCTTCCAAGCGCCGCCCATCTGATTGAGAAGGGTTTCGGTGGTGTTGGTCATGGCTGGTTTCGTGGGTGGTGGGAGGCCTCCCTCCCGATGTCCTAATAGTAGCGCATCCGTTACGGCTGTCGACAGATCAAGCGGGCCAGTTCACAAGCCGTAACAGTCGCGCTACCCCGCCAACTTCCGCACCCGATACACGGTCACCCCAGCCCGCCTGGCGCACTCGGCCCAGCTGCAGCCATCGGCACGCCAGCGGTGGATGCGATCGGTGGGGGTCTCAAGCAGGCGATCGGTCAGGACGCCCAGAACGATGAATGGCACCAGCAGCCAGAACAGGCCGCAGAGAATGTTGGACATGGTTGAAATGCTGTGGGAATCAGCCGGGGGCAGCGCCCGCGCCGGTTGATGGAGACACTATACACCGACGACCACCAATGCGAGGGTCAGTGCCAGCCGGTATACAGTCGCTCCCATGCGCCTCACCGTCGCCTACGGCCGAGTCTCCACCAGCAGCGGCGAGCAGCTGTCAGCTCTCGACGTGCAGCTGTCGTGGCTGGAGGCCCAGGGGCCCGACGTCATTCTGTCGGACGTGGAGTCCGGCCGGATCGTGAGCCGACCGAACTACCTGCAGCTCAAGGCCATGGTCGCCGCCGGCAAGGTCGGCCGCGTACTGGCGACGGCTCTCAGCCGGCTGGGTCGGGATGCCACCGAATCAGATGCCTTCGTCAAGCTGTGCGATGACCACGGCGTCGCGGTGATAACCCGGGACGATGGCCAGTTGACCATGGCCACGCCAGAGGACCTGCTGCTCACACGGCTGAAGGGATCGCTGAGCCAGGGGGAATCAATGCGGATCTCTCAACGGGTCCGGCGAGGCCTTGAGCAGGGCAGGGCACTGGGCAAGCCGATGAGGCGGGCCTGCTGGGGATACCAGATGCGGTCCGATCGAATGGCATTTGAGCCGCACCCAGTCGAGTTCGGCAAGGCTCAGCGGTTCATCGCGTTGCTGCAGGGCACCGGTTGGCGGATGGCTCGGGCATTGCAGCAGGGCCGGGATTTGGCGCCATTCAGCAGTTGTCGCGGAGTCAGGGCTTGGATGTTGAACCCGACGATCAGGGGAGGCATTGGTTACCACCTACTCAGGGCGCACACCTACGAAA
>Ga0209088_10002926_pt1 | contig 10236 bp, 7 predicted proteins | sample S_140625_EF_Meta_FD_187324 | JGI IMG/M metagenome (GOLD analysis project Ga0209088, IMG submission 187324) | Freshwater microbial communities from Lake Simoncouche, Canada to study carbon cycling - S_140625_EF_MetaG (SPAdes) (version 2) | ecosystem: Environmental > Aquatic > Freshwater > Lake ...
GTAGTCCGGCAGCTGGATTCCTGAGTACTCCCGGGTGCCGCCCGGACGAGCGGTTGTCGTCGAGGCCGAGCGCAGCCGGGTGGAGCGAGGCCGTCCGCGGGACAGGGGTCTCGCGCGCAGCGGAGGGTGCGGCCGAACTTCGAACAACCCCGCGCGTCTACTGGCCCCATCGCCTTGCGGGGCGGGCGGCATGGCGCCGCCACTGCCCCTCCGGCGAGGGGGCCAGGCACCGTATGCGCCAATGGCGTCGGTTCGGCAATGGCCTCACCGCCGCTCGTGGATCTCACGGGTTGCGTGCGTTACAAATCACAACGCATCACTGCTGCGTGTCGTCCGCCACCACGGTCACGCTGAACGTCGGTCCGTCGATCGCAGCCTCGAGCCGCAGCCCGGCCGGGAGATCGATGCCGCGCACGGAGCGGAATTCGCCCGACATGCGGCCCGCCAGCAGAATCACCCAGCGATCGCCTGCCACCGGCACGCGGTCGCCGAAGTCGAGCACCAGCCGCCCGCCGAGCGAGAGCTCGCCCGTGACGAAGAGGATCGACATGTCGTCGGTCGACGCCGGATCGCGGAGCTTGACCTCCACCACGTCCTCATCGCCGAAGACCACCAGGCCGGACTCGACCACGGTGCCGTCCACCAGCCAATGATGCGGGGCGGAAGTGAGCTCATCGCCCGCAGCGTCTTCCGCGCTTTCCTGCGCGCCGCGGCCGTGCCCGCCCTTGCTCGATCCGCTGCTGCTGCTGCCGCCCGCTGCCATGATGGTTCCCATGAAGCCGGAGATGCGCACGCCCGTGGCCGCGGGGCTGGACGCCGACACGAGCGACCCTGCCGTGGCCTGCACCGTGTACGTGTAGCTCACGCCGACGTCGGCGCTCGTGTCGCTGTAGGAATTCGCGCCGGAGACGAACTGCACCGCACCCGAGCCGCCGGTGCGGTTCACCAGATAGCCCGTGGCACCGACGCTGGCCGTCCACGTCAACTGAATCTTCGTGGTGAGGTTGGTGGTGGCCGCGAGGCTCGTGGGCGCCGACAGCGCACGCCAGCCGGTGTCGGATCCCGCGACTGACAGCCCGGCGGCGGAATTCGCACGGACGCTGTACGTGTAGGTGATGCCCGGGGTGCCCGAGGTATCCGTGAAGTTGAACACGTTCTTCCCCAGCAGCGAACTGATCGCGAGCGCCGAACCACCCGTCGCCGCGCGATAGACGACGTAGCCGGTGGCCTTGGTCGCTGCGGTCCACGTCACGGTGGTTCCGGTGGTCAGCGTGCCATCGGTGGCGGTCACGCCGTTGGGGCCGGGGGGCGCCATCACGCCCTGCGCCGTGGGGCCGCCGCTCGTCGCGGAGGCCAGGCGGACGGTGTAGGTGTAGGTCTTGCCCGCCTTGAGCCCCGCGGAGTCCACGTAGGTCAGCACGCCCGCTCCCACCGTCGCGATCGCCTTCGCCTTGCCGCTGCCCAGGGCGCGCAGCACGGTGTACGACGAGGGAGTGCCGGTCGGCACCGTCCACGTCAGCGTGATGGAGGACGCAGACGTGCGGTTCGAGGCCGTGACCGAGATCGGCGTCATGTCCGACGCGCGCTTGCCCACGGCCACCGGGCTGTAATCGCCGTACGCCGTGTCGGTGGCATTGAAGGCGCACTTGGCGCGGACGCGGTAGCCGTAGCTGGTACCCGCCGTCGCCGACGTGTCCACGTAGGTGAGCTGGGAAACGGTGGTGGCGATGGTCTCCACCGAGCTGCCGGTGCTCCGCTGCACCTCGTACGCCGTGGCGCCGCTCACCGTGTTCCAGGTCAGCGTCACGCTCGCCGTGCTCGTCCCGTTGGAAGCCGTCAGCAGCGTGCTGCTGAGCCGCTTCCAGCCGACCGCGCTCGCGTACACGCCGGACAGGTCGTCACCGCCCGCGATGGCGCGGATGCGGTACGTCACCTGCTGACCCACGGTCGCCGTCTCGTCGAAGTACTGCGGCATGTAGGTGGTGGCGATGACGGTCTCGATGCCGTCCACCATCTTGGCCACCTGGTACTGGTACGCCCGGCGCACCACCGGCCAGGACAGGCCGACACCGGCAACGTAGCTCCCCTGCGTCGCCTGGAGGGAGGCCGGCGCGCCCACCAGCTCGCAGTCGTCCGGGATGCCGTCCAGGTTGCGGTCGAATTCACCCACGTTCCCGAGCGCGATCTGGCAGGCATCCGAGAGTCCTCCGCCGCATGCAGACAGGGACACGTGCGAATTGATCGTCACGTATCCAGGAGCGATGTTGGTGGGGTACTCGTACTGCGGCGCGCCGATGCCGTACTGATCGCGACCGATGCCGACGCCCTGCCCGAAATTGCTGAACAGGTCGCCGGGGCCGATCTGGACGTACGCCACCCACCCATCCGCCACCGAGTACCGGTTGCAGTACGACGCCGCGGGACGGCCGATGAGCGCCGCTCCCTCATGGATGGCCATGGTGTTGCACAGGATGTAGTCCGTGCTCGCATCGCCGCCGAAGCGCGCCGTGGCGGTGACTTCGTTGAAGCCGAGGTTCACGGGAACGCCCGAGGCATTCAGCGAGTACTTCCACACGATGTCCGACGCCGTGGGACGCTGCTCGCGCACGAACAACGCCGTGCCCGATCCGTCGTTCGCCTCGCTGCCGGCCGCGGAATCCGTTCCGAACCTTCCGGTGGAACCGCCCGGAGACTTCAGGTGCGCCATGCCGTTCCAGGCGCCGTAGGCATCCCGCTTGTAGGCGTACACCGAACCGACCTTGCCGGCATCTGACGTGAGGATCTCGCCAGGAGCGGAGATGCACAGGCTCGAATTGACGAGCGACACCGTCCAGCCGAAATACTTGTCCTGGGTCGCCGTGGCCTGCTCGGGGTCGAACTGCCGCAACAGCGAATAGGTGCCGTCGGTGCCGCGCCCGTACATGAAGGCGGCGCCGCGCGCGTATCCGGCGGTGTTCATCGCCATCGGGGCGCCGACCACCAGGAACCCGTCGCGGATCGCCACGCTCATGCCGAAGCATCCGTAGGGCAGGCCCACCGGCGAGAAGATCGTCTGCAGGTACGACCACGTACCGTCGGTGGCCCGGGTGTAGAGGACCACGGCACCCTGGTTCGAGTTGTGGAACGGCGCGCCGACCACGGCCACCGCGTTGTCGTTGGCGATGTCGACGCCGAAGCCGCTGTTGTAGAGCAGCGTGTTCGGGCGAGCCAGCGCCGAGACCCAGCCGATGTTTCCGACATCGCCCCGGCGGTAGACGTACACCGCGCCCTGCCCGGGCGCACCCACCAGGACGTCTGCTCCGGCCACGGAAATCGATGCACCCACCGCAGCCCCGTCGTAGCCGACGGCTCCCGTGGGAGTGACCGCCCCGGAAGAGCCGACGCAATCGCTGCCTCGCGCGTGGGCCACCGACGGCGTCATGCATACCAGGGCCAGTACCAGCAACGCCTGAAGGGACGCCTGCCACGAACCCCGGACACACGAACCCCGGAAGCAAGAACCCCGGACGATGGCCGGGAAATCGATCTGGAACGGGAGTCTGGGCATGGATTTGGGTCGTTTCTGGCCTCCGGCACCGACAGGCGCCTTCCAGCCATGGAGTAATTACGCTAGTATCTTCGATCCGTTCGGATCCCGAGCGGGGTTTCAGGGTTTGGAGTGCATTTTCCGCCTCCTGAAACGACATCCTGCCCGTCCCCAGCCTGCCGATGTAGCTCAGATGGTTAGAGCGAGGGATTCATAAACCCTAGGTCGGCGGTTCGACTCCGCCCATCGGCACTCCAGACGCCCGCACCACCCGTGGTGCGGGCGTCGTCGTTTTCCCGGCCACGCCCGGCGTATGTTGCCCGCGTGCACACCGGAACCGACCCAGACCCGGCGGAGACCACTGTCGAACATGTCGCCCTCCTCTACGCGCTGGAGGCGGAGGCCATGCCGCTCGTCGAGCGCCTGGGTCTGGTGGAACAGCCCGCGGTGGACCCCTGCATGCCCCAGCGGCACTTCTCCGGGCGCGTGGGAACGCTGGCCGTCGACCTCCTGATCAATGGCCGCGACCCGCGCTGCGGGACCGACCGCGTCGGCACCGATGCCGCCACGCTCGCCGCCTTCATGGCAATCCGCAAGCTGGCACCGGACCTCATCATCAATGCCGGCACGGCCGGCGGCTTCGAGGCGCGCGGTGGATCGATCGGCGCCATCTACGTCTCCGTGGGCAACCTGCTCTACCACGACCGCCACATCCCGATCCCCGGCTTCGAGCTCCAGGCGCGCGGCGCGTGGCCCGCAACGCCTGCGCCCAACCTCATGCACGCCATCGGCGCCAAGCCCGGCATCGTCACCACCGGCAACAGCCTCAATTGCACGGCGGAGGAACGCGCGTTCTTCGAGCACGAGCGCGTGGCCGCCAAGGACATGGAAGCATGCGCCATCGCACAGGTGTGCGCGCAGTGCGGCGTGCCCTTCGTGGCGGTGAAGTCCATCACCGACCTCGTGGACCATCCCGAGGCCGTGCAGGATGCGTTCCTGCGAAACCTCCGCATGGCCAGCGCGCTGCTCGCGGAGCGCATGGAAGCCGCCGTCCGCTGGCTCGGCGCGCACCCACGCCGCATGGCGGAACTGTGAGCGGGTGCGAGGCCGCGCCAACGGCTCGCAGGAATTTCCGCCACCAGTGACGGTGCGCCCCGATCGCGTACTACCGTGCGTGCATGATCCGGTCCAACACCAACCGAAAGGGAGAAATCGCAGTGCAACGCACCATCCTGCGCGCGCTGGAACTGGGGCTGAACGTCTGCCGGCCATGCATCGAAGGCACGCGCTACGACCTGGCCGTGGAGCGCAAGGATGGGCTGCTTGAACGTGTGCAGGTGAAGTACTGCGACCACCAACCAGGACGGGACGGCACCTACCAACTCTCGCTCACGCGCCATTGCGGCGGTCGCGCGCGACGGATCTACGGATACGGCCGAGGGGAAATCGATGCCGTCGTCGGCTACCTGGCCTCCGATGATTGCCTGGTCTGGCTCCCGGCTGCGCTCTGGGAGGGGAGAACGCGAATCGCATTGCGCACGAGCCCCGCGCGCAACGGCCAACGGCGCGGAATACACATGGCCAGGGACTACCGCTGGTGAAATCCCGCCCGTTACAATCCAGCGGAGCAGCTCCAGTAGCTCAGTTGGATAGAGCGGCGCACTCCTAAGGCGCAGGTCGCAGGTTCGATCCCTGCCTGGAGCGTTGACACCACGGAACGCTGAGACCACGGAACGTCGATACCCCGGACTGGCGGAACGGGCGCCGAACCCGGAAGTGGGTCGAGCGACTTCAAGCGCATACAGGCGCATTCAAGCGACTTCCAGCCCGAACGCGCATGCGTCCGGCGCGGGACGCATCACTGCATTACTTGCCGTGCGTGCCGCCCTGTTCCTTCCGCGCGCCCGCGAAGTAGACGAGCGCCCAGACGGAGAGGAAGAGAACCCACGCAGCGTTGGCAAAGAGGACGGGCCACATAGGGGCGAGAGTATACCCCGCATCCGCCATGACCGCCCCGCCCCGCACGCCCCGTTTCCACGTGGTGCTCTACCAACCGCAGATCCCGAACAACACCGGGAACATCGGCCGCACCTGCATGGCCACGGGGTGCCGCCTGCACATCGTGCATCCGATCGGCTTCCAGATGGACGAGAAGGCGCGCCGCCGCGCCGGCCTGGACTACTGGGACCTGGTGGACTGCGTCGAGCACGCCTCGTGGGATGCGTTCCTCGCCACGGAGCAGCCGCCGCGGCTCTGGCTCTACACCACCAAGAGCGAGCGCCCGCACTGGGAGGCGAACTTCGCCGCCGGTGACTACCTTCTCTTCGGCCAGGAGAATGGCGGCGTGCCGCAGGACGTCCACGACTGGGTGGCCACCAAGCACGGCACCGATCACCAGCTCACGCTGCCGATGCTTCCTGATCCACGCGCGCGCAGCCTCAACCTGGCGACGGCCGTGGCGTGCGGGATCTACGAGGGGCTGCGCCAGACCGGCGGCATCTCCGCCGACTGACAGGCGACGCGCACCGACGCATCAGTCGCCCACCCGGCTCCGTATACTTCTGCGAAAGGCACCAAACATGCGAGCATCCACCACCATCCGTACGGCTTCCGGCCGCCCGACCCGCAGCACCGCCACCCCCCGTGGCACCGCCCGGGCCGGCTTCACCCTGGTCGAGCTGCTGGTGGTGATCGGCATCATCGGCCTGCTGATCGGCCTGCTGCTGCCGGCCCTCGGCAAGGTGGTGCAGCGCGCCAAGAGCACGCAGACCACGGGCACCATGCAGGAGTTCGCGAAGGCCTGCGATTCGTACTTCCAGGAGTTCGGCGAGTACCCCTCCGCGGTGCCGGACGAGATCCTCTATGCCGGACTCGACGGCGACTCGCAGCTTCCGAAGCTCACCGCCGCCGAAAATGCGCTGCTTGCACTGATGGGCGGCTCCCGCATCGAGACCGACGCCGATTACGCCAGCTTCGGCGGCACCGAACTCACGTTTGCGGCCACCACCACCACGCCCGCCTTCAAGATCAAGATCGATTCCACCAAGATGGGCGAAGGCCCGTACAAGAACGGCAAGAAGTACGACGCGTTCTATGCCCCCAAGGGCCGCGAGTTCGGCAAGGCTGCAGGCCAGCTCAACTCGGCCACCGGCCAGCCCGAGGATGCCGGCACGGGACTCGTCCCCGACCTGATCGATGCGTGGGGCGCGCCGATCGCCTTCATCAAGCAGCAGCGTTCCATCGGGCCGCTCGTGAAGCGCGGCACCGGCACGGCCACCAACCCCGGCCAGTTCGAGCGAACCGGCATGCTGGCCTACATCAACAGCACGCAGATGGGCGAGAGCAGCGCCGACCAGACCGACACCACCAAGGGCAGCGTGTTCAGCACCACGTCCGCGGGCGGCCAGTCCGGTGCGGTTGCCCGCGACCTCACCCTCGGCCAGCTCATCCGCCACCCCGGCCTCAATGCGCAGAGCTCCACCGGCTCGGGAAGCGTGTCGGACACCGACCGCATCTGGGCCGGCACGCCGCGCGGCAAGTACTTCCTGTTCAGCGCCGGCCCGGACGGCATCTTCTTCTCCCGCGCACAGGCCACCACCTCCACGGGATCCGCCATGACTGACATCGTGAGCTCGGCGAACAACAGTGCCGGCCCGCAGGTGATCGAGCGCTACGACGACGTCGTCGTCTCCGGCGGCAGCTGATCGAGCGCGGCGGACCTCACTTGCCCGAAGGCTTGCCGTCGCCCTTGCGGGGGGTGTCCGTCGGCGCGTCCTGGGGCTTGTCGTCGAAGTTGAATGGCTTGGAGTCCGGGCGCTTGCCGGGCTTCTCGCCGCCCGGCAGCATGGGATCGGCGGTCATCGGGTCGGCTGCACCGCCACCCTGCTTCCCCTCCTTGCGATCGTCCTTGCGCTGCTCGGCCTGCTGACGCAGCGCGTCGTAGTGTTCCTTGAACTTCGCCTGCTGCTCGGGCGTGAGGAGCGCCCAGATCTTCTGCTGCGCCTCCTCGGCCTTGGGCGCGGAATCCTTGAGCTTCTGCATCTCCTTCGCCATCGCCGGGTCGGGCTTCTTGCCCGCATCGCCCGATTCCTTGCGCTCGCGCGCCGCCTGCTCGAACGCACGGATGCGATCGGCGTTGGCCTCGCGGAAGGCCTTGGTGCGCGCTTCCAGGTCGGTGCGGATGGCCTTCACCTGCGCCTGCACCTCGGGTGAGAGTTCTGGCGTCAGCTGCTCCAACGAGCGGCGCCAGAGTTCCACGTTGCGACGTTCTGCGGCCATGCCGGCCATGGGGCGCTCCTTGTTGCCGTTGCCCTTCGCGGGGCCCTTCTCGCCGAACGCATCCTTGCCCTGCGTGGCTTCCTTGGCGACGGGCGGCCCACCGAGCGGCGGTGCGCCTGCGGGCGCGTCATCGGCCAGCACGGGTGCGGCAAGGAACGAGGCGGTCAGGATGAAGGTGGCAATCGGCATTCGCGGGCTCATGGGAATCTCCTCGGGGCGGGCGGTTGGCCAACGGCAGCGTAACGAGCCCGCCACGGCGGAATTGCAGCGCGGCCGCCCGCCGCGCACCCGGAAACCGCGGCGCCCTGCCTCGAAACGCCCCAACGGCCCGGGAACACCCCCGGCCGGGCTACGATTGACGGACTATGGCCCTTTCGAGCAAGCACCTCCACGACGCCCTCCGCACGGTCCAGGACCCCGACCTCCACAAGGACCTGGTCACCCTGGGCATGGTCAAGGACGTCCATGTCACCGGCAACGACGTGAAGCTCGTGATCGAGCTGACCACGCCCGCCTGCCCCATGAAGGACAAGATCCGCGGCGACATCGACGAGGCCGTGCGCTCCAAGGCCATCGAGACCGGCGAGCCCCTCGGGAAGCTCGAGATCGAGTTCACCGCCGACGTCCGCAAGGCCAACGAGAAGACGCGCGAGGGCGGCAACCCGCTGCCGCTCGTCAAGAACATCATCGCCGTCGGCGCCGGCAAGGGCGGCGTGGGCAAGAGCACGGTGAGCGCGAACCTGGCGGTGGGTCTTGCGCGCTTCGGTGCCAAGGTCGGCCTGCTCGACGGCGACATCTACGGCCCGAGCGTCCCCACCATCCTCGGCCTCGAAGACGCGGGCACCGCAGCGCGCGGCAACATGCTGCTTCCCTTCGAGGTGCATGGCATCAAGACCATGACCCTGGGCAAGCTGGTCGACCCGGACAAGGCGCTCATCTGGCGCGGCCCGATGGCGCACGGAGCGTTCAAGCAGCTGGCGCTGCAGACCGACTGGGGCGCGCTCGACTACCTGATCATCGACCTCCCGCCCGGAACGGGCGACGTGCCGCTCACCATGAGCCAGCTCCTGCCGCTGACCGGTGCGGTGGTGGTCTGCACGCCGCAGCGCGTGGCGCAGGACGACGCGCGTCGCGCGGTGCGCATGTTCCAGCAGCTGGGGATCCCGATCCTCGGCGTGGTGGAGAACATGAGCTACTTCGTCGGCGACGACGGCAAGGAGTACGACCTCTTCGGCCGCGGCGGCGCGGAGATCATGGCGCAGACCATGGGGCTTCCGTACCTCGGCGGCATGCCCATCCACATGGAGCTGCGCCGCAACTGCGACGAAGGCACCCCGCTCCGCAACTGGGACACCCCGGCACTCGGACGCGACATCGACGCGCTCTGCCAGCGCCTGGCCTCGCAGGTGAGCATCCAGTCGCTCGGTGGGTTCGTGCAGCCGACGCTCAGCGTGCGGTGATGTTCAGTAGCCGCGACCCGCGTACGGCCAGTAGCCGCCGCGGAGGTTCGCCACGGTGAACCCGCGCCGGCGCAGGTACGCGCATGCGCGTGCGCTGCGGTTGCCGCCGCGGCAGTACACGACCAGCGATCGCGACGGGTCGATCTCCCCGACGCGCGCGGGAAGCTGCGTGAACGGGATGTTGACGGCGCCCTGCACGTGACCGGCACGGAATTCCTGCCGCGAGCGGACATCGAGCACTCCAGCCCCGCCCTTCACGATGCGCAGGTTCGCCTCGCGCGGCGAGACCTCCTCGCAGCCGCTGCGTTCGAACTCGTCCTCGTCGATTGCCTCGAAGTCCCGCGGGGTGATCCAGCCGGCGAAGCGGTCGATGCCGACCCGGTAGAGCACACGCACGGCCTCATCGATGTCCTCGGCATCCGCAACGAAGAGCACCTCGTCATCGGCCTCGAGGTAGTTGGCCACGGTGGGCCCGAAGTACTGGTCGAGCATCGCGAAGATGGAGCCGGCCAGGTGACCGTCCATCCAGGCGCCCCACTCGCGCGTGTCCACCACCACGCGGTGCAGCGCGCGCGCGGAAGCGGCAAACTCGGCGGAGCCCATGCGTGGCGGAGCGGGCACCGCATCATGCAGCTCCGGACCACGTTCGTTGGCCGTCTTCACGCGGCCGAAGTACGGCGGTGCGTCCGGCTGGTCGCGGAGGAGGCCCTCGACGAACTGCGCCGCGTCGCCCTTGGCTCGAAGCGGCCGATTGATGATGCGCTCGATGCCGACGGTTGTCTCCGGCAGCCGGCAGATCATCTTTCCGCAGGCGCTGCCCGCGCCGTGGCCCGGGAGCACCACGGTGGCGTCGGGCATGTCATCGAGCAGCGCCAGGCTCTGGCGCATGGCCTCGGCGCTCTCCTCCACGCTCATGCCGCCCGAGGCAAGGAAGCCGAGGTCCGGCCGCCCGATGTCCCCCGCAAAGAGGAA
>Ga0209088_10002931_pt1 | contig 10227 bp, 11 predicted proteins | sample S_140625_EF_Meta_FD_187324 | JGI IMG/M metagenome (GOLD analysis project Ga0209088, IMG submission 187324) | Freshwater microbial communities from Lake Simoncouche, Canada to study carbon cycling - S_140625_EF_MetaG (SPAdes) (version 2) | ecosystem: Environmental > Aquatic > Freshwater > Lake ...
CAATCAATTGGAACTAGAAAACAGATTGCCTGAATTGGAATATTTTGTTGATAGTCCGTTGAGCACCAAAGCCACACAAATTGTAAAAAGCTATCCTCAATATTTCAATTCAAGAATACAAAAAGTATTGTTGAGCGACAGCGATCCTTTTGCATTTAAGGGATTGAAATTTGTAAAAACTGTTGATGAGTCTAAAATGCTCAACTACTATAAAAATCCTTGTGTGATTATTTCTGCAAGTGGAATGGCAGAAGCCGGAAGAGTGAAACATCATATCAGCAATAACATTGAAAACAGTAAAAACACAATTTTGCTTACGGGTTATTGTGAGCCACATTCTTTGGGAGGAAGATTAAAACATAAGCCTAAAGAAATAACCATTTTCGGACAGCCTCATGAAGTAAATGCTGAAATCGCAGAGATGAGAAGCATGAGCGCCCATGGCGATTATGATGATTTGTGTCAATTCCTGGCTTGTCAGTTGCCGAAGGAAGTGACGAAATTATTTTTAGTTCACGGCGAGTATCCGGTACAGTTAGATTTTCAAAAAAGACTAATTCGAAAAGGTTTTTTGGATGTGGAGATACCAGAGTTGCATCAGGAGATTGGGTTGGGGTAGGGGGAATGTAAAATGTAAAATAATGAATGTAAAATGTAAAACGGGAAAAGCTAGATAAAGCTAGATAGGCTGGATACAGCTGGATAAGCAAGATGGTGCAAAAACCATTAAACCAGCGTAGCAACTTAAACCATTAAACCTTAAACGTTAATCCCCCTCCTCTAACTCAAAAATCTCATTCACCGTTTTATCAAACAAATTGGAAAGCTTAATCGCCAATGTTGTGGAAGGAATATATCGGTTCGATTCAATGGAATTGATGGTTTGACGCGACACACCCACTTTATCCGCTAGCTCTTGCTGGGTGATATTCATGATGGCTCTTTCTATTTTGATTCTATTTCTCACGTTTAAGAAACAGTTTTGCAGAGTAGTAAACAAAAAAATACCAAACCATCATTTGGAAAAAATACGAATTATAATTATTAAAATCTTCGTGACCTATTAAATTGAAGACATCGTTGACAATTTTGAGAATTACAATATAAAAAAAAGCCGATGCTAATGCCTTCAATCTTATTAGCATATTGAGTTCATCTTCATCCTTCTCTTTTGAAAATGCAATAAATAACATTCCAATGATAAGAATATCCCAGAAAATAGTTTTCATCATTTCTTTATTTTCGGCAGTGAGGTGTATGCCTGAAATTTTTACAGAAACAACAAATACAACAGAGACAAGAATAAATCCCAATCCTATTTTTTTAAAGTAGTTTGGGAGTAAATTAAGCGGTTTATTAAAATAATCAGACAGCTTTGCCATAACAAGTAAGGTTTACATTTTGACAAATATACTTTACATTTTGAGAATTCAAAATTTAAAAAGAAAAATTCAAAAAGAAATACATTTTTCACAACCTCTTGAACTAATTGAACCTGTTGAACTTTATTAAACCAGAATTTTTAAATGACTCAATCCATAGCCCTTTGTCAGCAAAAATTTATTGCAATTAGCACGAGAAACAGAATGAAAACGAAGTAAAAAGTCAGAGGTTCATCATCGCTCTCGCTATCATTCAAGCTCTGACTTTTTACCCCAAAACTCCAAACACCATATTTTCAATAAATAGGCAAGCGAATTCATTTTTATTTTTTGCTGTAACATCTGTGAGGCGTGGTAGATGTTGACTAAAAAATTCCTGATGATGGGCAGCTTCAATCATTGTGCTGCTTAACGATTTTGGATAAGGATATTTTTTGTTGTAGGCAGTAATGACAGTTGCTATTTTAGCGCACAATTCCTTGTAAGGTTTGAATACTTCACTTTTATTGATTTCAGCAACTTCTTTAACCAGATATACTTTGCTGCTTTCTGATATAATAATTTGATTGAGCATTTTTTTATTGTATTCCAATCCACCCGTACTGGCGGGAAGTTCATGCGTTAACAGCTTTATTATTGTTTTAAGTTTCTGTTTGTTGTCGTTGATATTTTGCAATTGAAATTCCATCAAAAAATCAATGTACTTCCAATACCAACTGATTATGTACAACAGCAATCGATGTTTGTTTTCAAAATATCGGTAAACACTGGCTTCTGTTGTGCCCATTTCAATTGCGAGCTTCTTAAATGTGAATGCCTCAAATCCAATGTTGTTGATCAATTCAATGCTGTTTTTAATGATTGATTTTCCCAATTCACTGCTTTCAGGATCTCTGAGAAAGATCGTCTCATTCACGCTAAAGGATATCTTGAAATTCATAATTGTTCATTATTATTGTCCTGTAATTTTTTTACAAATATAATAGCAATACAATTATAAATTATTTTTTACAACTTTTTATGATAGTATTACTATTATTCAAAAAAGTCTCATTAATTTTGTCGTCAATTCAGTTAAAGGGCAATTGATAACTTTTAACGCCAGCAGCATTGAATCTATTTACATAAAAGAAAGGTTATGAACAATCACGGAAAAAGGTTTTGGCTATTATTAAAACCAGATAGAAAAGAAATTTACCAGGTATATGCCTATGCCGTTTTTAAAGGCATTGTGGTATTGTCACTTCCATTAGGTATTCAGTCCATCATCAATCTGATTCAAGGTGGGTCTGTTTCTACTTCCTGGATTGTGTTGAGTATTTTGATTGCCTTAGGCATTTTTTTGAACGGTTATATTCAGCTGATGCAAATGCGTATAATGGAAAATATCCAACAGCAAATTTTTGCTAGAGCCGCTTTTAATTTCACTTTCAGGATTCCTAAAATCAAACTCGAAGAGCTACAAGACCATTATGCCCCAGAGTTGATGAACCGGTTTTTTGAAGTGTTAACCATACAGAAAAATTTGTCAAAAATTATCATTCAGTTCTCTACTGCGATATTGCAAATTGTATTCGGATTGATATTGCTATCGTTTTATCATCCACTCTTCATTTTATTTAGTGTGTTGTTGGTGCTGATTGTTGTGGTAATTATAAAACTAACTTTTAAAGCGGCAATGGACTCCAGTAATAAAGAGTCTAAATACAAATACAAAGTACTTTCCTGGCTGGAGGAATTGGCAAGAGCAAAAGATTCTTTTAAAGTTGCTGGTTTCACATCTTTACCGGAACATAAAACGGATGATAAGGTTTTCAACTACATTGAATCCAGAGAAAAACATTTCTCGGTTTTGAAAATTCAGTATTATCTATTGTTGATTTTTAAAATAGTTGTTGCCCTAGGTTTACTGTTGGTTGGAGGCTTGTTGGTCATCAATCAAAAAATGAATATCGGACAATTTGTGGCGGCCGAAATTATCATCTTACTTGTGGTTGAATCTGCTGAAAAAATCATCCTCAATCTTGAAAGTGTCTACGATCTGTTTACATCTCTTGAGAAATTGGGCGAGGTGGATGAATTCAAACTCGATGATGATGATAATAAAATGGAATCATTGAAATTAAATGAAAACGCCCCTTTAGATGTTGAACTTAAAAACGTTTCTTTTGCCTATCCGCAAACCACTAAAAAAATAATTAAAGAAATCAGCTTTCATTTTGAAGCAGGAAAAAAATATGTGATAAGTGGTGAAAACGGTTCTGGAAAATCTACATTATTGCATTTAATTAGTGGCTTGTATAGACCAGCAAGTGGAATCATTTGTATCAATAATCATCCTTTTGAAAGCTATTATCACAATGATTTAAACGAACACATCGGCAGTGGACTAAAAGAGGAAACATTGTTTGAGGGTACAATTTTAGAGAACATCACATTGGGAAGAAAAAATATTTCCATGGAACAAATTGAATCTACACTCCAAAGATTATTTTTAAACGACTACATCACATCCATTCCCAAAGGCTTATTTACAATGGTTGAACCGCTTGGAAGAAAATTGCCGAGAAGTGTTATTCAAAAATTATTATTGGCAAGAGCTATTGTTAACAATCCCCTATTGTTGGTGATTGAATCAAATTTTGATGCGATTGAAATTCAGGAAAGAAGTAAAATTATCTCTCATCTTTTCGCCCCAACAAACAACTGTACTTTGATCATAACTTCTAACGATCCGGCGATTGAAAAGCAAGGAGAAATCTGCCTAAAAATGATTGATGGTAGCATAGTTGAGACAACCAATAAATAAAATATTGATCATAAAAAAATTCACAGAATGAATATCCGGAATGAAAATAATTTGAAATCAATTGATGTACTAAAGCATCGACGAACAAAAAGAACATTTGTCAATTTTTTAAAAATTAGCGGCGTGCTAATCATTGCAATTATGTTTTTACCATGGACCCAAAACATAAGATCTTCAGGAAAGGTAACGGCGTTAAGACCAGAACAAAGGCCCCAAACCATTCACAGTGTGATACCCGGACGAATTGAAAAATGGTTTGTACAAGAAGGGCAATTGGTTAAAAAAGGAGATACCATCATTGAAATCAGCGAGGTGAAATCTGAATATCTCAATCCTGATTTGGTGTTGAATACAGAACAACAACTGAAAGCAAAAAACTTTTCGGTTCGTTCTTACATGGACAAGCTAAATGCCATTGATGCTCAAATTGGCGCATTGATTAGTTCCAGAAAACAAAAGTTTGAACAGGCACAGAATAAACTACTTCAGTCTCAATTGAAATACAAAAACGACAGCATTGAATATTCATCTATAAAACTGAATGAAAAGATTGCAGAAGAGCAATTGAAAAGAATGGAAGAATTGTATAAAGATGGATTGAAGTCACTAACGGACTTGGAAGCACGAAGAGGAAAGTTTCAGGAGACACAAGTGAAATCTATGTCACAACTCAATAAAATTCTCACCAGCAGAAATGAGGTGTTGAATGCTGGTATCGAATTGCAAAATGTAAATGCAGAGTTTTCAGAAAAAATTTCAAAAATGGAGTCGGACAAGAACTCCACTTTTTCAGGTATGTATGATGCAGAAGCTGCAGTTACAAAATTGCAAAATGATTTTGCCAATTATTCTATTCGCTCTGGTTTGTATTTTATTACGGCCCCACAAGATGGATATATTACCAAGGCATTAAAATCTGGTATCGGTGAAATCATCAAAGAAGGTGTAGATATTGTAAGCATCATGCCAAAAGAATTTGAACTGGCTGTTGAGATGTATGTTTATCCGATGGATATACCGCTGCTTAAAACAGGACAGGAGGTGCGGCTGCAATTTGACGGATGGCCTTCAATCGTGTTTTCAGGCTGGCCTACTTTAACTTATGGGACATTTGGCGGGAAAATAGCAGCCATAGATAATTTTATTAGTGAAAATGGAAAATACAGAGTACTAGTTTCCAAAGACACTAGCGATCATCCATGGCCGGAGCAAATTAAATTAGGCGCAGGCTCCAGCACATTTACTTTGTTAAATGATGTTTCCATCTGGTATGAACTTTGGAGACAAATCAATGGCTTCCCTCCTGATTTTTACAGCAAGGAAACTATGAAAAAAAAGGAGAAATAATATCCTATTGATACGAATAAAAAATTACCTATAAATTATTTTGACGATGACCAGAACTATTCTACACATATTGATTTCATTGATGTTTCCATTTTATTTATCGGCTCAAAATCAACCCGTAAATAATTCAATTTTATCATTGAAACAATTTTATGAAATTGTATATGCGCATCATCCATTATCCAAACAAGCAAAGCTGATTGTTGAAAATGCCAAATCAATGAATCTAGCTGCAAAAGGCAATTTTGATCCCAAATTATTTTATCAATTCAATGATAAATTTTTTAATGGAAAGAATTATTATGATTTAGGGAATGGAGGTTTAAGCATTCCTACAAAATATGGTGTTGAGTTTAAAACAGGATACGAAAGAAATGAAGGTGTGTATCTCAACCCTGAAAACAACACACCGGCTCAGGGCCTTTACTATGCTCAAATATCTGTTCCATTGGTTCAAGGAATTATGACAGATGAAAGGCGTACCATTTTAAAACAATCTCAAATCAGCATCAAAGCTTCTCAGGCAGAATTGGATTTTCTGTTAAACGAACTTTTCTTTAAAGCCGGAAAATCTTTTCTGGAATGGCAACTAAGTTTCAACAACCTGAACGTATACAAGAATGCTTATCTGCTAGGGAGTCAGCGTTTCGAAGCTGTTAAGAAAAGTTTTCAATACGGCGACAGGCCTGCGATTGACACCGTTGAAGCGGGTATTCAAGTTTTAGATAGATTGGCAGGATGGCAGCAAGCCGAGCTTGAATTTAAAAACAAAACAATTCAATTGTCTGGGTATTTATGGTTAGAAAACAACACTCCAGCTTTGTTGGACAGCAATATTATTCCAGACATCACACCGGTTGCATTTAAGGAAGAAGTTGGTCCAGAGAAAAAAAATATAAATGCAATTGTTGCTTTGCATCCCAATATCAGAGTAGGAAATTTTAAACTCGATATGCTACAAGTTGATAAGAAATTAAAAATGGAAAAGTTAAAGCCATTGATTAATTTAAACTATAATCCATTGATTGATGCGGCTAAAAACAAAGGCAATTATTTGAATAATTACAAATGGGGCGTTTCATTAAACTTTCCAATATTTCTAAGAAAAGAAAGAGGCGAATTGCAATCTGCCAAACTGAAAATTCAACAATCACAATTGGAACTGGAATACAAAAAGAATGACATTGAAAATAAAATAAGAATGGCAGATAATGATAGAATATACGCCAACAACCAACTTGAGATTTTCAAACAGAATATAAAAAATTATGAAGCACTGTGGTCGGCTGAAAAAAGACTGTTTGATTCTGGCGAAAGTTCTTTATTCATGATCAATAGCCGCGAAAACACTTATATCAATGCTCAACTTAAGTTAAATGATTATAACTTTAAATTTAATAAATCCATTTTGGAGTTACATTATTCAAAAGGGCAATTGAGAAATTTATAAACAACACTATTGAAAACACGTTTATTGTTACTGGTTATTTTTACTTTGCTAATCACATTTGTTTTTGCACAAAATAGAATAAAAGACAAGCATTCCATTGCATGGGCTGGAATATTTACCACCACCAAATTCAATGACAAATGGAGCTGGCATGCCGAATATCAAAGTCGTAGAGTGGATAGAATAAAAACACCCCAACAAAACTTATTTAGAACCGGACTTAACTATCAACCCAACAAGAAATTGCTATTCAGAGTAGGTTATACCAATGCCGAAACTTTTCCTTACGGTGAGTATCCATTGAATTCATTGGGAAAAATATATTCTGATAATAGAGCTTTTGAAATGATCAGCATCAACGATAAAATCAATGTGATTGATATAACCCATCGCTTTATGTTGGAACAAAGGTTTGTAGGAAAATATTCATCTGCTGCATTAACAAAAGAAGATGGTAATAGTTTTGTTAACCGCATGCGCTATATGTTCAGAATGCAAATACCGCTGCAAAAAAAAGCAACTACACAACATGCACCATATCTAGCATTATTTGATGAGATTTTTATTGGGTTTGGAAAAAATGTTGGGGAGAATGTTTTTGATCAGAACAGGATTGGAATTTTGTTTGGATATAAATTCAATGATTTAATAAAATTAGAAGGTGGTTATTTAAGTCAGATTGTTCTATTGGGGAGAGAAGTATCAAATAAAAATGTGTATCAATATAACGGAGGATTGATGTTGAATACCATATTGAATTTCGATTTGAGCAAATAATTAGTTAATAAAATATTACAAGATTCCGGGCTACCTTTTATATATCCAAGTTAATTCCACTTGGGATAATTCATGAAATTATCATTTTACATTTATTGACACTGCAGGTGTAACCACAACAGCGAATTATTAAAGCTATTAAAGGATAAATTTTGTTATTTTAGCCAACCGTTTAAACGGTTGGCTGAAATTTCCATTTCCATTTTTTCATCTCATGCATTGTATACAATGAAAAATTTCCTTTTTTGCAGCTTAATTATCTTATCGTTTTCTTGTAAGAAAACCCCGGTAAACAATGGTGATGATAACAGCAACAACCCTGCTGTTGTTTTTGAAAGTTATATATCTCCATCTACTGCCAATCCACTGGTCACAACCTTCAACAGTCAACATTATATATTGGTTGACACCGTGATGTTGAAAAATAAATTATTCGTATTTCTTCCAGGCACAACAGGTTCGCCTCAGTTTTACAAGCTGATTGTAAAAAAAGCGGCCTCACTTGGGTATCATGCAATTGGTTTAATGTATCCCAACAATAGCGACTTATACACAGCATCAGCAGCAAGTACAGATAATACACAGTTTGGTAAATGCCGTCAGGAAATTTTTGATGGAACAGATCAAACAAATGGCGTGAATGTGAACAATGCAAATTGTATTCAGACCAGACTACGTGATTTATTGATCTACTTAAATACAAATGATTCGATTCATAACTGGTCGCAATTCTTGTCGAATAACGAAATAGACTGGAGTAAAATTATCATTGCTGGTCATTCTCAAGGAGGTGGTCATGCATTGTATATTTCAAAGCAAGTGCGTGTTGGGAAAGCCATTAGTTTTTCATCAATTGATTGGAATGCAACATTAGGAAGAAGTGCAGATTGGGTAACGATTCCAGGAGCTACACCCAACTCAAAATTGTATTCTTTCAATGGTATAAACGATGAGATATTTAGTTATACCAATGTTCAAACACAATTGCTTGAAATGGGTTTAACCGGACCCGCTGTAAGCATTGATTCAAATCAACCACCCTATTTGAATAGTCATACCATAACAACCAATGCAACGCCTGCAACCAGCGTACTCTTTCCAGACCACAACATTACCTGCCTCGATGCGTATGTTCCCAAAAACAGCTCAAATGAAGTAAGCGTCAATTTTGATAATGCATGGGAATATTTATTGAACCAGTAGTTTGTTCATTTAGAGTTGATAGGAGAAACAGAATGAGAATCAAGAAAAAAGTCAGAGTCAAATGTCGGCTCTCGCTTTCATTCTCGCTCTGACTTTTAGTACCACGTACGGGACTCGAACCCGTGATTCCTCCGTGAAAGGGAGGCGTCTTAACCTCTTGACCAACGCGGCATTTTTTTAAGGGATGGCAAAGATAACACGGATATACTTTCATTCCAAACTTTTTTAGAAATGTTGGAATTATTCTACATCAAGCACAATTTTTACACATCTATTTAATTGCTGAATCTGTGTTTTATTGAGTTTCCCTACTTTTTTTAGCAGTCTGACCTTATCAATCGCTCTGATTTGATCTACAAGAATATCACTTTCTTTTTCGAGTTGGTTCAGTGCTACCCTTAAAATCTTTGCTTCCTTATTTACTTTTGATGTTATTGGACAAACTATCGTAGATGGGTGAATTTCATTCAACAAATTCGTTTGAATCACAACAACCGGCCTGGTTTTACCAGGTTCTACTCCTTTTGAGGGGTTTAAATTTGCCAACCAAATCTCGTATTGATTAACCTTCATTTATAAATTGTTCAAATTCTTCAAGGATTTTCATCGATTCTTTGCTCACTAATTTGGATTCTTGAGCCAACTGTTGCTGTAATATTTTTTTTCTATTGTATAGGTTGAAAATTTTCAACGCCTCATTGATATATCTGTTTCGGGCCAATTTCATTTTAGATGTAATTTCTTCCGTTTCTTCAAAAATGTGATCATCCAATTTAAGTGATAATGTTTTCATTTTTTTAAACAAAAGTATATATTAATAGTATATACTCAAATCATCCATTAAAATATTTTTCTCAAGCACTAGCCCCTTTGTAAAACTATTCGCTTAATTTTTTATTTAATCAAGAAAAAAACAGGTTATCTTAATGTTTTTCCTCAAAAAAGTACGCAATATTTCACTACACAAATCGTAAATTCGCAACTCAAAAGTTTTTAAACATAAATACCTATCTATCATGAGTACAATTAAAGTTGCCATTAACGGTTTCGGACGCATCGGTCGTCTTGTTTTTCGTCAGATTTATAACATGCAGGGAATTGATATCGTTGCTATCAACGATTTGACCAGTCCGGCAACATTGGCTCATTTATTAAAATACGACAGTGCTCAAGGCAGATTCAACGAAGATGTAACTCACACAGAAAATGCAATTATCGTAAATGGCCACGAAGTAAAAATATACGCACAAAAAGATCCT
>Ga0209088_10002934_pt1 | contig 10222 bp, 7 predicted proteins | sample S_140625_EF_Meta_FD_187324 | JGI IMG/M metagenome (GOLD analysis project Ga0209088, IMG submission 187324) | Freshwater microbial communities from Lake Simoncouche, Canada to study carbon cycling - S_140625_EF_MetaG (SPAdes) (version 2) | ecosystem: Environmental > Aquatic > Freshwater > Lake ...
ATATCATGAAAAAGTATCCACTAAAGTCAGTACGAAGGAGTATTTTCGTGTTACATGCTTTCAATAGTATTTTATGTCCATTTTAATCTTTAGAATGGCTTCTGGTGCCAGCCGCTTATATGTCAAAATTTACCCTTGGTTCTTTTATTTGAATCTTCCAGGAACTTAGCGAAAACATGATTCCTTAAAACTTTTTATGTTTAATATAATAACTTACTAATTGAAGATTTTTTGTAATAATATATTATCCATGAAGTGGCTATTTCTTTCCGTTGAGTTATTTTAGTGCCTTGCCTTCCATGCTTTTGTCCATTCAAAGATTGGAGAAATTGGTATTCTGATAACTGATCGAAGAAAAGGCAACGGTCTATTCGCATTCCTAAACCATTGTATGTCTCACTAGTTTCTCTTTCACCTATTTTTAATTAAGTCACACTTTTATGTGGATTCGATTTATTTTTCCGCAAACATCAACCTGAGTGCCTTATTTTCTTTTAACAGTTTTTGAATCTGCGACTTCCTCGACTTAAACATTGAATTTCTTCCGCTTTTATTGCTAGGTCGCTTTGATTAACCTATATTTTGCTAAATTGACATTAATGAATTTTGGTTTTTTTCAGCCAAAACAGACTGTTTCCCTTTCTTACTTAATTTTTTAACTACTTTGTCTTTAGTTTTAATATTCATAGCTACGAATTTGTTTTTCGATATCTATGTCCTTTTATGCATTGGTTTGTAACATTCTTTTTAGAATATATTGATAAATTGCTACGAGATTTTACAAGAGAAATAGATATATTTATTAATTTGTTTTTAATGAGTAAAAAAAAGCTCAAAATCATTAGGTTTTAATTAAAAATATTAGCATGAAAAAAATTTTTTCAATTTTGGTTTTATTATCAGTTTTTAATAGAAATGTGATTTGTCAGTCCCTGCCACTAAGTATATCTAATGCAAGAGAAATGGCACAAATTGGTCAACTTTCTGGAATAATTCCTTTAGAACGTTCACTCAATCTGTGGCCTATTCATTATAATAATATGTTTAGTTTTGAAATGAAATCAAATTTTGACACAATAAATAATTCTTTTTTTAATTTTTGTTTTTTACCTCTACTAACTAAAAATAGGTATTCATTGCATCATCCAGATGGTATGAATGATGGATTAATGATACCAGCAAGAGGTTTTCAAACTTTTTTTAGCACGGGTTTTTTTTTAAAAACTGGACCCTTAGAATTTCAAATTTTCCCAGAATATGTACATGCCGAAAATAAGCCTTTTTTTGGACAAGATATTTCTAATGGATTAGAGAGTGTAATAGATATTCCAAATCGATTTGGGAATGATAAATTTAGAAAATTAGATTGGGGTCAATCAAGTATAAGATTTTCATTAGGGTCCATTTCTTTTGGAATTACTAATGAAAATTTATGGTGGGGTCCAGGAAGGAATAACGCTATTATTATGAGTAATAATGCACCTGGCTTTTTACATGGTACTTTTAAAACTCACAGACCAATAATTACACCTCTTGGAAATTTTGAATTTGAGATGATAGGTGGTTATATTAAACCATCAGGTTTTAGTAACAAAACTATTAAAAGGGTATACTTGAATAGTGGGATTATTTCATTTCAGCCTAAATTTCTAAAAGGTTTATCTGGAGGCTTAACAAGAAGTTTTATGCAAGAGGATAAGAAATACAGCAATTGGAAAGGGTATTTTCCTATATTATCAGGATTAACAAAAACATCTTTAGGTGGTACTGCAGAAGATGCAATTAATAGGAATCAGCTTCTTTCAATATTTGCCAAATATGTTTTACCCAATTCACATGCCCAATTTTATTTTGAATTTGGAAAAGAAGATCATAATTGGGATATAAGAGATATAATACTAGAGTATGCTCATTCTAGAGTTTATTTAACTGGTTTCAGAAAATTGGTTTCTATTCCTTCTTCTAAGGATTCTTATTTTCTATTAGGTGCAGAGCTCTCCCATCTTATTAAACCTCTTATGACAGTTAATCGAAATCGAAGTTTTGATTATTCAAGAGATTATAATTTCAGAGGATTAAGTACTGGTGGTGATTTTTATCAATATGGAAATTTACAAATAGGTTATACAAATGAAGGGCAGTATTTAGGTGCTGGTATAGGAACCGGTGGGAGTCAAACAATGTTTGAATTTAGTTGGATAAAGGGAATGAAAAAAATTGGATTAATTGCAGATAGAAGAGTTCATGAGGGTGATTATAGTAATTCAAAATGGCCGGGAGACATGAGGTTTCGTTGGGTAGATTTATCTTTAACACCCGTATTGATTGGGACCTTAAATAATATGCTCTTGCATATTTCCGCAAGAAATGTTAAAAGTTTTAATTACAGGCATATATTTACTCCAAGAGTTCTAGATAATGATAATAAATTATTGAAAGGAAAGGGATTATATAATTTATTATTTGATCTTGAACTTTGTTTTTTTATTAATAAACCAAAAAAATGAAAACAAAAATATATATAATAGAAATTATTAATATTATTTTAATATTTTTAGTATTAAATATGTTTTTTACCAATCAAATATTTGGTCAAGCAACTGTATTAAATGTTCCAGAGTGGAAAGATTTTTATAGAAGAGAACAACTCTTATCAAAATTAGATTCAAATATTTCATTTTTGATAATGCCAGTTTATTTAGATAGTAATCTAAATAATAAACTGAAAGTTAGTCTTTTACCTTTTATTTTTAATCAGCAATATACTACTAAACATCCCGATAGTAAAAATGATGGATTAATGATTCCAGCAAATGGATATCAAGCCTATATTAGTGGTGGGTTTTCAGTTGCAAATAAGTTTTTTTCTATCCAAATTATGCCTGAATTTGTTTCAGCCGAAGTAAAATGGCATCCAGGTTATGAGGGTGCACCAAAATTTACTCCTATTTACCTAACTGTCTATGGATTGGCGAATGCTAATATTGATATTCCTGAATATTTTGGGATTGATCCTTATTTAAGGTTTAACTTAGGTCAAAGTCATTTACAGTTTAATGTTGGAAAAATTACATTAGGTATTTCTTCTGAGAACAGATGGTGGGGTCCTGGAAAATATAATAGTTTATTATTATCAAATACAGCACCTGGTTTTTTACATGCTAATATTTATTCTAGAAATCCAATTTCCACTTTTTTTGGTAAAGTAGAATTTCAAATTCTAAATGGGATACTGGAAGAGTCAGGTTTTGATTCTTTTCAGGGTTTAAAAAGCGATTATACAGGAAATCCAAATTATTATCCAAGAAGTATGGAGAATACCTATTTTAATGGTGCTATTTTTTCTTTCCAACCAAGATGGCTAAAAGGATTATTTATAGGTGCATCTAGAGTATCTCAACAGTATATGAGTAATTTAAAGAAGGAAAATGGGGGATTAGTATTTCCTGTTTTTTCCAAGTGGCGTAATAATACGAAAACGGGAATCTTTAATCAAAGACTGTCAAAGATTAATCTTCTATCTTCAATATTTGCGAGATACATATTTATTGAGGATGAAGCCGAATTATATTTTGAATATGGAAGAGATAGAACAGCAAGCTCTTCATGGGCATATTTAATGTCTCCCGATTATTCAAGAGCATATATAATCGGTTTTCAAAAATTAATGAAAATAAATAATAATTCTAAATCCGCATTTCAATTAGGTGTGGAAATTACACAAATTGAAAAATCATTAGACACAAGAATTTTTGCAGGAGGAATCACAACAGGTAACGATTGGTATCAAGATAATATTGTTAGGCAAGGCTACACTCATAAAGGGCAATTTTTGGGGGCTGGTATTGGTGATGGAAGTAATTTATATACTGTAGATTTTGCTTGGGTAAATGGTTTAAATAAATTAGGTCTTAAGGCTGAAAGATTTGCTCATAATATGGATTATTTTTATTGGCCAATTAGAGATATCCGATCAGCCTGGGTAGATATTAGAGGAAGTATATATGGAAACATACTTGTAAAGAAAGCTTTATTTAATATTGAAATTACAGGCATAGATAATTATAATTATCAATATAATTTCGTAACTAAAGATCCGAATAATTTTTTTGCTGACGGAGAAAATATATTTAATCTTAGTGTGAAATTTGGTTTATCTATAATTTTTTAAACCATATTGGACATTATGAAGATGGAATTTTCGAATTCATATGAATATAGTGCTTATTGAGTTTCTGTTTGTGTACTACTGAATTTATTTTGGTTTATTAGGATTCTACTCAGTTTTAGGACAGTTTTACGACAGAGGTAAGAAATAACTTATCATTATGTCAAACAGGAATGTTGCAGTTTATTTTGCTTTACTAAATATACTTACAAAACGCTATGATTAAGATACTCCCCATTCTTAGGACAGCTTTATATCAAAGTTAAGATATAATTTCGCACATCACGTAAAACCGGTAATAACTTTTTGACCTCCTTCAAAAAGGTCAGAAAAAGTTATTCTGGTTTTAAGCTGCATGGTTGTACTTCATATTTGGTGTTTCATAACCCAGTGACTGGTGTAGTCGTTCATTGTTGTAAAACTTGAAATATTCGTTTAGTCCGACATACAGTTCAGTCCCATTTTCATAAATAATCAGATAAATATTTTCATATTTAACACTTCTCCAAAGTCTTTCTATAAAGATATTGTCCAATGCTCTTCCTTTTCCATCCATAGAAATATCAATTTCATTGAATTTCAGCTCATTTGTAAATATCTCACTAGTAAATTGACTCCCCTGGTCCGTATTAAATATTTCTGGTTTTCCATGCTTTTTTATGGCTGCCCGCAGTACTTCTGTACACCATTCCGCACTCATACTATTAGAAACAGACCAACCTACCACATATCTTGTTTTCAAGTCTATGATGGCTGATAGATACATAAATCCTTTGCTCATAGGGATATAGGTGATATCCATAGCCCAAACCTGATTTCGTCTTTCAATAAGCAAGTTCCGTAGTAAATAGGGATATTTATAATCTGTTTTACTTGATATGGTGGTTCGTGGTTCCCGATAAATGGTCCTCCAATTCATCTTTTTCATCAATCGTCTCACTCGTTTGACATTAACATCTATACCTTCCTTTTTGAGTAAAGCGGTTAGCCTTAATACACCATAAAAGGGAGTATCGAAGTACTGTTTATCCATGAAGTTCATGATATCAAGGTTCATCCTTGTTTCAGGTACTGGGTTGTAATACAAATTACTTCGCTGTATAGTAAGTAGGTCACATTGTTCAACAACGCTTAATTTAGGATAATTTGGTTCAACTAATCCTTTCCTTTCGCTTTTACTTAAATTCAAAGCTTTTTTTTTAGAAATTCGTTCTGTACCTGCAGTTTTCCAATTTGTGCGTAAAGTTGTTGTATTTCAACATCTTCTTCTTTATCCTTTTCATTGTCTTTTGAAAAAAGATTTGAAAAATTACGCATCGCTTGTGTTTTCCATAAAGAAATTTGGGTCGGTTGTAACTCATATTTCTTCGCTAAACCTTCCAGGGTTTCTCTTTCCTTGAGTGCCTCAAGTACTACTTTGCTTTTAAATTCTTTGCTGAATTTTCTTCTTGTGGTCATGCTAGTAATTTTTTAAAGGTAATATTTATTATCTTAACTAGCTGTCCTATTTTAAGGGAGTATCATAGATTAATTAGTTCGAAACTATAGTAAGCAATAATTCCCATGGTTTTGGTCACAGTGATTACATTTTTAAAAAATAAATTTGTCATCTTTATTTGAATAAATAAAAGGGTTATTTATTGATTTTCTTTCTTAACATGACTTGCTGCTACTGTTACTACATAAACTGCTATGAATTAAATGTTTAGGTGTTCAATACAATCCCATCGACAGTATAATGATTAAATTGTATTTGGTTCGTATCCTTTACCTGGGAGATTTTTACGCTTAAAAAGTCACCAACGATATTCAATTATTCATTTTCAGATAAACTTCATTTTTTCCATCCACCCGCATGCTCATGCTAACATCCCCATAGAACTGTGGATGATAAACTTTCTTCTTTTCATCATTACCCAAATATTTTTATTTCACTTTTACTTGCCCACCATGCCCAAAGGATTAGAATAGGTTGTCCAATCAACAAGCGTATCCATGAATTCAAAGGGGTCATTTGAATAGAACCGATGATAAATTCCCCTTTTTGAATAAAATAAATATGGCTTGGTATAAATGCTACCAACATGATGATTATACATTTAGCGGCAAATAATCGCGTTCTATTAGGTATAAGTAGTAAAGCGAGGGAAATTTCAGCGACCCCTGCCATTATATTTATCTCTTTAGCCCATAAAGACAGATAAGGTGGAATAACGGGTAAATAAAATGCAGGCGATGCAAAATGATTATAACCTGCGAACAGATAAAAACCTATTAATAGAAAGAATAATGTGTGTTGGAGGATATTTGTTTTCATCTCTAAATATATTGAATTTTTCGATGTTAATTTATAAGGGTGGGTTATCTTTTCATTAAAGAGGAATAATAAATCAAAAATCTATCGTATCAATAATTCTTATGGTCAATGATCCGTTATAAGCGCGATTATATTATGAATTTCCAGGGTATTGCTGGCTTCGCACAGTTACCCCAAAAAATCCAAGTAGGATCCATAAATGTCTAAAATTTTGAATATCCGTTGAAATAGCTTCCAGCATGAAATAGGAAAAGGAACAAATGAAAATCCATTTTAAGCTATTTGAATCAGGTAATCGGATTACTTCTTTATAAATGGTGAACATGAGGAAAAGTAAGGTTAGAAATCCTGAAATTCCATATTCTGCTAAGATTCCAGTGTAAGTAGATAGGGGGTCGTAGGCGGGTCTTGAAATAGTTTCTTCCATTTTTTTGTATTTTAAATTAATGACATTCAATAAGTTACCTCCTCCGCATCCAAAATATGGATGTTCAATAAATTCCTTTAATGCATTGTCCTTTTGCACAAAATACCAGGATTTATATAAATAATAATTATCTATTTTTAAAAATGGAATGGCCAGACCATAAACCTCTTTTTCCCTGAATGGTTTTTGGGTTACTATAATATGGGTTAATAATATTGAACTTATAATAAGGAAAGAAGCGAAAAGGCTGACAAATATTATTTTTTTATTTTTTACCAATGTATTAAAATATAAAATGAGTATAGCTAAAATAAATGGTAGAGATTTTCCATACGTGCCAAGCAACATTAGTCCTATAATTATGATTAAAAGAATTAAGGCTCTTTTATTTATAGAATTAGTTTTAATTTTCCCATTTATAATCGCTGTAATGATCCAAAAAGGAATACTTAAAATACTTACCAACATTACAGGTTCATTGGTTAACACTTTTAAGCGATATAAATCACCAAAATAAGGATAAGAATAAAAGATTTGAAATACACCTATATTTATATCTTGTGTTAGTAATGTTAAACCTATAAAAAGGGTAATTATAATTATAGCTAGTTGTGTAATAAATGCTTTAGCTAGGAATAATTCTATTTCTTTGGCCTGAGAATTAAAAAATATAAATTGGATTAAAAAATATAAACAAAACAAATAAAATTGACCGGAAAGTTCAAGGAAAGTTGTTACATTGAAATGTATAATTAAATTTATAATTCCTATTAAAAACCATAGCATTATGGCTTTATCCAAGGCTGTCATTTTAATATTTTTCCAGTTAGCCCATTTAAGTTTGGGAATAAAAAGGAGTATTAGAATTACAAATATAATTTCGGGAATTTGGATTTTATCGTTAACGATGGATAGCCAAATAATTTTTTGAAATGGTATTGCTATTATATAAAGGCAAAGTAATAGAATAAACATTTTTTTGTCCTTATAATAATAGCTGAATTCTCCCATTTCCAACATCAGTTTATTTTAATATTTCATATACAATATCATTAATTTGATCCGCTATTTTAGCATCATCAAATTCCTCACAAGCCTTCAATCTACCTGCCTGTCCCATGTTTTCTCTTTGTACTTCATCTAAATTAAGAAAATCAAAAAAAGTATCAGCCAATTGCTTGGCATTTTTTATTTCAACTAAAAATCCATTGACACCGTGTTCTACTGCTTCTCTACATCCTGCTGTTTGTGAAGTAATAATTGGCTTGCCCATTGACATTCCCTCCGTAATAGTTCTCGCAATAGCTTCTCTATAGGATGGAAGTACAATACAGTCTGATTTTGAAATGATAGGTCGAATGTCTTTAACAAATCCATGGTATTGAACGATATCTTCTTCCACCCAACGAATTAATTCGTTTTTATCAATAGTTGCGGGATTTTCTTTATCTATTTCTCCAACAATCCAAAAGGATAGGTTGGCCCTTTTTTGTTTAACTTCTTTTGCAGCTTCTACAAATTCTCTGATTCCTTTGTCATACAAAAGCCTGCCAATAAATGTAAAAATAATTTTATTGTTTTTATCATTATTTATCTGCGGTTTAAACCATTCTGTATTTACACCACACCCTTTTATGGATATCGAGTTATATTTTTTGACGATTTTTAATGTCTCAAATAATTCTCTGTCTTCTATATTTTCAAAAATAAACTTGGAATTATATTTCCCGGATATTTTATAAAGAAATGTTATGATATATTTAATGAGGCCGCCATGAATAAATGGGTATCCAAGGCCTGTAATGACAGATATTGCTGTTATGTTATTAATTTTGGCGGCTATGCTTCCGTAAATATTAGGTTTGTTGGTGAAATGTAATATTATATCAGGCTTTATTTCACGATATTTTTTTATAAGTTCTAAACATAAAATAGCATCTTTTATCGGATTAGTTCCATCTCTTTCTAAAGACTTTAAATCAAAATGTATGACTGTGGGATACTTTTCTAGATAGTTTATATATTCGTCCACTGGTGCAATTACTATTACCTGATAACCTTCGGAAATAAATTTATCTATTAAATTAAGTCTAAAATTATAAATATTCCAAGTGGTATTTGCAACCAAGGCTATCTTTTTGCCAAATGTACCTTTATGATTAAAATTCATTCCAGTTAAGGTCAATTATTTAAATAAGGTAAATATAGCAGTTATATTGGATTTAGTTACGTTGGGAAATTTAACGATCATGCTAACCTTATTTATGAAGGTTATTTTTAAATTTCGCCAAACGTCTTCAAAAGATGCTTTTTAAATTCTTCAAAGCCTGTGCTCATTTCAGTCGAAACTTTTTCTTTATTTGCCAATATAGATAGTCTCTCGGGTACATCTATGGGACGTCCTAAGATTCTTTCCACGTCGGGTTTGAATTTTGACGAGTGAGCTGTTTCCAATATGATTCCATAAGTATTTGTATGCGTTTCCATGTACTCTTTTAACGCATAATATCCCACAGCACCGTGAGGATCTATAATGTAGTTGTAATTTTGATATACTTCCTTAAGGGCACCTTCCGTTTGGGTATCATTTACGGCTATTCCCGTAATTTCATTTTTTACATTGTTCCACGTGGAACATTCTTTTGAATGGCTTTCGTGAATATCTAAAATTCTGGGGAAATTAGAAGGATTTCCTACGTCCATCGCATTTGATAAGGTTCTAATGGCTGGTTTTGCTACATATTCTCCGGTAGATAAATAATCGGGAACTATTTTATTTACATTCGTTGCGGCTATAAAGTGATGAATAGGCAGGCCCAATTGTTTGGCGATCAAACCTGCTGTAATATTGCCAAAATTACCACTTGGCACAACGTAGGTAATGTTTTTGGTCTTTCTTGTGTTTTCTGATATTTGCCTATAGCTTTCAAAGTAATAAAAGGATTGAGGAATCAAACGAGCAATATTTATGGAATTTGCAGAGGATAATCGAAGTTGTTTATTTAAATTTTCATCGAGAAATGCTTGCTTTACCAATGCCTGACAATCATCAAAAGTACCATCTATTTCTAAAGCATGTACATTGCCTCCCAGGGTGGTTAGTTGCTTTTCCTGTAATTCACTTACTTTTCCTTTTGGATATAAAATAATTACGCTAATCCCAGGTACATGGTGAAATCCAAAGGCAACGGCTCCACCTGTATCCCCTGAAGTGGCTACCAGTATTAATAATTCTTCTTTATTCTCATTATTGTAATATTGCATTATTCTTGACATGAATCTTGCACCAAAGTCTTTAAAAGCCAGTGAG
>Ga0209088_10002935_pt1 | contig 10222 bp, 21 predicted proteins | sample S_140625_EF_Meta_FD_187324 | JGI IMG/M metagenome (GOLD analysis project Ga0209088, IMG submission 187324) | Freshwater microbial communities from Lake Simoncouche, Canada to study carbon cycling - S_140625_EF_MetaG (SPAdes) (version 2) | ecosystem: Environmental > Aquatic > Freshwater > Lake ...
GTCCAACCGTGCAACCGTAGGTTACCGCTATACGGTTTTATGAACACCGTCAAACATAAAATATGGTATTGAATACATTATGTCTCTCCTTTCAATCAAGTCAAGCATTCCCGGTTGGATTCGAACCAACGACCTACAGATTAGAAATCTGTTACTCTATCCAACTGAGTTACGGGAATAGATTTAGCACGAGTGGGAGTCGAACCCACACTTGAACGATTTTAAGTCGTTTGTCTCTGCCTTTGGACTACCGTGCCGTAAGTTAATCTTCTGGAAACAAATCTGGAGTAATCTCTGCCACTCCAAAAGATTTATTAATCTTCTGGTAGAACTCTCTGTTCATACCTCGTGTTCCATTAGCAAATCTTTCGTTGCTCTTGCTGTATTCGTAATCGTAGTACAACGCAGTAAGTGCTTCATCCTTGGACTCAAAGTACTGAGCCATCAATTCCTTTGGTGGATTGCAGTTGCCTTCCAACCAATGATCCATGATGCAATCCATTACGATGGTTACTCTGTCATACGCTTTCACCACTTCCATACAATGATCTCGGTCTGTCATAGTGTCTCCTTTAGTGGGATCGGTGGGACTCGAACCCACGACCAAATGATTAAAAGTCATTTGCGCTACCAACTGCGCTACGATCCCAAACTTGGAGACCCTGTTGTAGCCGGGTCTCCACCCGCATACCTTTTTCATACGGCAAGCCAGGAAATTGGCTGCTACGGTTGCCCCACGGCAGTCGTAATTTCGAGCATCTACTGCGCTCTAGTTTAACTGACTTATGTGAGGCTGTGTATTGAAATCATTCATCCTCGTTCATGTCAAGAGGAAACAGTTCGCGTTCCTTGTCACCCGCGTAGTCATCATACGAGTCTACCATGCGATCCGCAAGAAGCATCATAAAGGCTGCATAGCCAACATGAATGTCCGGAACCTTTCCTTCATCACGACAATTGATGATGTACTTCTCGCACATATCAAGTCCACCGCAGAGAATGAGGCGAATGCCTTCATCTTTGTAGAACTGATGATTCTGTCCGCAGATCATCATCAGACCCTCAATGATCTGTGATGGTGTTGGAGTAACCATCTTCATGGCGGGGTGGTTGTCTTCCTCGAAGAATCCTTCAAACTTGTTAGTACTCATTGTGCGTTCCGTTCCTTGATGGTGTTGTGAATGGCGATGATGAACTCGTACTCTTCGTCTGTGACCATATCCGGGTCAGAGATTGTCGTGAGAATGTGGTAGGCAACTCCAAGCCTAGCAATGTATTTGTCGCTCTCCATCCAATCCGGAGTCTCATCGACAAACTTGCGAATGGTTTCAATCAGGTCTGAGATGTTGGTGGTGGATGGGATCATGTTGGTATTGTAACAGGTTCGGGTTCGAGGAAGGTGACAGTAACTTCAAACTCAGAAGAAAGATCAATATATTTGCAAAACTGAGCAATTTCTTTTCCTGTCCACCGTTTGTCATCAAACTTCAGAAACCCTACTGGGATGTTAACTATAGAACAGTTCTCAATAAAGATTCCTACATCCTTGTCATCAAAGTCTATCCTGACAAGAGTACGCATCACAAGAGCAAGCAGTCTCTCTGCTCGTCTTTGAAAGGTCTTCTCAAAGCGGCTTTCTTTTGCGTGTTTCATGGAGATGGTCATCTTGTAACTCATTCTGAATCCTCGTCAGTAAGTTCGTACTCTTCGAAATCATCTCCAACCATGCGCTTGGCTTCCGCTTGGGTGTAGCCCTCGGACATGAGTTCGGCAATCATTTCGGCTTCGGTCGGTTCGTCAAGATCAATGAAGTCTGACACGATGTTATGCGGTTCGTTGTTGGGCATATGCGGATTGTATACGATTCTGTCGTGACTGCAAGCAGGTATATCAAATTATTTTATATTCTTGTTATCGGTACCGTCCATGCCGTCCACAACTATCAGGAAGTCGAGGGGGCGACTTCCTGATAGTAGATAATAAAATAACCATCCTTAAAGAAGGATGGCTATTAGTATAAGCCCAGGACTCTAATGAGACTCTTATACTGCCGTTTCTCGTTGCACCGATAACGGTTGTAGGGTTGATCAAACCCCCTGGCATGATGCTAGTTGTTCGTTCTCCAAGCGCCAAGGATGAGACAATGAAACGAACTGTGATTCGTGAAAGCAAATCCAATCTTGCTTATCAATATCAAACGCGAAGATGTATTTCGGATCCACCTTACGAACATTCTTTGGATGAGATGTCATCGGCATCAATCGCAGGTTACGAGTGATCTGGGCTTCGCGTATTGTCCTGTCCTTCTTTGTGAAGGAAACATTTACGACATATCCTCCTGAGAGGAGAGTACGAAGTTCGGAAATGTCTGTTGTAGTCATTGTCATATGAGTATTATACCTTAGTTTGTTGTGACTGCAATTCAAGAACTAAAAACATTTCCACAATCTGCGCAAGTGAAACCGTCCGGGTGAGTGTCGGATGTAACTAACACTCCTCCCTGCAATTCATCACATGAACACTCCATGCAGATTACTCGATCTCTTAAGATGATGCCCGAATGATCAAAGCATTCGGTACAGATGACTTGTTGCACAGGATCATCCCCTAGCATAGAAGATCCACATTGAACGCATTCTACCGTGCGATCCGAATCCATTGCGGAACCAAAATGTTTATGCCAATTATCTGTGTTCCTCATATGAGTATTATACCTGGGTTTGTTGTGACTGCAAAACAGAAAGAAAGATTTATTTGAGGGCGGTAGGGGACGGGAACGAATCCCGTCCCCCTGAGCACCACCTCATTGATTCAGTTGCGGATGTTTGACAATCACTTCCTGTGCCATATTCTCAAGTTTCTTGACCATACCCTTGATGGTATCGAACTCAACACCATCAACACCGTACAGGGAATCTTGTCCTGCAAGAATCACATTTCCATAGATTTGTTGTCCTGCAAGAATGCTGCCGCGAACATTGGTCTTGGGAGTACGCTTCAGGGTCGGAATGCTTCCCTCTTCGTCAATCCAAAGAATCATGTTCTTCTTGGGGGTTTCGAGGCGTTGCACATAGTCACAGTCCATGTGCTTGTACATATCGATCAGAGCGTAGTCACCCTTGCGAATGTTCACCATGGTGCATGGCGTGTTGAGGTCTGCGGGAATGAGGAGGACGGAGATGATGGTGGTGGCGTTCTTCATGTCGGTATTGTACGATACTTTGTTGTGACTGCAGACTAGGGTGTACAATTTATTTCATATTCTTGTTATCGGTCTAGTCCATCCCGTCCTGGACAACTATCAGGATTCAGAGGGGCCGAATCCTGATAGTAGATAATAAAAAATATCACCGTTTCCGGTGATATTTTTAGATTGAACGGAGTTCCTGTTTCCCGTCCCGCCGAGCCTTCCGGGGATCCCGCGTTTTCTTGCCCCAGGTTTTGGAGCGCAGGCGAATTCCTTCGCGGAAGGCATCGTGGACGAATTTACCGGGGCGGTGGTTCATTGCGCTTTCCCCCTGACCACGATCCAAATCATTGCTTGCATCATGGCGGGGGACATATTGTACTCTGCCGCTACCGTCCGCACCGCTGCGGCGATTGCGTGATACTCGCCCTTATTCGGGGCATCCTTGCCAAGCCGAGCCGCACGGCACATCCACACATCCACGACCACGGCATTTGTATCCCCGGCGATAGCACGGGCAAATGCGTTTGTCTTCAGACCCCGCAGACCGTTAAAGCCGTCCACCACGCAGCGATCCGCAGCGGCAACATGGGAACGCAATCCCTTTGGAGTGATGCCATGGGCGTAGTCCATTGCCTTGCGCTTATTCTGCGCCCATGTTACACGGGGGGAGAATGCGGAGACAACAGAGCAAGCCGTAGCGAATGACCAATCATGGCGGGGGAGTGACTGAGCAAACTGACCCGCCTCGGTGTACCATTGCTCGGCGGCTTGCAGGTCGAACAGCGTAGCGGTGGCTGCACGGTCGCGGAAGTTATTCACAGCGGTGATGTAGAGGGGGACATAACGGTTGGAAACGGTGTAGGTGGTGGTCATGTCGGTATTGTAAGCGATATTGTCGTGACTGCAGGAAGGGAGCATGAAATTATTTGAAATACTTATCCACAAGTTATCCACAGTCCGTCCCGTCCCATCCACAACTATCAGATTTGGGGGGGCCAAATCTGATAGTAGACCAACGCAACCTAGCCCCCCCGAAGGGGGGCAGGGATCGAAATCCTCTTCAGTTGTTGCGAGCACCACCTCGTTAGATCGGTTGCACCTGGTTTGCACGGAGTGCCATGCCCACCACAAGTGCGTTTAGATAATCGTTCATTTCTCGCTTGTTAATATAGCCGGAGGAAATTGAAGTGTGTCCGACAGCACATGACGGAGGGTACATAACCTCTTGCTGCAACTGAAAGCCTCCATTGGCTCGGTGCAGAATTAATCGGTTACCGGGCTTGGTCTGCAATACGGCGTTGATGTTGTCCACTTGAGCATACAGCAGAGACTTGGGTACATATTTCATGTTGGTAGTCTACCTTTACTTGGTGAGGTTGTCAAGTTTGGTCTGAAGAAATCCCAACGCTTTATAGTAGAACTCCGCTTCGATCTGAAAGTCTGAACCGTATTCATCACGGTAGGTGTACCCGTTCAGTTCCAACCGAGTCTTCACCTTCCTGTGAAAGATCATATCCTGGAGGATTGCGATTTCTTTCGGGTTCAGTTCAATTGTCCGACTTGTCTTTCGAATCCGGGTAATTTCGAGGGTGCTGTTCATATCGGTATTGTACCTTACTTTGTCGTGACTGCAAACGGGGGGGACTAGAAATTATTCATTTCTTTCTAGTCCCCACCTTCCAGGGTTCAGACTGCCTTCAGTTCGTACTTCAGGTGTTCGTCAAAGTCGGGAGACGATACGAACTCTTTGCGAGTCGGCTGACCGTTCGGACGGCGAAGTTTCTGCATAGACTCCTTATCGCGACTGTCGATACTGTTAGCCGCAGCCAACATGGTGTATGCCATCTTGCGGAGTTCGTCCGCAGTATATGAGCATCGTACCTGATGGTCGGTATCGAGTGAACGGGTGGACACATCAGCCATGTCCGATCCACGGTCGTGAGAGATACGCAAGCCACCGACATTTAGGTCGGCAACCCAACCCCAAGTATTACCCGCATCTACGCGAGTGTAGTTGGAACGGTTGCGGATGGTGAACTCATCGACAACCTCACGGCGAACAGAAGAACGCAAGCATTCAGCGAAACGGAAGTTAGAGGCGAACAGGTGTTTGACGGATGCGAATGTGGTGCAGAGCATGAGTGTATTGTACGCGATCTTGTTGTGACTGCAGCCGCGGAGGGGGAGAGAATATTTAAATTCTCCCCCCCCCCGTCCGGGTTAGTGGTTGTTCTCGATACTCACGGAATCGATCCCTGCGGCATCCACATTCAGAACGCGGAAGCATCGGAGCGCACCTGCTGTGTAGTCGAAGTACACAACATTATGAACTGCGTTCGAATCGTACTCGGAGTTCTTGATAGCCTGAACATCGTACTTCGAACCGAACTTGGCAACAAGCGTAGGGTTCCGAGTGCAGAGGCGAACCGTGCAGGTGCCGCAGGTCTTACGGTACGCAACACGAACCCAACCGGAATCGAGAACGCTGTACATGAACGCGGAGCGGTCGATGACGTTAGTAGGAACATCGAGCAGAATCGCGGCAGGCATTGCAGGAATCGGATTCGTGGTCGATGCTTGGAGGTGGAAGTGGATCGGACGGGTGGAGGTGGTGTTCTGTAGCACGAGTGTATTGTACGATACTTTGTCGTGACTGCAGAGAGGGAGCACAAATAAATTTAGATAAATTGGTGACGGCCTGCGGCCTGCAGTCACGACAAAGTATCGTACAATACCGGCATGAGCACCAACAAGATTCCACAGCGTACCCCGTTTCAGCGTGACCAAGATTCGATCAATTGGATGGCGAGACGCATCTTGAAATTGGAGGCCGAGGTGGCCGCGTTGAAGTTTGCCGCGATGACTCCGCAGGAACTCGAGCAACTCGCTGCGAACTTGGCAGACAACGATGCGTTCTGCGAAACTCTGCGCTGCAACAAATAAACTTCACCCCCTGCGCTGCAGTCACGACAAGATCGAGTACAATACCGACATGGCAAACACCACCACTACCGTCAATCACTCAGACCTCCCCTGCACTTGCATGAGCATGGATCAATACGTAGACGGGCTATGCCCCGGATGCACCGAAGCCGCAGACCGCGATGCGGACTTGAAGGAACACTTGGACGCGCAAGGCAGTAGTGCCGAGGAACCCCGCGAGGGGGACGATGACCGCTACTACAGCGGCACAGGAGAGTCGATGGACGACTCATCGTATGAACGCTACCTGAACCGAGGCTAACCCTCGAGGGAGGGCAAGGGCACACAGAGCACCCGCAAGGGTGCTCTGTTGTTTATTAAATAAATTAATTTAGTGAATTTAGCAGTGTCCAAACAGTGAATTTGGACACACTAGAATTCCCGGACATGGGTTCGGCTAGATCGCCCTCAAATTTTCTCAAATATCTTCAAAACACTCGATATGCCATAAAATTTTTGCAGGGGGTATGTACCCCATACCTCAAAATACACGATATGCCATAAAAAATTCTGGGCCCCAGAGAGACCCAGAAAGTTTATTCAAAATTTTTAAAGTATTTTTATCCCATTCGTCCGGGTGCTTGCCACTCGGCTGGAATATCCTGTGGGTTCATCAAAGAATTGATATCCTGCATTCTTGCATGATACCTTTCACGGTTAGCTGCATTCACTGCACGAATACCACTCTTACCACCACCAGCAGGTAAGAGATGCTCAAAATCTTCTCCTACGTGGTAGGTACCAGAGTTTGGTCCAAATAATGCTTCGGCTGTTGGATGATGTGCATTCTGTGAACGACTCTGCCATCTATGGTAGGCTTCGTGGTCTGGGTGTGAAATACTACCTCGACCATTTGCTGTACCTGACATACTATGAATTGCAAAATTTATGCTATCATATCCATGTCCTATATGTACTGGATCAATTACTACGTCTGGTCTATTATCTGGATGACGTGAAGCAGATTGTGAAGCTACATGTATCATAGATGTTAAATGTCCCAAAATATTATTGTGTCCACGTTCTACTACTTTTGCGGCTTGAGACTTCTCATAAGAATCTCTCACTTTACGACCTTGGTTATATTCTTTTTTAGTTGTCGGTATGCCTGTGTTTGGAACTTCAGAACTATTATAGTATAATGGACTTTCACTATTTTTCTTATGTTGAGCAATTGCCATAGGAATGGTATTTTTGGTAAATGCAAATATTGGGCTCAGACTTTTAATAGTTCTACCAATATGAGCAGATCTAGTCATTTCTTTATTTTTGGTGTCTATGGCAATTTGTGGGTCTACGACATCATCTACGGGAGATCCACCAGCAAGTCTTCGTCCAAGACCTGTGAGCATATTTCCGGCTCCTCGTCTCAAATCTCCCATCATACCTTCTTCAAGGTTTTGACGGTTTTGTTGAAAATACATGTTGTCCGGACCAAAAAATTTGTCAGATGGGAAGAATGAATCGCGCATAGAGTATTTATAAATATGTGTAAGGAGATACTATGCTAGAAAAAATTAAAAAGTTTGTTAAGAATGTGCCACTTATCGGTTGGGTTGTCGTTGGAGTAGTTCTTGCTGCTCTTGTTATCTTTAAGGTCTCGGAAGCCAAGGGACATCCTGGTTATCCTCAAGAGACACCTGTAGTTGCTCCTGCCAAGTAACTGAAAGGGCTCCATATAGCCCTACGATTGGTTATAAGGGGTTCTGATTCATTATCTGAGTCAGAACCCCTTATGTATTGTGAGAGCCTTTAAAAGACTTTATAAACTTAACGGTGAGGTCCGGCCTTAAAAATGTTACCACTGTTAACATGCATTGTAACATTTTTTGCAAGAGTGGCTGCTGCCTCATCTTCAGCATCCATAATATGATCTTCATAGTCATCTCGGTCCATTAATCCACTAAAACCACTGTCAAGACCCATTTGTTCCTGAGTGTGATCTTGTAGACTAGAATTACCTTCAATAGCAAATGGTCTCATAGCCCCAACAACGTCTTCTGCTGTTTTAAATGGAGCCGAAGGGTGTGCATTTAACGTGTCAATGATATGATACATAGAGTTTTGATGTGGTGTTCTGTCTTTTGTTCCACGCAGATGCGGATGTGTGTAACCCCAGCTAAGAGCAGCTGTATGAACAAGTGCATCGTGCATAGCTTGGGCACTAGCAGCTACTTCAGCAGAGCTTCCTTGACTACCAGCATCTGGACCATCAAAATTGTCTGGAGTAGAATCTGCTGTTTCAACAAGTCTTTTAAGATGATTAACTTTCTCTTGAAGTTGTTCCGATAAATTTTTGTAATGTTGTGTTAGGTAATTCATAGTTGCATTGTCCTGTAAATTTGGAAGATTGTGAAAGTCGTTTGGGAAAAATGAGTATGACATAATTTATTTTCTTTTCTTTATCAGTTGATAACTTGAGGCTCATACACAGGTCTATAAACATCATATTTTTTATATTCATCAATATCCTTATCTTCAGGATCTGATACACCACCGAAAGGTCTCTGTGCGGTTACTGGTTTATTCAACCGTCTCTCTTCTTTTTCTGCTTTTAGTCTTAAATATCTTTCTTTATCTGCTTTAACCTCTGGAGATAGTTTGGATTCATCTTCATCCATATAATCATCCTGTGGTTTTGAAAATTTTGTTTTGCTACCTGCTTCTCTGACTGTCTTGGCTCTTTGCCATGGAAACACTGTATGTGAATATTCTTGTTTTTGTTTGGATGATGGTGTAAATTGATCCTTAGATCCATTGGGTCCAGGTACAGCTTTCGGAGTAGATGTAGGTGCAGATACTAATCGATCAAATGCACCTTCATTTAATGCAGCTGCTTGTTTCTGCTTCATCAAGAATAATTGATCTTGAAGATTTGGAAGATTTTGAAAGTCGTTTGGGAAAAATGAATATGCCATGAAATTATTTATAAAAACAAACAAACCCGAAAAAAGGCATAAATAAATGTATGAGAAATAATCAACCTCTTAGTTTAGAAGATACTATTCGTGCTGTTCATAATCAGCACAAAAATCGTCCAAGTCCACTCTTAATGATTCAAGAAGATAGTAATATTCATATGAGTCCTACTCAAGTTCCAGATAATATGAGACAGGCTCCAAATATTCGAGATCAACTCTTGAATAATTTCATACCAACAAATTCTAGATTTAGTTAATATACTCTAAGAGTCTTTATAGTACTAGTACTTTAAAGGTACTTAAGATATTCTTTTATATATTCTTTTATAGTTTACTTTATAGTTCTCTAGAGAACTTAGTCCCTCTAACAACTTAAAGTTTCTGTAAGTATATCAACTGAACTTTAAGAGTCAAATAAATAATAATATGATTCTTGAAAAAAGCAAATTGCTCAAAACTTTTTATACCCTCACCATGGAAGACAATGGTCCAAAAACTTTATCTGAGTTAATTTGTAAAATTGCTGTCAAAAAGAAAGAACCGTTTGCTCAAATTTTTGTATTGATTCCTCCTCCGTACATGCAGGCAGTTATGGGATACATACAAACTACAAAATTAACAGTCAAAAATGTGGTTAGCGATAATCAAAATTACATACTGGAGTTCTAATGGCAGAAGAGAACGAATTAAGTTTTAATGATCAGATTCTTAATCAGCTATTAAATTCTAACAATAATGCAAGTAAACTTCAAACTTTGTATCGGGGTTCGGATCTACAAAAAGAAACATATGCATCATTAGAAAACGATGATCTTGCATACAGACAATTTATAACACGTACATACGGGTCGTATGAAAATTATCTTACACAAAATAAAATTAATCAAAATATCAATGTTTATGATCCTATGACGGATTATATCATGGATGTTACTGTTATTACAAAAGATACTTCATATAAAACAGATCATATTTCCACACAAGAAGTGATAATGGAAAATTTGACAGGTATATGCACTGTGTATTTTAACAAAAAATCAAATGGTGCATCAAGGCGTTTGACATGTACATTAGAACAAAATAGTATTCCCACATCTCAATCAAATACAAGACAAAATTTCTTTTCTCC
>Ga0209088_10002939_pt1 | contig 10207 bp, 7 predicted proteins | sample S_140625_EF_Meta_FD_187324 | JGI IMG/M metagenome (GOLD analysis project Ga0209088, IMG submission 187324) | Freshwater microbial communities from Lake Simoncouche, Canada to study carbon cycling - S_140625_EF_MetaG (SPAdes) (version 2) | ecosystem: Environmental > Aquatic > Freshwater > Lake ...
TCACCATCCTGAAGTGCAGATTCCAAATAAGCCGCGACATCATCAGCCGTGGCAAGGTGTGTGACTGGGTCCCAGATTGTCGTAGTGGTTTTGGTCATTTGATTCTCCTAGAGATTTCGAGCAAGGTCTTTGGCGAGACGAATATCCATGTCTTGGGTACTCTTGTCGCCGCCTGCAAGCAAAATGACGACCGCATCTCCTTGCTTTGTCAGATAGATCCGATAGCCGGGACCGTAATGGATCCGCAGCTCTGAGACGCCATCTCCTACAGGGCGGATATCTCCTGAGTTGCCAAGGGAGAGCCGTCTGATCCGGATGTCGATACGAGCCCTTGCAGTCCGGTCGCGCAATGCAGCAAACCACGCGGCATAGGCAGGCGTCTCCCTGATTTCAACCATGCCTCATAGTATCCCAGGAGATACGGATGCGCAACCGGCAGCTTGGTCTGTCTAACGCTTGGCATCACCAGCCAGACGCAACTTCTGCTGATAGCAGGCACTTTCGGCCGGGTTGGGTGAATGATGTTGTTAGATGGCTTGTATATACTCAAGGAATATTGGTAAGAGCAAATCAGATTCAATGGGCGTGAACTCAGGTGATCTTGCGAAGAACAAGTAGTCAAAGGGTTGTTCAGATTGGTAGTCCAAGCAACTTATTTTCTGAAAGGGTAATGTAGGCCCTCTTTCTTCTACGCCGAAATTGACATAAGATGGTTCTGAAAATGAGGTGCATCTCAGTCGTTCCCCAGTACACCGCTTCAATTCAATTTGGTTTGAGGCAGCACTAAAATCTCTAAAGTGATAAGGCATAACATCATCGCCGCCTTGCGGATGGTGTACATATGTTAGCTTACTAAGCCAGCCACACGCTGCGGCAAAAGCCAAATAGTTTCCAGCATTCATATACTTTGAACCGACCTTTGGATTCGTTCTCTCGCCAATTGGCAAATGAAGGAATTCGCCCATAAGATATACCCAGCCACCATCACCAAGCCCTAGGTCCGCATGTGAATCTGAGTGAACAACTTCGAACGGGGCTTCTACTTCACCTGACTCGACTAGATCACGCCATATATAAAATACTTCGTGATGATGGTCAACGATCCGGCCGGGAAGTCGATTAGTTCTTCTCAGCCCGCAGGAGCCTTCGAGGAATAATCTTATTTTTGATTCACTCCAGGGCCGGTATTCATCACTTGAGAGCCTCATTCCAGCTTTACACATGTAAGCGGGTTCATTGACGAATAGGTCAATGTCAATGTCAAGGATACGTGATGGTGTCATCTAACGCTCCTTATCAGAACCGGGCCGGGGTCTCAGCTTAGAGTAAAGCCTCAGCTCCCGTCTCTTGTATCTGAATGCAAGATGGTTAAGAATCAACATGCCCTAGCACCCTTGAGACGCTCTTGCTATAATTTTCGTGTCGACAGAAGCCTTGGTATCTCTAAGTAGCAGTGTTGCTTTGGCTTGTAATAGCTCACTATCAACACGCTTCCATTTAGGAGTTAGAATATCCACATAGTACCTCCCGTCATATGCAGAGATGTGGTTTTCATCGCGAGAATTTATAGGTACCTCTCGGATCTCTCCATCAATGACCATGAGAAGATTGTTCGCTTGCGGATTCCCCTCGTATTGGTATGGAGCCCATACAAGAGTGACTCCCTTCCAGTCATCTAGCGAGTAGCCACACCCTCTAGGAATTGATGAACCATGAAGCTCTGAAATTTGAGGCTTAACTGCTTGCACTAACCCCTGGCCAGCATCCAAGCTAGCAAAAACTAGTATTGCGATAAAGGAGATGAGTAGCTGCTTTGTTGAAGAAATCGGCATCTGTGCAACATTGCGAAACTTGCATGAATGCTACACCTGAAGATCCAAATCGCCAACCTACCGCAAGGTTGCCCATCTAACGCTCGCCATCACCTGGCCGCCAACAAATCATAAAGGTCAGCAGCTTATGTGGTGGCGGCTCAGGCGCATGGCGATGTTAGATGCTCCCCAATGTGAGGACATCAGTTCGCATACTTTGTCTCTTGAAGCATATATTCGTCAATGGCAAACTGAAGATCTTCGTCGGTCATGCAGAAAATCTCTGTATCAGGCCTCCTCAGATGGTTGAACTTGGCATGGATATCGGACTCAACCTTCAAACTGATTTGCTCGCTTGGTAATTTGATTGATATAATAAGCCTGCATGGGCCAAATTGCTTAATCCGCTTTGGAACTGACTTTGCCTTGCCTATTTTGTAATAATGCTGACCATTGACGGTTTTATGAAAGGTCAGCAACTGCACAAGATACACATGGCTATGATTCTCGTCTTGGAGATCAATCAATGAAAATGCTGGTCCCTTGTCAGGCCTAAACTTGATGGGAGGGTTTGGCCACCTCCCTGCAATTGTGGCAATTAGCTTCTTGGTCATCATAGGGCTAGCTAAGAATTCATAATGCTCGTCATCGGAGTAGATAGCAGTCCACTTCTTGCCTCTTGCTTTTGTTAGGCTTGGCCGATGGCCAGTCTGGCGAAAAGGAATATCTGGATCACCTTTAAGCTGCCCTGCCTTCATTAATTCAATGGAATGATATATCCAGATTGTTCCCTTTGACTTATCTTCAATATCCTTCCAAAAGACCGAATACACATCAAGCCTGCCCGGCTTGCGCTGGGGAATAGGCTTTGGCGGGCCACCTGCGGGGTCACCCGGATACCTCCTTCGCTTGACAGGCATTTTGACTCATCGAGCTACATCTATGTTTAGCGACATCTGTACCAGCTTGCAATAGCTTCGATCCGTTGGTCTGGAGATGCAGCTAACGCTCCAAATCAGAAGCGGGCCGGGATCCCCGCATTTATGTACCCTCTTTACCCGTCTTCTGCATTTGGTTGTTATGCATCACTTCGCTGTCTCAGTCTGCATCGGCTCGAATGATTTCTCGACGCCAGGAGTGGGTGGGAACGAAACACGACCAGTCGTTGTTAGTATCACTTCACGGCAAGCCTTCGCGAATTCTAAATCGACCTTTGCTGTAAGATATTGCACCAATTGGAAAAGGTCCGGGGTGAATATCAATGCAGTTGAAGACGTTTGCGCCGCACTGATGCACTTCTCGGTGAACGGATCTGCTCGATCGCAAAGCTTCATTAGGCGAAAAGCATTTCCGAAGAGGACCGGTTTGGCAGGTTTTATAACGTCTTCACGTTGAAGGTCCTCGTTAATGTTCATTGCAAGTTGTCGGAGTTTGTCGATATTTACCGCTTTGTTGTCCTTCCCTTCAGCTTCACCAATAAGTCGTCCCTCCTGTGACTCAAAAACCACATCGAACTCTGAATCTGTCTCCTTAAATGGATTAGCGGTGAATCCAAGCATGCGGAGCGCATCAATGATTGCACTTTCCAGTGGCTTGCCTTTCTCATAAAGAAGCGCTCTAAGTGAACCTGCAGATCGTAGCTTATCTTCCAAGTCCTCCTTATATCTCTGCGCCTTTTCGGCCTCGCGTTCAGCATCCAATAACTGCACTCGAAGAGCATTTTCTGTTCCGAGGCTAAACTCCGGCTCGGCCGCCCACGTTGGCTCGGGCGTAATTTCACCCGAGCTACGCAGCGCTTTATCCAAAGCAACTACTGCTGCCAACATGCGTCCGGCAAATTTCGACGCGTCTGCAGTCCAGTTTTCCTCTCCTTCATGCTCAATCGCGAAATTGGCCGGATAGAAGTCAATATCTGGAAGAAGGAGCAGCGAGCCGGCCGATGACTTGCTTCTATACAGTGCACCTACCGCCTTTTCACCCGTGCGGGTCATTATGCAGGCTGGTACCTTGGCCTCAGTGAGTTGCACTCTGTACTGCGAGTGACTCTCGAACTCTGACCAATAAGGAGCCAGCAACTCTGCAGTGCGTGCGGCTAATTTCATCGCATTTCCGGTCGCGATTACCGGCGCTAACGTTGCTGGTATCGATTTGTAGTTGTCGTATTCTTTCACAATTCGTGTGGTTTTTTGATTTCGCCCAGTACCAGAGTAGGTCCGTTGGCCAGTGTCAACATAAACTGTTTCGAGTTCCGACAGGTATACGATTACAGTTTTTCCGCTTTCAACTGCCTGTTTGATCTCGCGACGCCAGTGTTCACAGCACTCTTTCAGCTGGAATGAGGCGCTTTCGTAGAAGCTTGGTTTCCCTTGGTAATTACTGTAGCTCATAAAGTCGCAAAACCCTGGCTTAAACAGCACAATGTCCCAATCGAGAAGCGACATTTTTGACTGAAAGCTCGCATGCTCTGCAGCCGAAGATGCAAGCTCCAATCCAACGGCTAGGATTCGCTTCTTACTCATTTACGCGACCCGGTTTTTGTGAAGCCTAACGCGTATTGGATGGTTTCCGAGAACCACGGCGGCGCTCCTGCTTCTGTCAGATAACCACCTCCTTGTTGCCAAGGCAATCCTAGTCACCGCAGTCAGTTCATGGCAGAGGTGTTTGTCTTGAGCAGTGGTTATCGGACCCGAAATCCCCATGTTGCGGTTGACACAAGCCGCCCCACGGGCTGAATGAGGGCCGACCCTGAATGGCTGGCACGCCAGAAGCTCTAGGTATATTGCTGCCGCAAACAGTGCCCGATTGCCCGCGCATCGTTGCAATACGGCTGGCCTCTCGGAGCACCAGCCCTTGATTGGGTCCCTGCCCCGCGAGGGCCTCATGGCCTTGGCGCCATCAGCCGTTCCAGGGTGGCCTGCTGGGCTGGATTGAGGGGCTTCCGGGGGTGGTCGTGGGGCACCAGGCAGTTGTCCTTTTCGTTGATGGGGGCTGCTGCGGTGGTGGCTCCGCCGGCGCTGAGGGAGGAATTGCGATAGATGCTGCGGCCCTCCTTGATCGTTTCGAGCACCTGGATGTTCTTGATGGCCAGCGGCTCCACCTTGAGGGGATTGGCGCTCAGCACCACCAGGTCGGCCAGCTTGCCGGGCTCTAGGGAGCCTTTGGTTTTTTCCTCGTGGAATTGGTAGGCGCCGTTGATTGTCAAGGCGCGCAATCCGTCGTAGGGGCTCACCTTTTCCTGGGGCGATAGCACCACGCCCGATTTGGTGGTGCGGTTGACGATGTTCCAGAGGGCATAGATCAGGCTGGAGCTGACGCCCGCCGGCATGTCGTGGTGGATGGTCCAGGGGATGCCGGCTCGCTGCACCGAACCGGCAGCGCCGGCCCAGGCCAGCCGCTCGGGGCCCATCAACTTGGCCAGATAATCGCCCATTGGGAAAATACCGCCGGCGGTGAAGCTGGTGATGGCGCCCACCTTTTTGGCCCGCTCGATCTGGTCTGGCCTTAGGAACTGGGCGTGCTGGATGATCGGCCGATGGTCGGCCGGGCCTTGGGCGGCATGGGCCTTCTCGATGGCGATCAGAAAATTCTCAACCGCCTGGTCGCCGATGCTGTGGCCGGCCACTTGGCGGTTGCTTTTCCAGTAGCTGGCCACGGTGGCTTCCACTGCGGCCTGAGGATCGACGGCCATCCCACGGAAGTTTTTCTCAGTGTTGCCCGGCGGATTTGTGGTGTAGGGCTGGGACATGTAGGCGTTGTCCATGCTGCCGTCCAGCCAGAACTTCACCCCCGCCAGCCGCACCCTGTTGATGTAACGACCATCGCCATCCGGCCGCGGCGCCCGCGACGCCGGATCGGCGTACTGGGCGACCACGGCGCTGCGGCCAGCCTTGGCCTGCTCCAGGAAGGAATGCTTCACGAACAGCAGCAGGTCGATCGGCAGCAGTTTCTCGTCGAGCATCTGACGGGCCACGTCGATGTCGTCATCACTGAGACCGAATCCCATCTCGGAGGCTGTGGTTTGACCATTGGCCGCCCACAGGGCCACTGCCTTGGCCACTCCCTGGCGAATCTGGGCCGGGGTCAGGGGCGCCTTGGCCGCCAGCACCGCAAACACCGGCGCTTCGGCGATGTGGCCGCTGGGCTCGCTGCTGCCCGGTTTGCGGGAGATCACCCCCCCGGCCGGATCCTTGCTACTGGCATTCCAGCCCATTTGTTTGAGCAGCACGGAGTTGATCGAACCCTGGTGGGCGGAGCCGTCCTGCACGAACACCGGCCGGGTGGTGCTCACGCTGTCGAGCTCCTCCTTGGTGGGATGGCGGTTTTCGGCGAGCTGTTCAGCCCGGTAGCCCAGGCCCTCCACCCACACCCCCGCCGGCAGGGTGGCGGCATGGGCCTTCATGCGCCCCAGCAGCTCGGGGATGCTCTTGACGCCTATCAGGTCGGCATTTAGCAATGTGTGGCTGGCCAGCACCAGGTGCCCGTGGGCATCGACAAATCCTGGCAGCAACGTCCGTCCGGCCAGATTCACCTGGCGGACGCCGCCCCCAGCCGCCTTGATCGCCCCGGCCAGGGGCCCCACATAAACGATGCGGCCGCCCTTCTCCACCAGCGCCTCGGCATAGGCCGGCGCCGGCCCCGCCATGGTGAGGATGTCGCCGCCGCTAAATAGCGTTGGCGGCGGCGAGGCTGCTGGCAACGCTGGGCCCGCTGGGCTGGCGGCCACGGCACCTCTTGGCACCAGCGGAAGAGCCAGGCTGAGCAGCCCACCGAGCAGCAGCGGGGCAGGCACGGCTTGGGCGAAGCTGCGTACGGAGGCAAGGGAGCGCATAAGCGGGCCAATGGTGCCAAAAGCCTGCCGATCGATGGTCGCCGCCGCCAAGCTTTTTTGCGTTTTTTAGACACATTGGCACCCTCCGATGGCTAGCCAAGCGGCGGCAGGGTCGGCAACATCGTGCCAACGCATATTTCTATTGGCGTGCAAACCCCGGCCAGCGGCAGCCCCAGGCGTACGGCCTTGATACCAGCCAGCGGGGACTTGCGTGCCTGGCCCCTGCTAGTGCCCCTGGCCCTTCTAGGCGGCGCAGCGGTGGCCACCGATCTGCCCTTGGCGTCCCTGGAGCCGGCCCTGGCACTCCCAGCCTGCCGCCAGGCCCTCAGGCTCAGCCCCGACGCCCCCGCAGCCCTGCTCCTGAAAGGCGATCCTGGCCTGGCAGCCAGGATTGGGGCCACCCCCGCCTGCCAGCCGGCCCTGGGGGCCCTGCAGCGGCTCGAAAGCCTTGAGCGAGAACTGCAGCAATCGCGGCTCCAAGTAGCGGCGCAACAAGCCCAGCTGGCTGCCGAAGCCGCCCGGCAGGAGACTTTGGCCGCTGAATTGGCCCAGCTGCGCAGCCAACTTGGCGGCTCGGGGGTGGCCGCAAGCAAGCCTGCCCCGAGCGCCCTTCCTGCCCCAGGCTCCCCGGCCCCTGGGCCCGCCCCTGGTCCCAGCCCCGCGACCATCGCCAGCTCACCGGCCAGCACCCCAGCACCCCCCAGCGGAGCCCCGACCAACGGCGCCTCCTCCTCTGCCGCAGCTGCAGCAGCCAGCCCTGAATCCCAGAGCGGCAGTACCTCAGCCCAGCAATCAGGCCTGAGCTACACCAACGGCAAGGGCTTCACCCTGCAATCCAATGGCGCCAGCTTGAAGCTATGGGCTGAGGCCAAACTGTTGGGTTTTTCCAGCAGCCGCTACACCTTCAATTCGGGTCAACCCCTGATCGTCAGCCCCAAGAATCCCGACACCTCCTACGACCTCTCGGCCCAACAAAGCATGGTCTACGGCGCCTTCCAGGGTCCGCAGTGGCATGGTTGGACCCCTGGCGCCTTCGCCATCTTCTGGCTGCAGGACAACATCCTGGCCGAGGGCTATCAGTTCACCCCGGTGGTTTATTACGGCGAGATCAGTAACGGAACCTGGCGATTTGCCGCCGGCCAGGGATTCGATGTCTTCGCGCCCCGCGATCCCGACACCCTGCCCAATGGCAAATTGGCCGCCTCCGGCAACCCTGGCGCCTACCGGCCCCAATTCCGGCTAGAGAACCACTTCAAGGCGGGCGAGGGTTTTGGTGGGGCCCTCCAGCTCGCCGCAGCCTCCCCCGTCACCACCGCCTTGCCGGACCAGGTCGACCTGTCCAATCTCCAGAGCCAGGAAATCGTCGAAGACAACGGTTGGCCCAATGTCGAAGGCCGTTTGTCCCTGGGATTCGGGGCCACCAAGGAGCGGGCCGGGGGCCGCCAGCTCCGTCCCCTGGAGCTGGGCTTCTCCGGGGTGGTGGGCCAGCTGCGCGTGCTCGACAACATCCGGGCCCTGACTCCCCTCACCCTGACCAGTGATCGCTCCGTCATCTCTGTCTGGGGAGCGGCCTTCGATGGCCAGCTGGCCCTGGGGCGGCGGCTGGGCATCTCCGGTGAGCTGTATACCGGCCAGGGCCTGGGGGAATACATGTCCGGCATCCTGCAGACCTACAACCGCAGCTCCAACCAGGCCGTGCCGACCTCCGGGGGCTGGGCCCAGTTGTACGTCTACCTCAGCGACAACCTGCGCCTCAATCTCGGCTACGGCATCGACCACGCCCAGGACGGTGGCGCCTTCAGCCTGTTAACCAACTCCACCGCCTTCGCCAACTTGGTCTGGGACGTCAACCCCTGGTTGCAGCTTGGCCTCGAAGGCAATTACAAACTCACCACATATGACACCTTTGGCGACAAGGACGCCTGGATCGTGATTTCCCAGGTGATGTTCAGGCTGTGAACCGCCCGGCTCCCAGGCTCAACGCCGCAGCAACCACAGCACCAGACTGAGGCCAGCTGAAACCAACAGACCGCTGGTGAGCGGGAAATAAAAGCTGAAGCCAGGCCGTTGAATGCTGATGTCCCCCGGCAGGCGGCCCAGGCCGCTGCTGCTGATCAGCGGCCAGAGCAGACCAACCACAAGCAAAAGGGCTCCAGCAGCAAGAAGAAGGCGTTGCATGGTTCGGGGCGTACGGGTTGAAGGCGTTCAATGACCATGGCCATGGTGGGCCAATTTGGGATTGGGTGCCACCTGGCTGGCGCTGTTCACCGCGTTTCGATCGAGGCGATCGACTCCCAGTCGAAAGATCGGCCGCCCCTCCTTGATCGTTTCCAGCACCTTGATCGTGTTGATTTTACTGGGATCTACCTGGAGCGGATCGCGCTCCAGGATCACCAGGTCGGCGCGTTTGCCCGCCTCAAGGGTGCCCTTGCTCTTTTCTTCGAAATATTGATAGGCCGCCCAGTCCGTCATCGCCTTAAGGGCCACGTAGGCGGATACCCGCTCGGCGGGCCCCAGCACGAAGCCGCTGCGGGTGGTGCGGGTGACGGCGGTCTGGGCCAGGCGCAGCATGTCGGGCGGCACCACGGGGGCATCATTGTGGTTGGTGAAGATCACCCCCTTGCCGTAGGCATGGCCCGTTGGGCTGATGCCCGCCGCCCGCTGCTCGCCGAAGCTCTGGCGGTGCCAGTCGCCCCAAAAAAAAGTGTGGGCGGTGAAGAAACTCGGCACAATGCCCAGGGGTCCCATCTGGTCGACCTGGTCGTGGCGGGCCAGCTGGGCATGGATCGCCACGGGCCGCAGATCCTTGGCGCCGTAGGTGCTGCGGGCTTTGCGCACGGCGTTCAGCAACTGGTCGAGGGCGGCGTCGCCATTGGTGTGGGTGATCACCTGTATGTTGTTGCGGTAGCCGAAAGCCACCCAGTCGTCTACCTCCCGCTGGCTCATTACGGGGTAAGCGCGGTAGTCGGCCTTCTGGCCGGCGGGCGGGCTGGCGTAGGGCTGGCTGACGAAGGCTGTTTTGCCTTGGGGCGAGCCATCGCCGGTGAGCTTGATGCCGCCGATCTTGAGGTGGTTCTCGTAGATCCCCACCTTCAGCTTCGCCGCCGTGCCCGCCCCATCCAGCGGCGGCGCCGGGGCCGCCGTGGCGGCGCTGGCGAATTCGCGGCCGGCGTTCGACAGCATCGAACCCAGCGGGGCTGAGGAGCCGGGGGTATGAATTTCAACGCCCTTGAGCCTGCCATCAAGGGAATTGAGATCCCCCAGGACTCTGAAAAACGGATAGGCCACCACATCCACAATCAGGCGCCCCTGACGACCCGCTTCGCGCAGCAGGGCAATGTTGGCGGCGTTGCTCAAGCCATCTTGGGCGGTGGTGATGCCGTAGCTGGCCCACCATTTCTGCACTTGATCCAAACGCCGCAGTTTCTCCGCCAGGCTGGGCTGGGGAATCAGGGGCATGAACGGCAGGCCCGCCGTTTCTTCCAGCACCCCATTGGGATCGCCCGTGGCGGCATCGCGCTGGATGAGGCCTCCGGCTGGATTCGGGGTGGCTTTGCTGATTTTCACC
>Ga0209088_10002940_pt1 | contig 10205 bp, 9 predicted proteins | sample S_140625_EF_Meta_FD_187324 | JGI IMG/M metagenome (GOLD analysis project Ga0209088, IMG submission 187324) | Freshwater microbial communities from Lake Simoncouche, Canada to study carbon cycling - S_140625_EF_MetaG (SPAdes) (version 2) | ecosystem: Environmental > Aquatic > Freshwater > Lake ...
CATTCAAAACGCTCTTGTGTTTGATGGCTCAGGCGCAGAGCCTGAAATGCAAGATGTCGCGGTTCACCAAGGCACCATTGTGGCCATGGGCAAAAACTTGGGTCACACCGCGGCGAATTGCATTGACGCAACCGGCCTGGCCCTCATGCCCGGCATCATCGATTCGCACACTCATTTTGATGCTCAAATTACCTGGGACTCTCACGTTCGCCCCTCCCCCGCTTTGGGCGTGACCACCGCGATCATAGGCAACTGCGGCTTCACCATCGCGCCTTGCCGTCCCAAAGACCGCGAACTTACCATGCGCAACTTGACGCAGGTTGAGGGCATGTCCTTGCAGGTCTTGCAACATGGCATCGATTGGGACTTTGAAACCTTTCCCGAATATTTGGCCATGCTCAAACGCAAGCAATGCGCCATCAATGTGGCAGCTTACATTGGCCACTCGTCCGTGCGCACATGGGTGATGGGAGAAGATGCCAACAAACGCGAGGCCACTGCGGCTGAAATAGCAGAAATGGCCGACTTGGTTCGCGACGCCATGGCCGCAGGTGCCATTGGTTTTGCCACCAGCACAAGCCCGGCACACAATGGTGAGGGTGGTTTTCCAATGCCGTCTCGCTTGGCCTCTGACGAGGAAATGATGCAACTCACTCTGGCCATGAGCAGCCAAGGGGGCGGCGTTTACATGGTGACCAAGGGCGGGCAAATGCCCGTGTCATTTTTAGAGTCCTTGTCAGCCGCCAGCAACCGGCCTGTCATGGTGGCCGCCTTGCTTCACAACTCAACCAACCCCAACGGTGTGTTCAATGACTTGAAGGCAATTAGCGAAGCCAACGAGCGCGGCCGTAATTTGAAAGGCCAAGTTTCATGCTGCCCTTTGAGCATGGACTTTACATTCGCTTCTGCCTATCCGGTAGAGGGCCTGGCCAACTGGAAGCCTGCACTTGGATTGAATCACGAAGCCCTGAAAGCTTGTTTGAGGAGCTCCGAATTTAGAGCCAAGGTCAAAGAAGAACTTTTGCAAACGGCCGCCTTTCGTTTGTTCAACAACGAATGGGAAAAGGTGCATGTGGTTGAAACATTCAAACCCGAGAACCAAGTTCATGAACAACAAAGCGTGGCTGCCTTGGCCTCACAAAAAGGCGTAGACCCACTCGACTTTGCGCTAGACCTTGCACTTGAGGAAGACCTGCGCACCGTGTTCACAGCCATGTTGCTCAATAGCGAAACAGCAGCGGTTGCACAGTTACTCAATCATCCCCACAGCCTGGTTTCCCTCAGTGACGCAGGGGCCCACCTGACGTTTTTCAATGACGCTGGCTTTGGCTTACACCTTCTAGGCTATTGGTCCAGAGAAATAGGCGCCATGAGCATGGCCCAAGCTGTGCATCAACTGACCGCACAACCAGCCGAAATTTTGGGTTTGAAAAACAGAGGTTTATTGCGCCAAGGCTACGCCGCCGACCTGCTCTTGTTCGACCCCAACACGGTAGGCCGCGGCCCCAAAAAACGCGTCTTTGATTTGCCCTTGGGCGCCCCCCGCCTACATACCGACGCTGTTGGCGTCCACGGCGTCTGGGTGAACGGCCAACTCACAGCCGACCAAAACGGCATGAAAGAAAACACACCCTTGGCAGGCCAACTCCTCACAGAATTTCATTAATTGGGGTCAGATCAACATTAATTTTCACGCGGTGTTAAGGTTCATCTATGAAAACACGTTTCCTCTTTGCTTTGTTCTTCACCTTTTGGAGTCAATACGCCATGGCCATTGAAGAACCCCGATACACCTTGGTCTTGAAGACTGGCACGTTTGAAGTCCGTCAGTATGCACCCATGCTGGTTGCGGAAACGGTGGTTGAAGGCGATATGGACGAGGCTTCTAACCGAGGCTTTCGAAGAATTGCAGACTATATTTTTGGCAACAACCAGTCGGCACAAACGGGCAGCTCGGCCAAAATAGCCATGACCGCCCCTGTGACTCTCGAGCCGCAATCAGAAAAAATTGCCATGACTGCGCCGGTCACCATGAGTTCTGCCAACAACACGGGCAGCCTTGCCGACAGCAACATGACGGGCAGTCAAAAGTGGCGCGTGCACTTTGTCATGCCGTCCCAATACACCATGGCCAACATTCCACAACCTAAAAACGCCGATGTTAAATTGCGAGAAATTCCGGGTAAGTTTTTTGCAGTAAACAACTACACAGGCTTCAACACACAGTCGGGTGTGCAAGCCAAAACAGATGCGCTCATGACATGGGTTCAAGAAAAAAAGCTGAAAGCGCTAAGCAGCCCTCAGCTCTCGCGCTACGACCCACCTTGGACTTTGCCCATGTTTCGGCGCAACGAAATCATGGTTGAAATTGAAGAAACCAAGGCGCCAAATTGAGCCTCTATTAAGCCCTGTCATCGCTTGCGCTTGCATTCAATCAGAATTTTGCAATCGCAATTCGCGCCACAATAAGTAGAGGCCACTTACCACCACAATGCATGCACCAAGCACCACGGCGTGATCGGGCACTTGTCCAAAGACAAGCCAACCTCCCAGCGCCATGTAAATAATTTGTTGGTACAAAAAAGGGCCAAGCACGGCAGCCGTGGCATAGCGATGCGCCAATGCCGAGGCTGTGTGGCCTAAACCGCCCGTTAAGCCAGTGAGCACAATGACGCACCACACCTGCCAACCATCTGGCGTTTGCCAAAACCAAATGGCAAAAGGTGCCAAGACCAAAGAGGGCACAGCAGCCGATGCCAGCTGTGTCGAAATGGGGTGATCGCTGCCAGCCAATCTGCGCGTCATTAAATTGAAGGCAGCATAAATTAAAGCATTCAAAATGCTGAGCAAAATGGCAGGATGGAAACCTTGACTGCCTGGCCGAATGATGACCAACACACCGACAAAACCCAGGCAAATGGCCATCCAACGTTTGGCATCAAGACGTTCATGAAGCACCCAAGCAGAAATGAGGGCAATGAGAATGGGGACAGAGAACTGCACTGCGCCAGTTTCCGCCAGCTGTAAATATTGCAATGCAAAGAAATTGAGCCCAGTCATCACGGCCAACATCAGGCCTCGAAGCAATTGCAAACGTGGGTTATTGATCGTGAACAAGCCCTTGCCCATGGAGGGCATGAAAATGGCCGTTGTTAAAAAGGTGTGAAACAAGAACCTCAACCAAACCACTTGCAACACAGGCAAGCTTTGCACCAACCACTTGGCACTGGTGTCTAGCACTGCAAACATCAAGGTGGTGACCGTGACCAATACGATGCCGATTTGTCGATGGCGAGCCGTATCGGAAAACAGTTGGGACATTGCAATTGAAATCGATGTAATTGGGGTCAGATCATAATTGTTTTGTTGGTTGAACAATGATGTAATCTTGTTCACCTGCATCCCACCTCATTCATTTCAGACCGTGCACCACGTCATTCCCCTCTTCCCACTCTCACAAGGCTTGTTTCCCGACGGCATGCTCCAACTTCAAATTTTTGAAGTGCGCTATCTAGATCTCATCAAGCGATGCCAACAGCAACAGATACCTTTTGGTGTGGCTTGGATCAAAGAAGGCAGCGAAGTTCAGGTGCCCGGCCAAGAGCCCGCGCTTCATTCAATGGGTTGCATGGCTCATATTAGAGAGTTTGAGCAGGTGCAAGCCAACTTTTATCGCATTGTGTGCCAAGGTGGTTTGCGCTTTGAATTGCACGATGTCAAACCCGGCCCCTATGGCGTGTGGCAAGGAAGCGTCTCTTATTTGGCCCAAGATCCTGAAATTGAATTGCCCACAAGCCTTCAAGCTCACGCAGACCGACTGGGCAAAGTGATTGCAACAGCTCAGCAACAAGGGGTGATTGACAAGCTGCCCATTTTTGCGCCCTACCACTTGGACCAATGCGGATGGCTTGCCAATAGATATGCGGAAGCATTGCCCATCTCTACAGATCAGAAACTGCAACTGCTTTGCGAACTAGACCCTTTGAAACGGCTTGAAGAGGTGGCGCGCTTGATGCAATGAGTTTAAATTTATTGAAATCCAAGCTTTTGCCTTGCGATTTCATTGACAGCTTCTGTTTCGTTGAGCACATCAGCTTTTTCGAGCATTCTGGTCATGTACAGTTTGTTGTCAAGAAAGGCAATGATAAATTGCCAAATACCGAACGTCACGACAGTGATGGCCAAATGCAAAAGTCCCACAAGAAGCACTCCACGAAATACATGAACAAACCAGCCGAAAAATAAAAACGTCCAACTAAATCCATAGAAACCTGATTTCATGAGACCCGTCTGGGGGTGAATGATTGCAACTCTTTGGGCCATTTTGAAATTACCCACATTGCTTAGCTTTTTGTAATATGGCAATTGTCAATTCATTGATAGTGATAGGTGGATGAAGACAAAGGGGAGTTGACAATAAAAGGAATCAGATCAACATTAATTGCTCAGGCAACAAAAAAGCACCTCGAGGGTGCTTGATGTTGTGAAGAATGTTGGTAGGCGCGATTGGACTCGAACCAACGACCCCCACCATGTCAAGGTGGTGCTCTAACCAGCTGAGCTACGCGCCTACAAATTCAGCCCGCATTGTAGCATCAAAAAAATGGCCCCCATTGACCTCAGTCAGAACCCTAATTGCGCTTAACTCGGCCCACGCCAGACACCGATTTCACGGTTTGCATCACTTTCCTTAAAAGCGTAGCGTCTGACACTTCCACAGTGAAGGTCATCCAGGCTGTACCCTTCACGGACTGGGTTTGCACCCCCACCACGTTCATTTTTTCTTTGGCAAACACCTCAGAAATATCTCTGAGCAAACCCTGCCTGTCGGTGGCCTCTATCGAAACCTCCACGGGGTAAAGCAAATTTTGACCTGGTTTTTGCACGCCCCAGCGTACCTCGATCACGCGCTCACCGTGCTTGGCCAAAAGCGGCAGAAAAGTGCGGCAATCGTCCCGATGAATGCTCACACCTTTACCACGCGTGACAAAACCACTGATGGCATCGGGCGGCGCTGGCCGGCAGCATTTGGACAATTGCGTGAGCAATGAATCAACCCCCACCACCAACACACCCGACTGCGATTTGGCGGGCACCACCCTGGATTTTTTAAGCAGCACAAAATCGTCGGGCTGCATCACGGGTTCTGGCGGTCTTAAGAACACCTCGATGTTGCGCAAAGAAAATTCATCTTTGCCCACTGTTTCAAACAAGGCCTCTGACGACTTGAAGCCCAAGTCGGATGCCAAGTCCTCTAGCTTGATCGCCGTCTTGCCTTCGCGCTGCAAAATCTTTTCAACCGCCTCACGCCCCTTGGCAATGCTCTCGTGCGTAATTTGCGCATTGAACCAAGCACGCACTTTGGCGCGCGCACGGTGACTGACCAAATAACCCAAATCGGTGTTGAGCCAGTCGCGAGACGGCCCGCCCTCTTTGACGGTGCTCACCTCTACCGTTTGACCGTTCTGCAAAGGTGTGTTCAAGGGAATCATCACGCCATCGGCTTTGGCACCGCGGCAACGGTGGCCCAAGTTGGTGTGCACGGTGTAGGCAAAGTCAATGGGCGTGGCCCCTTTGGGCAATTCCACAATGGCTGCGTTGGGCGTCAGCACATAGATGCGATCGTCAAACAAGGCCTCACCGTCGGCGTCTGAAGCCGCTGCCTCTGAAAGCTTTGATTGAACACCATCTGCCGCGTCCGAAGACATCTCCCTTTCCCAAGCCAACAACTGTCGGAGCACCGCAATTTTGGCGTCGTAATCGCTGTTGGCACTGACACCTGCATAGCCCTTGGCACCCGCCTCTTTGTAAGCCCAGTGCGCAGCCACACCAAGCTCTGCATGGTCGTGCATGGCTTGGGTTCGAATTTGAATTTCAATGGGCCGCCCTTCATCATCTCGAACCACTGTGTGCAATGACTGATAGCCATTGACCTTGGGCTTAGCGATGTAGTCGTCAAACTCCGACGCAATGGGCACGTAGCGCGAGTGAATCCAACTGAGTGCCTCATAACAATTGGCCACGTTGGCCACAATGACGCGCATGGCCCGAATGTCAAACACCTGAGAAAAGTCGAGCGACTTGCCACGCATTTTTTTGACAATGCTGTAGATGTGTTTGGGCCGCCCCTGCACCGACGCTTTGATATTTTGCGCAGCCAATTCAGCTTGAACTTGCTCGCGCAACATTTGCATGTTGGCTTCGCGCTCGGTGCGTTTTTCGTGCAGCAGCTTGGCTATTTGCTTGTAGGTGTCGGGTTCTAAGAATCGGAAAGACAAGTCTTCCAATTCCCATTTAATTTCCCAGATACCCAGGCGGTTGGCCAGTGGCGCAAACACCTGCAATGACTCTTTCGCCATGGCTGCGGGTACTTCTTTTTTGGCACTGGCAAAATAGCGCAGCGTTTGCAATCGCGAGGCCAAGCGCAGGATGATCACGCGCAAGTCTTTGCTAAAGGCCAGCAACATTTTGCGCACGTTTTCTGTTTGCGAGCGCGGGTCGTTTTGTAGCTGCGCTGAGGGACTGGCGGTGCGAGAAACGCGCTGCACTTCTTCCAACTTGGTAGTTTCGACTGCCAACAACGCAAACTCAGTGCCGAAGGTTTTGGCAATCACTTCTTGCGGCCTGCTCAGGTAGGGGCAAGCATAAACCAAATAGCTGGCCGCTTTGACGTCGTTGCCGCTGCTCATGGTGTCCAAGATGGCCACCACGGCATCGGCATGCGCAAGCAAATTCTCGCCGGTGTCTAAAACATCTCCCGCCAAAAAGGGTTCTGCAAAAGCCCTGGCGCGCTCCAGCACATCACCCACACCAGCTTCAGCAGATGCATTGAGCTCTGGGGCGTCTTTGTTGCTCACTCACTCAACCCTAAAAACTGAGTGACCAATTCAGTTTGATCGGGGTGCGTCAAGGTAGGCGCATGGCCCACACCTTGCAACGACACCACCTTGGCACAGGGCCCACGCTTGGACATTTCTTCTGCGGCAGCCGCACTCAACAACTCGGATGCTGCCCCGTGAATGAGCAGGGTTTTGCATTGAATCAAGTCGTAAATTTGCCAGAGCCCTGCCTCACCCGCTTGGGCTTGCTCTTGCGTGACAGCACGGACAGGCACACGCAATGCGGGGTCGTAGTGTAAACAGAAAGTGCCATCTTCTAAGCGACGAACCATGTGCTGCGACAATGCCAACCATTCTTCAGCCGTGTGGGGACCAAAGGCCTTGGAGATTTCCCAGATGGCATTGGCCGCCTCTTGCACTGTCTGAAACTTGCCTACCTCGCCCACATAGGTCTTCATGTTCAAAATGGACTTCCAAGAAACTGGCGGCCCAATGTCGTTCAGAACCAAATGGCGAATTGGCAGCGGCAATCCGCGGGCGGCTATTAACATGCCAATGACGCCCCCCATGCTGGTGCCCACCCAATCGAGGCACTCTATGGCCCTTTGATCATTCAAGCTTTGCAGCAACATCGCCATGTCACCCGCATATTGGGCAAATTGATAGCCCATAGGGTCTTGCAGCCAATCGCTTTGGCCTCGCCCCACCACATCGGGGCAAATGACTCTGATAGCGGGCATATGGGCAGCCTGTGCAGCGGCCACCAACGCCTGAGCAAGCACATCAAAATCACGCCCCTGCCGGGTTAAACCATGCACACAAAACACCACATGCGAAGCCGATGCATCACCCCAAGACCAATAGGCCATGCGGTGAGAGCCTTGTGGGTTGGGACAAGAAACAAAATCGAGGAAGGGTTCAGACATGGTGTAACTCGGTGGGTCTCTGGGAGCTTTCGCTTCGGGTTCAATTCTAAATTTAGCAAAGGGCGTCAGTCTGGCGTGGCATAGAGGCGCCATAATTGAGTTTTGTACATCGTAATTCATTCGGAGAACCACCATGCTGCAAGGCAAAACTGCACTCGTTACCGGCTCTACCAGCGGCATTGGATTGGGCATTGCCAAAGCCTTGGCCCAACAAGGCGCCAACATTGTGCTCAATGGCTTTGGCGATCATGCCGGCCCTGAAGCCGAAATTGCAGCCCTTGGCGCCAAAGTGGCTTATCACGGCGCTGACATGAGCCAACCCGCCGAAATTGAAGCCATGGTGAAATTTGCCCAAGACACATTTGGCAGTGTCGATATTTTGGTCAACAACGCCGGCATTCAGCATGTGGCCCGGGTTGAAAACTTTCCCGTCGAGCGATGGGATGCCATCATTGCCATCAATTTGTCCAGTGCCTTTCATGCCTCCCGCGCTGTATTGCCCGCCATGCAAAAAGCCAACTGGGGTCGCATTATCAATGTGGCGTCTGTTCACGGTTTGGTGGGCTCAGCAGAAAAGTCGGCTTATGTGGCGGCCAAGCACGGCATTGTGGGCTTGACCAAAGTCACTGCTTTAGAAAACGCCACCTCAGGCGTCACGTGCAATGCCATTTGCCCAGGCTGGGTGCTCACGCCGCTGGTTCAAAAACAAGTCGACGCCAAAGCGGCTGCTTTGAACTTGTCTAACGCGGACGCCACCAAATTGTTGTTGGGCGAAAAAGAGCCTTCTTTGCAATTTACCACCCCAGAAGAGTTAGGTGAGTTGGCGGTGTTCTTTTGCTCGGCTGCCGGCAACAACATTCGCGGTGTGGCTTGGAACATGGACGGCGGTTGGGCAGCGCAATAAACCATCGCCCACCACAAAAAAGTCATCTCTCTGAAGATGGCTTTTTTATTTCAAGGCTTGTGAATCAACACCACCGCCCTGGCCTCCATGCTAAGGCCCTCGCCCACGGGGCCCATTTTTTCGGCCGTTTTGGCTTTCACATTGACATGCGACTCTGGCACGCCCAAGGCTTTGGCAATGGACGACCGAATGTCTGATCGATGCGGTGCCAATTTGGGCGCTTGCGCAACGATGGTGCAATCGACGTTGCCCAGTTGCCAACCCAGCTGCTTCACATGTTGGTAGGCTTTCTTCAAAAGCACCACAGAATCAGCGCCTTTGTAGGTCGCATCGGTGTCTGGAAAGTGCTGACCAATGTCACCCAAACCAGCCGCGCCAAGCAACGCATCGGTAATGGCATGCAACAGCACATCGGCATCTGAATGGCCTAACAATCCCTTTTCAAAAGGTATTTGAACCCCGCCCAACATCAAGGGGCGGCCCTCTACCAAGGCATGCGTGTCCCAACCCTCGCCGACTCGAATGTTCATTTTCTGCTCCCTAGCAAATCTTCTGCCAATGCAAAATCAGATGGATAAGTGACCTTGAAATTGTGCGGGCTGCCCACCACCAACTTGGGCGCAAAGCCCGCCATTTCTATGGCGCTGGCTTCATCGGTGATGCCATCAAAATTGTCCAAAGCCTTGGCTTTCAAGGCGGCATGCAAAGCCCCAGCGCGAAACATCTGCGGTGTTTGCGCCAACCATTTGTCATGCCTGGGCAGGGTTTCGCTCACACGACCATTGACAGCGGCCTTTAAGGTGTCGGGCAAAGGCAAGGCCAAAAGACCGCCCACTTCATCGTCCATACAGGCATCGATCAAGCGGTTTATTTCAAACTCAGAAATGAGGCAACGCGCTGCGTCGTGCACCAAAATCCAATCGGTTGCTTGAACACCTTCAGGGTCTTTGACGCCAATGGCCAACAATTCGGTGAGACCGTTGAACACCGATTCTGCGCGCGTTGCACCGCCACATTGAAGGCGTTGAACATTGGATTCTGGCCAAACGTGCGCATCATTGGGTGAGACCACCACCACAATGTTTTCAAGACGATCGACAGATTGCAAGGCGGCCAAGGTGTGCATGACCATGCTTTTTCCCGCAATCTGCTGGTACTGTTTGGGCATGGGCGTGCCCGCGCGCGAACCAGAACCCGCACAAGGCACCAGTGCAAAACAGCGCGGCAAGGGCTTTTCGCTTTCAGCGTCTTGAAGCTTGGCCGAGGCAAACAGGTCAGAAAGATCGGAGGGGTCGGTATGGTTCAAAGTGAATCGTTTTCAGTGCCAATACGCCAACTATACTATTGCAGTTCATGCAATTACCCGCGCTTAGCTTAGGAAAACGCTTCACCCTGCCCCGTCCCATGGGATCGGCAGATGCTGTGCTATTGGCCAAACTGGCCGAACGCGAAAAAGCGCAGGGGCGCTTGACGGCTGTGGTCACGTCTGATGCCGCCGACACGCAAAGACTGATGGACGAGGTGGCCTTCTTTGCA